>ENA-OUOG01001882-OUOG01001882.1-marine-metagenome-genome-assembly--contig:-NODE-1882-length-23081-cov-6.987611_pt1 | contig 23081 bp, 16 predicted proteins | sample MGYA00248635_ERZ508505 | MGnify/ENA primary metagenome ERZ508505 (study PRJEB26176, sample SAMN06267871) | marine metagenome | isolation source: Saanich Inlet, British Columbia, Canada | place: Pacific...
GATTGTCCTCCTCCCCGTGTCACCGGAGTTTCTTTTCCTTCGACTTTTTCCAACCTTCCTCGCGATGATTCTCTTTTCTACCCGCATCGTCATCGCCTCATCACCTCGAGTTCAAGCCGCTGGGCCCCTCGAAGTGCTTGGGCAGGTCGTCGTCCCCGGCGGTCCTGTCCACGACCGAGTCGTGCACCCTCGCGCCCTCCGGGAGCTCCCAGACGGTCTCCATGGTGATGTTGTTGTACCAGTAGTGGATCTCGCGCTCGACGTCGTACGCCTGCAGCCACTCGCCGTCCGATCCCGCCGGCGGCGAAGGCACCTGCGCGCCGGGGAAGCCGCCGGCGCCCGGCGGCGGCGGAAACTCCGCGCGCCTCCCGAGCGCCTCGCGCATGGCCAGCTCGCCCGCGGCGGCGTCGTCGCCGTCGGCGCCCATCTGCGTCACGTCGTACGCGTCCAGCATGGCCATCGCCTTCTTCTTCGCCGCGGCGAGCGAGCCGGCCACCTCGAGCTCCAGCCGGGTCTCGGTTTCCTCCAGCTTGGTCTCCAGCGCGGACGCCTTGGAAGACAGGGACTCAACCTTCTTGGTGAGCTCGGCAATCTTGGACTCCTTCTCGCGCACGCGCGCCTCCGTTTTGGCGTCCGCCTCCAGCACAACCTTCTGCAGCGCCTCGATCTTCTCGTGCGCAGCCTTGAGCTGCAGGTTCGTCAGAGCCTGCTTGGCGTCGAAGTCGTACGCCTCGCGCCGGTACGTCTCGAGCTCGCAAGCGAGCTTGTTCGCGGTGCGCTGCGTCGCCTGCAGCTGGTCCGCCAGCTGCTCGGCGCGGCTGGACGCGTCCTCCACTTTGCGTCCCCCGGCGAAGCGCTCCTCGTCCATCTGAAAACGCAGCGCCTCGATCTGGGACTCCAGGCTCGAGACCAGCTCCGTGGCGCGCGTCGTCGCCGCGTCCGACGACGCGCGGGACATGATATCGTCACGAGCCTCCTCCACATCGCGCGTCGCCTCTTCCAGCGCCGACACCAACGACGCCTTCTCTAACTCGAGCGCGTCGTTACGCGCCGTCTGCTCGTCCAGCTGGTTTCGCGTCGTCGCGAGTCGTCTCTCCGTCTCCGCGATCCGACGCTCCGCGGAATCCGTCTCGCCGGAACTCGAACGCGCGTCATCCGTCGCCGTCGCCTTTTCGGTCGCGAGCCCGGGGTCGGCGACGGCGGCGGTCTTGGTCTCCGCGCGCGCCGCGCCGGAGCCGCGGAACACGGCGTAGCTCCCCGACGCGGCGGCGACGGCGAGCGCGCCGCGAAGCAAAACGTCCGCGCCGCTGAACGCGGCGGTCTGCGCCACCACGTGGTCCACCGCGGCGGACGCGGGGGAAGCGCCCTGGAAGAACGAGCGAAGTGCGAAGAGCGAAGCGAAGCGGCAGCACGAGGTGGCAAAGACGGGAAGGGTGGACGCGGGTCAGCGCGAGGTGGATGACGCGACGCATCTCCGTGAAAGGAGTCCTTTCGTCCTCCGCGCGGAACCATTCATTCGGAAACTTTCGCGGAGCGCGCGTCGAAAAAATCTTCGCGCGTGAGAATAAAAAACAAAAAGACGGCACGCGAGGGGGACGAGGCGTCGTCCGTTTCGGCAACCGGCTCGGATTTTTCGCGAGGGGGCCGAGGTGGCGTGGCGTGTGCGGGACGTACCAAGAGGGCGGAGGCAGAGACGGCCGCGATGAGGGTCGTGGTGCACATCTCTTCGAATCGGTACGGCTCGTTGGCTTCCTGCTGCTCCCCGCTCGCGGCGGTGATTCCCCCGCGCGTCGCCGCGACGCGCGCGTTTTTCCCCGACACGCGTCGATGCGAGTTTCCCCCGAGCAGACGTCTGGGAAGCGCGTCTCTTTTCACGGAGCTCTGCTTGATGAAGACGGTCTGCCTCGCCAGGCGCCCCTCGCCCATCGCGGCGTGCGGCCGCATCGCGAGCGAAAGCATCTCTCTCGCGGTAACCTCGGGGACGCGGAGTCGACGGGCCCGTGTGCGGAGCTGTGAGAACACATCCCGCCCGGACATCTCTGCACACACGCAGCGCACTTTTCCGGAACCGCCCGTGATTTTTCCAGTGCGACGAGCCGACGACACCTGGCTGCATTTCGGGCCTTTCGCCCGAGCGTTTTCTCGGCACAAACGGTCAATTTCTGGGCGTTCTCACGACACCAATGAGTTTCGGGCGCGCGGGATGCTCGACGATGAGGAGTGCGCGGTTTGCTCGCGGCCCATCGTCGGCCCGAGGGAGGAGACCCTCTCGGCGGCGTGTTGCCGTCGTCGGTTCCACGACCTGTGCATCGCGCGGCACTGCGCGACGCGAAGGGACGAGGTACGTCGCCTGGAACGCGTCGTCTTTTCGAGGTGTCGTCGTTCGCGCGCCGCGGAGGATGAACATCATCGACCCGGCCGTCCACGTCTCGACGGCTCGTTCACCTTTCCATCTCGCTTCCTCCACGACGCACCGCAGGTCCCCTGCCCCGCGTGCTCCGCCCCCTTGCGCAAGCTCGCGGCGGATGCCGCGGAAGCCGGCGCCGCGCGCGTCGAGCGGCGCGTCAAGCGGGGAAGGCAAGAATGGGTCGTCTCGGTTCCCGCGTCGCGAGGCTGCGCGACGAAAAAGGCGTGCGCGCGTCTCTTCGGCGTTCCAAAAACGCGCTTGAAACTGATCGCGGGCGGGAAAACGCTCGAAACAGAGGAGGAAGTGGGTAGCGTCGCCGACAAAGGCAAGATCATCCTGGTCGTGGGCTCGAGGCGGGAGGATGTCGTGGCCACCGCGTCGCCGCTCGACGTCGCGCGCGTCTTCGCGCGTCGCCTCGCGAAACAAATCCAAAGCTCGGTTTTTTTTCACCGACTCGGCTCGTTTCTGGCGCGTCGCTCGTTTACTCTCGCGCCCGCCACAGCGCGCCTGTGGTGGTTCGCGAGCGCGTTCCTGCGGTCCATGCACCCGGGCTGGGAAAACCCGTACCAGGCGACGTTCGACGAGCGGCGGCGGCGGGGGGGCGCCGGGCGCGACACCGGGAACGGTGTCGCGCCGCCGCCGCGGCGCGCGCGCGACGACGGCCACCCGCACCAACTCGGGTGATTGTTTTTACGTTTTAGACTTCCTTCCGGCGCGACTGTTAGAGTACCTGTAGACTACCGTAGCGATCGATGCGAAAGTAACAGAGCTTCTACCGGTCCGATTCAACGTCTCAACGTCTCCGCTCAGAGCCCCGGCCTGACGATGGCCATGACGTGCATGCCCCCCAGGGTGACCTGGCTCACCTTCTGTACAGCCGGGTCCCAGTGTTTTTTGTACGCTTCCGTCGTGCCGACGGCGACTGGCGCGACCGCGTCGTCCTCGTCGTCGCCGCGCCCGAGCATGTACCCGTCGCCGCTGCCGAACATGAAGAGCGTCCCCTTGTCGTCCACGCACGCGGAGTGGCTCATGCCCGCGGCGACGCGCACGATTTGAACCTTATCGGGGAAAGAAACTGGAGCGGGCGCGGGGCACGCCGCGTCTCCGTTGTGCGCGTCGGCGGATGGATCCATCGGTCGACCGAGCCGGCCGTACGCGAACCGCCCGAAGGAGAGCACTTCGCCCTCCGCGGTGAGCGCCAGCGAGTGGTGCTCGCCGCACGCGATGGAGACGACGTTTCGGCCGGACAGCGCGTCGATGATCCGTGGGGCGTAGACGCACGTGTTTTCGCGCGCGTGCTCTCCCAGAGGAACGCCGAGCTGGCCCCAGTTGTTCAGCCCGAACCCGACCACGACGCCGGCGTCGGTGACGACGAACGTGTGCCAACCCCCCGCGAACACCGCGACGGGCGCGCCCGCGCCGCGCGGCAGCCGCACCGGAGCCGGCGCGAGCTGGGTCTTGATGCGGCCGCGCGGCCCGACCCGCGCGCCCACTCGGCCAAGCTGGCCTTGAGCGCACGCGCCAGAGGTGTACACCTCCAGGCGACCGCGAGAATCGGAGACGAGCATCGCGACGTGCGCGTTGCCCGCGGCGACGCTCGTCGCGCGTTTGCCCCCCTCCGGCGCGAAAAACGGAGCCATCGCCGCGACGCGCGTCTCCGGCTGGTCGGGGACGAGTCCCAGCTCGGACTCGTCCTTGAACACGCCGGAGGCATACACGGCACCGTTGTCGTCCAACGCGAACGTCGCGGCGTCGCTCGCGGCGACGCGCACCACCGCGCCGGCGCCCGTCGGCATCGCGACGCGCTCCGGTTTCGCGGGCCCCTCCACGTCCTCCCGGGAAACATGTCGCGCGAGCTGGCCTTCGTCGCCGACGCCCCACGTGAACAGCGCGCCTTCCGGCGTGACCGCGACCGAATGCACGCCCCCCGCGGCGACGTGCGAACACCTGGGGAGCAGGCGCTTGTACCCGCTGGGGGAGGACTTGTCCAGCAGCGCCACGGGGAAGGGGCGTTTGCGACGCGTCGCGGCTGTGGTCAATCCCAAGACGCCGGTCTCGTTGCTTCCCCACACGAACACATCGCCCACGCCGTCGCTGTTCGTGACGCGCCGCTCCGGAGCCATCGTGGGTTGCGTCGGTAACACCGCTGCTTCCGGGGGTTCGCGCCGAGGATGCGCCTCGGTCCACGGCTCCGCGCGTGTCGGTCTTGCGCGCTCGATCTCTCGGAAAAAAAGGTGCCGACTTCGTTCCCCTCAAGTGAAGGTCGAGGGTTCGAGAAAAGAGTTTTACCGAACGTCGGTAACAATCAGGTTTCGCAGTGCGACCCGCGCTCGGGCGCGTCGGTCAGAAGGCGCGGTGCGCCATGTCGCTCGCCGCAGCCGCGACGCACGCTCGGGTCACTTCGTCGCGGGCGCGTCCGTTCCGCGCGCCCCGTCGCGGTCGCGCGACCGGGGACGCAGCGGGTCGTCTCGTGCGTCGCGTTCGGGGAAACCGAGGTGGCGCGAGCGTGACCCGCACTCGATCGGGGGCCGAGTCGTCCCCCTCGGGACCGCCGCCCCTGGACCTCGTCGTGTTCACCGTGATCGTGGATGACCTGGTGTTCGCGGACGGCGCCACGCGCATGGGCGTGCTGGGCGGCGGTGGGCCGCAGACCGCGTTCGGGTTCAGGACGCATCCCGGAGACTTTTCGGTGGGCCTCGCCGCGGGCGTCGGCCCCGACTTTCCGCGCGAGTGCGCGGACTGGCTCGACGCGAACGGCGTCGACACCGAGGGCCTGATGCTCGTGCGCGACGAGCGCACGAACACGAGCGGCGCGGTCGAGGGGGAAGGAGACGGAGGCGACGAAGAAGAAGGCGGGTCATCGTGGGAAGGCGGCGGCGCGTCCGCCTCCGCGTTTGTCGCGCGCCGCGAATCCGCGCTCGCCGAAAAAACAAATGCTCAACATCCGTTTCGGCCGACGCCGCGGGCGTGGCAGATCACCGAGCACGACGGCCGGCGCACGCAGGTGTGGCGTACGCCCGCGAACGCGCATCTGTACGCGATGCTCCGCCCCCCCGCGGAAACGCTCCCGCCGAGATACAGAGGCGCAAAGGCGTTCCACGTCGGCGTCCATCCCGAACGCCCGGACGCGACGCTCCTAAAGGCTCTGCGCGAAAAAGGCATTTTTGGCGGAGACGACGAAAAAAACAAAAAAGCGCGCGTGCTTCTCAGCGTCGAGCCGTTCACGCGCGCGACGCGCCCGGTTTCGATTGAAACGCTCCACACGCTGTGCTCCGCCGGGGATGTCTTCTCCCCCAACGAGCTGGAGGCTGTGTCCCTGGTGGGAGAGGGCTCGCCGGCGGAGCTGTGTCGGCGCCTCGCCGACGCCGGCGCGAAAATCGTGTGCGTGCGCCGCGGGGAAAATGGCGCCGTGGTGCACAATGCCGCCACCGGCGAGACGTGGGACGTGCCCGCTTTTCTGGAGGACCAGTCTCGTTTGGCGGACGTCACGGGGTGCGGGAACGCCTTCTGCGGGGGCTTCATGGCCGGTCTCGTGAGCGGCGAGTCGCTGGACCGCGCGGCGTGCTGGGGATCGGCGGCGGCGAGCGTCATGGCGGAGCACGTCGGCGTGCCGACGGTGCCCGCCGGCGACGCGCGAACGAGGGCGGAGGTTCTACGGCGCTTCGAGGCGCTCCTGCGGCGAACGGCGAAGATCGACGGGTAGCGATTTACGTTGTGGATGCGTACGGCAGAGATGGCGCGTTCGGCTAAAGATACAATGTATTCTTTAGAAAAGATACGTGTCGTACGTAAAAACGTTAGCGCCCCTTGCCCTTGTACATGCCGTCAATCGCGCCCTGGAACTGCTTGTAGATGTTGGCGCGCTTCAGCTTGAACGCGGCGGTGACCATGTCGTTCTCCGGCGTCCACGGCTCGGCGTCAAGCGCGATTTTCTTGGGCACCTCGAACGGCGCCAGCTTCCCCTTCGCCGCCGCCGCGATCTCCGCCTGCACGGCGTCCGCCATCACCTTCGCCTTGAGCAGCGCCTCCAGGCTCTGGTCGCCCAGCCCCTGCGTCTCGGCGAGCTTCAGGAACGGCTTGGGGTTCACCACCACCAGCGCGACGCAGTAGGACTCGGAAGACCTCGCGTAGCACAGCGCCGACGCGACGAGAGGGGACTGCTTCATGACGTTCTCCACCTTGCTCAGCGCGACGTACTCGCCCTGCTGCAGCTTGACGAGGTCCTTCTTCCGGTCCACGATGAGGAGCTGCCCGCGATCGGTGAAGGCGCCGATGTCGCCGGTGTGGAAGTACCGCACGCCGTCAATCACCGAAAACTCCGTGGCGTTCTTCGCCTCGAGCTCCTTGTCGGGCATGTGCGGCGCGACGTAGTAGCCCTGGCACACCACCGGGCCCCCGATGAGCACTTCGCCGCGCGGCATGCGCACCGCCGGGTCGCGCGCGTCCGAAAAACGGTACCCGCCCTCGTCCCAATCCTTGAGCGCGACGCGCACCGAGGTCAAAACCTGGCCGACACCCTCGTCCGTGTCGTCGAAACCGCCGATCGTGCCCGCGGAGCCCGTCTCGGTTAAGCCGTAGCCCTGGCGCAGCGGGCACCGGAAGCAGGTCTGCATGAACACCTGCGTCTCGCGCGAGAGCGGCGCGGAGCCCGAGATCATGCAGCGGACGCGACCGCCGATGAGCTTCTGCACCTTCTTGAACACGAGCGCGTTGTAGAACCACGTGCTCCCGTTACGCCCCGCGTGGAACTCGCGCTCGCCCGCGGCGAGGCCGGCGTTGATGATGCGCCGGAGCGTCGGGGACGCCGCCGCGAACTTGGCCTGCACCGCCTGCCGCACGCGGTCAAGCACGGCGGGCGCGAACACCATGAACGTCGGCTTGAGCGTGGGCGCGTCCCCGCGCGTGCCCGCGGCGAGCTTCAGCCCGGTGTCCGTCAAGGTCTGCGGCGAGCCGTAGCCAATCGCCGCGCCGGTGGCGAGCATCACCATCTCCGCAGCCATCTCCATGATGTGCGCGAGCGGCAGGTACGCCAGGTACACGTCCTTGTTGGTGAAGTTGCCGGCGGATTTGAGGCCCGCCATAGTCGCGCACACGTTGCTGTGCGACAGCACCACGCCCTTGGGCGCGCCGGTGGTGCCCGAGGTGTACATGATCACCGCGGTGTCCTCCGGCGCAGGCGGGGTCGCTTCCACGGGCTTGCGCGCCCCCCGCGCGGCGACGTCGCGCAGCTTCTCGTGCGCGACGCCGCGAGGGAGCTTCTTGACGGCGTCCGGCGAGACGTCTCCCATGGTGACGACGTACTTGAGGGACGGGCAGTTGGGCGCCACGGCGAGCAGATTCTTGAGCAGCTTTCCATCGCAGATCACCACCTCCGCCTGCGTCTGCTTCACGCCGTGCTCGACGCCCTCCGGGCCGAGCGTGGCGTAGATGGTCACCACAGAGCAGCCCTGCGCGAACACGGCTTGCGCGGCGAGCTGCCATTCCATCTTGGTGTCGGCGTAGATGACCACGCGGTCCCCTTTTTTCAGGGACGCGAGATCCACCAAGCCGGACGCGACGTTCCCGACGCGCTGCTTCACCTGCGTGAACGTGCTCCACTTGTAGTCACTCAGCGTGAGCTTCTCGAAGCCGTCGACCATCTCGGACTTCTCGATCGCGCGCTCGCCCATCGCCGGGCGCCCGCCGTTGCGCGCGATGGCAAACTCGAAGACGTCGTACACGGTGTGGCACCCCGCGAAAGGGGTGGTCGCGAGCGTGGGCTCGTCCGCGTTGCGCCAGACGGTCTCACCGGTGGGCGCGGTCTCGGGGATGGAGTACGGGCCATCGCGTTTGGGGTAGAACGGGCGGTCGCTCTGCGCGTGCTCGGGGAGGAAGGGGACCGGCGTCAGCGACGGCGGGAGGCGGAGAGTCGGACGCGGGTGGATGCGCGATCGCGAGCGAGACAGCGTCGCGGCCGGTCTCCGCCTCGCCGCGGCGCACCTGGAAGAAGCCGAAGCAGTCGTCGAGGCCAGGCATGGTGACGATTCGCGAGACTGAAGGGACGAGGAGGTCCGTGTCGGCGCGGGGTGGTCTGAAGACGATCCTCGTCAGACGAGATCTAAAAGTCCAAGGAACGGACGCCGAGTGAGTGCGGGGTCGATGGAATCGATGGAAATTTGACATTCATCAGTTCACGGCTAACAGCTCTACGTCGAACACCAGCGTGGCATCCCCTGGGATTTCGGGCGGGGATCCCCGCTTGCCGTACCCGAGCTTCGGGGGAATCACCAGCTTCCGTTTCCCGCCAACCCTCATACCCTCGATTCCTTTGTCCCAGCCTTTGATGACTTCGCCCGCGCCCAGCGTGAAATCGAATCGCGACGCACTGTCAAATTCCGACCCGTCCGATTCCAGCGTGCCGCGGTACTTCATCGTCACGTCCGAGCCCCGCTCGGCGAGGTCGCCTTCTCCGACGCGGACCTCTTCGATCGTCACCTGTTCGTCCTTGGGGACCTCGAACTCGACGCCGGGAAGGGAGAACGACTGGCCTTTCTGCGTGAGCTTGCCTTTGTCCACGCCCTGTTTGAGCGCCTTCTTGATGGCGTTCGCGTTGTCGAGTTGGAACTCCGACTTGAGGAACTTGACGATGGCCTGGCGGGAAGAGCCCGTGGGGTCCGCCAGGGTCGTCACCGCGACGACGATCTTGTCCAGAGTGGTCTTCGGGGGGGCCATCTCGCTCGCTCGCGGGCGTTCGCGACGTGTCTCGCGCGCGAAAATGTGATGCGCTCGAGATCGCAAAAAACTGAATCGGCGTGGTCGCCTGGTCGCGTTCCGAAGTCGCGAAAAAGAAGAAGCGAATGTCTGTTGACGACGACGTCTCTCGCCCTCGCCGCCTCTCCTCTATCGCCTTTTCCTCAGCGCATGCGCGCGAGCGGTGACCGGGTCGCGAGCGGTGACTGGTTTCCGTACCCGGAAGCCGCGCGCGTCGGACCGAGCAACGTTGACGAGGGAGGAGACGCCCAGGAGGCCATGGCGTCGACGCCGACGACGCGTCTTTTGCTCGGCGTCGCGCCGCACCCGCCGTCCATCTCGACGCCGTTTTCCTTTTCACGCCTTTCAGCGCCCGTCCGGCGTCGCGACCCGCGATCTCTCGAGTCCTCGCCGTCTCCTCCCTCGCCGTCTCCTCGACGCGAGTCAAGGCCCCAGCGCAGCGCGCGCGGCTTCGAAAACTCACGAGCGGGCGCGCCGCGCATCGCCGAAAGGAGGTTGCCGAACGGCGTGAGCGCCGGCGGCGCCGCCGCGGCGCCGCCGCGCGGCGGCGTCGTCGCCACGGATGTCGCGGCGAGTTTCTGCCCGTGTCTCTGCGATGCCGCCGTGGAGCCGAGCCTCGCGGCCCTTGCCGCCGCCGTGGACAGCGCCGCCGCCGTGGAGCCGAGCGCCGCCCTCAGGCCGGCGGGCCTCGCGCCGGGCGCCAGGTCGCGCACGCGGCGCAGAAACGCCTGCAGGTCGGCGACGCCGCGCCCCGCGGAGCGTATGCTGTCGACCGCCTCCGCCGCGCCCGGCGCGACGGCGATGGCGCGCGCGCGCCCCGGCTCGGTGAGCATCGCCAGCGCGCACCGGCGCAGCACGTCCCTGGGCCTGAACCGCAGCGAGGGCATGGCCTTCGAGTATTTAAGCGCGTCTCCTCGAGACGCGCCGCCGGGCGCGTCCAGCAGGAGCGCGTCCCACACGCGGAGCGTCGCCGCGGCGGGCGCCGTGCCCACCATGACGCACAGCAGCCACCTCGGCGTGAAGCATCGCACGGAGCATCCGTGTCTTTCGAGCGCGGCGTGCGCGTCCGGCGCGACCGCCGCGAAGTCGTCGTCCAGCGCGTCCAGGTCGAAGCGGAGCGCGGCGAGGCCCGGGTCGAAGTACCCGGGAAGCACGTCCTCCAGCAAGGCGCGCATCAGCCAGAACGCGCACTCCTCCACCGCGCGTTTCTCCGTGTCCTTGTCCAGAACGCCGAGACCCTCGTCGTTGTCCAGCACGAGCAGGCACCACCCGCACACGAAATTCATGCCCTGCGTGTACCCGACGTCCGGTAAAGCGTGCGCCAACGCGAGCAACACGCGGCGCAGAGGCTCGAGCTTCGAGCCGCCGAGACGAAAACGTCTCGCGTCCGAGACGGTTGGCAATTTTGTTTCGTCCGACGTCGTTTCGTTGTTCGTCTCCGGGTTCGTTTGTCGTCGTTTGTCGTCGAAAGAGTTCGGAACGCCGTCGTCACACGCTCTCCGGAACGCCGCGTGGTTCGGGAACGTGCGCTCGAGGTCCAACGCTATCTGGTGCTCGTGCTGCTTCAGGCCGCGCGCGGCGGCGTCCGAGCTGTCGCGCGTCGCCTCCGACGCCAGACGCAGATGGTCCGCGTACGAAACCGAGGACGACAGCATCTTCGCGCGCGCGCCGGACCAAGCCATCCACAGCCGAGCGCGCGAACGCGTGCCCACGCCGCTGGTGGCGAGGGAGGGGAGGGAAGGGAGGGATGTGTGTCAGCGGCGCGCGCGTCTTCGAACGCGTCGTGGGCTGATAAAAATACGCGCGGGAGCGAACGGCGTTTTCCGCGCCTCGCGCGGCCCGAGCTGTCGCGCGGAGGGTTCGTAAATGCCGGGGCACCGAGTCGGGGGAGGTGTCGGGCGGACGCACTTGACGCGGACGAACTGGCGCACATCTTCCGAGCGCGCCTCGAGGTCCACCCCGAGGTCCGCAGCTTTCGCCTCGAACGCCGCCCACGCGGACTCGCACCGTCTCCCGGAGTTGACGAGTTTCACGGGCGCGGCGTCTTCGAGCTCGAAACCGAGCTCGTCGCGATGGAGGGCTTCGGAGACGACCGGGGCGACCGGGGCGACACCCCCGTGTTGTGTGCGCGCGCGCTTGACGGCACCGTCGTCCAGCGACTCTGGACTCCGCTTGGTGCCCGGCATCGCGCCAGTCTGGGCCGCGCGCGTGCCGAAGTGCCGCGCGCATCTCGTCCCCCTCTCGGAAAAACCGAAAAAGAAACCGAAAGTGGATGCGCCAAAAAAGTCAAGTCAAAGTCTCACGTGTTTTTGAACGCACCGCCAGATCTGCGCGCACTCGCGAGCGGGAGGTCGGGGTCGGACGAGCGCTGCACCTCCCGTTTCCGCGATGGGGTTGTTGACCATCATCAAGAAGGTCAAGGCGAAGGAGAAGGAGGTTCGCGTGTTGATGGTGGGTCTGGACAACGCCGGGAAGACCACCATCGTGAAGCGCGTGAACGGAGAGGACATCAGCACGATATCGCCGACGCTCGGGTTTAACATCAAGACCATGAGCTTTCGCGGGTACAGGATGAACATATGGGACGTGGGCGGTCAGAAGACCCTGCGAAGCTACTGGAGGAACTACTACGAGGCGACGGACGGGATGGTGTGGGTCGTGGACAGCGCGGACGTGCGTCGTCTGCGCGACTGCAAAGATGAGCTGCACAAGCTCTTGGGCGAAGAGAAACTCGCGGGGTCGTCGTTGCTCATCTTCGCCAACAAGCAGGACATCCCCGGGGCGCTGACGAAGAAAGAAATCGCGCAGGTGCTCGAGCTGGACCAGATGGAGAAGAGACACTGGCACATAGAGGGGTGCAGCGCGGTCACCGGGGAGGGGTTGCTCGAGGGGTTCGAGTGGTGCGTGAAGGACATCGGCGCGAGGATCTACATGCACGATTGATGAGCCGCTTCTCGTCTCGCGGCGGGGTTCCATTCGCGCTACGCAGGACTTCAATACATAAAAAATGGTCGGTCTTTCGTCGTCTATCGTCTGATCGTCGTATGACGTCACGTCTGATCGTCCCCATCGACCCTACGGCGTTCGCAGCGCGCGTCGCAAAGCACCCTTCCCGTCGCTCTCGTCGTCCGGGTTCAACCCCGCCGTCGCGAAGACGGCGTCCAGCTCAGCCGCCGCCGAGTCAAACGCGGAGGCCACCTTGTTCGACGCCGTCTCGAACCCCGCCGCGACGTCCTCCGCCGCGGTCTTCGCGTCCACGGGCGCGGCGCGGGCCTCGGCGGAGCCGCCACGCAGCTTGGCGATCGCGAGCGGGCCGTCGAAGAAGTGGTGCTTGAGCCCGAAGAACAGGCGCGAGACGTTGAACACGAAGAAGCAGCACCACACGCCCTCCACGGTGGTCCCCCAGATTTTCAGCGCGCCAAGCATGAGCGTCGTGCTGACGAACATGCCGCCCGCGAGACGCATGAACGCCTGGTGGCCCTGCATCAGGCCCTCCGCCACGAACACCACCCCGTTCAGCGGCATCTGCACCGCGCCGATGAGCACGGGCATCTTCGCCATCTCCTGCACGTTCTGCAGCGGCGTGAAGAACTGCAGCGCGGGCAGCGCCGCGGCTTGCAGGCACCCCAGGAAGCACCCGAGCAGGAAGCCCCAGATGAGCAGGCGGTCCGCCACCTTCTTGGCTTCCCACACACCCCCCTCGGACTTGTTCGCGGCGTTCAGCCTCTGCGGGATCAGGATGGACGCCAGCGTGCTCAGCGCGAGCACGGCGATGAGGCCGAGCTGGAACATCTGCGCGGAGACGGTGTGCGCGGCGGCGGAGGTCCCCGTGGAGTCCATGGTGAGGATCGCGCGCATGACGGCGATGAACGTGATGTTCTGCGCGATCGACCGCAGCTGCACCGCCGCGCCGCCCACCATGAGCTTGCCGATGTTCGCCCACGAAGGCACGCAGAACAGGGATTTCAGGGTGATGATGTTCCGCTTGAGCATCGTGCTGAGATACAAGCCCGCGGCGGTCACCTCCGACGCGCTGGTCGCCATCGCCGCGCCCGCCACGCCCATAGCCTTGAGCGTCCCCGCGCCGAAGATCAGGATGGGGTCGAGGACCAGGTTGATGCACTGGCTCACGAGCGTGATTTTCATGGGCGTCGTGACGTCCAGCGTGCCTCGGAACGCCGCGAAGCCCACCGTGGAGATGATCGCCGGGATGAACGTCAGCGCGCGCCAGCCGATGTACGGCCCCGCCTGAGTGGCAGTCGGGGACCCGGGCGTGATGCCCACGATGGAAAGCGCCCTGTCCTGCATGAACGTCAGCAGGAGCATTCCGAACAGACCCACGAGCGACGCCACGAAGATGGCCTCGCCGGTGGCGCGCTGGACCTCCTCGGTGTCCCCCGAGGCGGCGGCTTTCGCCACCACCGGCGCGATGATGGAGGGCACAAACGAGATGATCCAGAACGCGCTCTGGAACACCTGGTTCGCCGCGCCCTGCGCGGCGAGCGCCACGGCGCTGCCCATCCGCCCGACCCAGAAGACATCCACGGCGCCCACCAGCGGGATGATCAGGAAGTTGAGCATGGCGGGGATGAAGAGTTTCAGGATTTGTTTATCGATCGCGTCGTTCGCGGGCAAGGCGTCCTTCCAGAAGTTCACGGCCCCCGTCTCGGGCGCGGCGGCGGCGGGCGCGGGCTCGGCGTCCGCGGGCTCGGCGATCGCCACCGCCGCCGCCGCAGGGCGCGGGGTCGAGGCGGCCACCACGCGGCGACGCGCGGTGGTCGACGAAGTCGACGCACGGACGCGAGACGTGGGCACGCCAACCGCGCATCGGGCGTTAACAGCGCGAGGCGCGGTGTGACGCGCGCGGGGTGCGTCCACGCGCACGGCGACAGCCGGCGGCGCCCGCGCGACTCGCGCCATCGCCGAGGATATCATCGTGACCGGTAACGCGCGTGCTGACGAACGACCGGAGGGCGTCCGCGCGTGCGCGAGTGCCGCGCGCCGGTCGCTCGAGGCGGTTTCTATCCAAGGACAGTTGGAAAACCGCGTATGACGTGGCTCCAGCTGGTGGCAGACGCCGGTCGACGGCTCGCTTTTCGCGTTTCGCCGTCGCGAGCGTCTCCGGACCACGCCGCGCGCGAAGAAACGAAGGATGGAGGTTCGCGTTTGACGGTTCGCGTCGTGCGTCCGCATCGATCAAAACGTGTCTATCAGATACTGTCTCGACGCGACGTCTCTCCGTGCGTCTCTCGGTGCTCGGACGCGCGGAACCGGCGGAACCTAAAGAACCTCTTTTTTCGCGAGTCTCCCGTCCGTGCGCGTCACAGCCGGCTCCGCGCGCCCGCGCGCCCTCACGCGGACGTCAGCGCCAACGCCTCTGTGACGGAGGCGCATTTCCGCAACGCCTCGACGTCGACAACCGCTCGTGTCTCGGCGGCGCGCTTCGCGGCGTCGCGCTCGGCGTCGGAGCAGCTCTCGACCATGACCCCAACAACCGTTCCGTCGGTCTCGTCCACCCAGAACGCGACCATCGAGGGCGCAAAGTCGCCGACCACGACGCACGCGCCGCGGTTGAACCCCCAGAACGCCCAGCTCACCGACCTTACCTGGTCCTTCTGCTCGAACACGCGGCTGTAGAAGAAGGGGAAGAAGGCGTAGGGAGTGTCGAAACGGTCGTCCAGCACCGCGGACGCGCAGTGCGCGGCGGACGCGCGCGCGTGCGCGACGTGCTCGACGCGCGTGGGGACGAGTTCTGTTGCGACGCCGTCCGAGGCCGGGAACGCCGCGACGTCCCCGATGGCGAAGACGGACTTTGGCTCCACGCCCGCGCCGGAGGCGGCGAAGGTTCCGTCCACGGCGATCCCCCCCGGTCGTTTCGGGTCGGGGGTGGTGTTAAGCGCGTCGAAGGGCGCCGCGGGCGCGCCCGCGCCGACGCCGACGACCACCAGGTCTGACTTTAACACGGAACCGTCCTCGAGTTCGACGCTCGCGACGCGGCCGTCGGCGCCGGCGACGACGCGCTTCACCTTGGCTTCGCGGTGGAACACCACGCCCTTCGTCTCGTACAGAGACTCGTACTTCGCCGCGATCTCGGGGGTCCAGAGCCTGGCCATGGTGTGCTTCTCCATGAGCACCACGCGCGGGTTCAGGCCGCGCGCCGCGAGCGCGGCGGCAACCTCCAGGCCGATGTACCCGCCGCCGATCACGACGGGCGCCTTCGCGGTGGCCATCGCCTCGGAGAGCGCCAGCGCGTCCGCGTTGTCCCGCACGTAGTGCACGCCGGGCAGACCGCCGCCGATGGCGTCCGGCAGGCGCAGCGCCGTGCACCCGATGGCCACAACGAGTTTGTCGTACGGAGTCACGCCGCCGTCGTCGGCGGTGACCGTCTTGCTCGAGGCGTCCCAGCCGACGACTCTCGTGCCCAGCCGCAAAGTCACGCCCTTGTCCTCGTACCACGCCTCCGTCTGGCGCTCGCCGCCGCCGCCGACGCACGTGTGGAAGCCGGGGAGGCGCGCGGGGGACTCCGCGTGGAGCACAGCCTTGGTCAACGCGGGCCTCTCGTAGGGCGCGACCGGCTCGGCGGAGATGATGGTGAGATCCGCGCCTCTCCCGGCGGCGACGATCGCGCGGGCGAAGTACCCGGCGGAGACGCCGCCGCCGACGACCACGATCTTCTTAGCGACGGAGGAGCTCATCTCGGCGCTCGCGCGTGCGTTCCGCGTCGGGCTCGCCTGTCGACGTCGCGCGGCGGAAGAAGTGCGGCGGGCAGAGGTGACGTCTGCAGGAAGCGCTTTTTCGCTTCTTCGGGGCGAAGAAAGCTGCGGAGGAAAGCCGCACAAGTGTCCACGTCCTCCGCAGTCGCCCGCGAAACGCGCGAGCGAGGTGGTCGTCCTCGACGCCGTCGCGACGGGGCGGGTCCGGCACGCGAGCATGGGGTCGTGCGCGGAGGCAGGTATCGGGTATCGCGCCGCGCTGCGAGCTTCCGAGGGCCGGCTCTCGAGATGCGGCCGCGCGTCGGACGGGCCGAGACACGCGCGACCGCGCGAGCGTTTTCCGCGAGAAGCTTCCTCGTTGGACGCGTCCGAAGAGCGCGGCTATCGCAGGTGTTCGCGAAATCCGAAATCCGGTTGCCGGTTCAACATCAGGTGGGTGTTTCACTTTTTTTTCTCGGAAATGATGCCCTCGCTCCACCTCATTCCTAGGTCGCGCGGTGGGCACGATGCGGCCGTTCGGGGCGCTCGCCCTCGCGGCTCTGACCGCGGCGACGCTGCTCGGCTCCGTGGCCGGGACAGCCTCGGGCGCGAACCCCGCGTTCTCCACGAGCGAGGGCGCGTTCCTGACGTTCGACGACATGAAGGGCGCGCCGTACGCGGTGGAGTACGACGGCCGGTCGTTCGCGGTCGCGGGGCAGAGGACGCTGTGGCTCTCCGGGTCCGTGCACCCCGCGCGCGTGCCTCCCGGCGAGTGGGCCAGCACGTTGCGGCAGATGCGCCGCAACGGGCTGAACATGGTGCAGGTGTACGTCTTCTGGAACGCGCACGAGCCCTCCTCCTCGGGCGCGGCGTTTTCGGACGCGCCCGGGAGCACGGACTGGGACGTCGTGGATCTGCGGCGCTTCATCTCCATCGCCGCGAGCGAGGGCCTGTTCGTGAACCTGCGCATCGGGCCGTACGTCTGCGCGGAGTGGAAGTTCGGGGGCTTGCCGCTGTGGCTCATGAACGCCACGGCGTACCCGGACCTGCTGCTCCGCACGAACGAACCGACGTGGATGCGGCTCACGGGCGACTGGTTCCGCCGCGTCCTCTTTGAGCTCGCCGACTTTCTGGCGCCCGTCGGCGGCCCGATCGCTCTGACGCAGGTGGAGAACGAGCTCGCGTACGACGCGCCGGAGGAGTACGTGCGCTGGGCGGGCGAGATGGCGCGCGACGCGGTGCGGGACGCGCTGAAGATGGCCATCGATCATTCGGAGACGATCGACACGGCGGGGCCCGCGCCGATCATCCCGATTCTGATGTGCGAGGGGTCGGTGGCGCCCAACGCCGTGCCCGCGTGCAACGGTCCGACTTGCGCGGAGTACCTGTCGGACCCGAGCTCGCGCAGCGACATGTACGTCGAGGCGGACGACAACGCGGTTGAGCCGAAGCGCGTGCTGGTGGACTACCCGGGCGTCTGGACGGAGAACGAGGGGGGATACCAGACCTGGGGCGGGTCCCCGTACAAGCCGCCGGCGTACTTCTGGGGCCGCGGCGCGGACGACGTGGCGTGGGCGAGCATGCGCTGGTTCGCGCGCGGCGGCGCGCACATGAACTACTACATGTACGCGGGAGGGAACAATTTCGGGCGCACGGGCGGGGACGCCATGACCACCGCGTACGCCACGGACGTCAACGTGTGCCCTGACGGTCTGCCCAACGAGCCCAAGTTTTCGCACCTGGGGAACATGCACGCCGCGCTGCGCGAGGCGGCGCCCACGCTGCTCGGCGCGGACCCGCAGGTGGGCCGCGCGGTGTTCCTGCCGCACCACGGCGTGCTCGTGGGGGACACGGACGACGACGGGCTCTGGGAGGGTACCGAGCGCGTGCCCCTCACGGACGAGGCGGTGAAGGCTGGGCACGCCGCGATGGGCTCAACGGCGTTTTCAAAAGAAAGAAAAGGCGGAGAAAACGTTCGTCGCGCGGCTTTGGCGCGCCGACGCGACGGCGGCTTCGGCGGCGTCGCCGCGGCGGGTGCTGTGACTGACACGCAGACAAACGGTGAGATGGTCTCCGACGCGTTCGCGCAGGAGGTCACCGAGCGCTTCGCGGAGGTGACCTCGCGTAAGCGCGCCGTCGCGCGCACGTCGTCGTCTGGGTTCACGGAGGTTTCCGGGAACGTCGTCGCGTTTGAGTACGACTCGAGCACGGACGACGGCTTCGTGGCGTTCGTCGAGAACAACTCGCCGCGCGTCGTCGTCGCCGACTTCAAGGGCGGCGCGTTCACGCTCACGCCGTGGTCCTCCGTGCTGATCGTGGGCGACGCCAGCGACCTGACCACCGGTTTGGGAGGCATGCGCGTCGCGTTCAACTCCTCGGACGTCCCAAAGACGCCTTCTCTGCGCCGCGTTTCGCGGGCGAAAGCCGGCTTCTTTGACTGGCGCGCCTGGCGCGAGCCCGTGGCGTTGGACCCGCGCGTGCTCCGCGAGACGCGCTCCGTGACGGCGCCGTCGCCCCTGCCCCAGATCGCGCTCGTGGGCGATACAACGGAGTTCCTGTGGTACCACGCGTCCTTCGAGGCGCCCGAGTTGGCACACGAGGACGACCCGGTGGTGCCGAGACTCTGGCTGAAAATCGTCGGGCGCGCGGCGAACCGCTACTCGGTGTACCTGGACGGCGCGCCGGTAGCGGCGGTCTCGGACGAGACGCACTCGCCCTCGGCGCAGAACCAGGAGATCGAGCACTGGGTGGACCTCGGTTTGGTGGCGAGGACGCACGTGCGCGCGCTCTCCATCCTGTCCGAGAGCCTGGGCGTGAGCAACTACCCCATCTTCCCGGGGGCCAAACCGGGCGACTTCGAGAAGGGCGTCGTGTACGCCGAGGTGCGACGCGAAGACACCGACGAGGCGCTGGAGTTTTTGGACGCGCACGGCGAAACCGTGAAACCCGGGGACAAGTGGCGCATGCGTTTCGGTCTGTACGGCGAGGCGCTCGGGCTGCACACGAGCGGAACAAAAACAAAGGAGCAGGACGTAGGAGAGGCGTACCCGAAGTGGACGCCCGTCGCGCCGGGCGCGGAGGCGCAGGGCGTGACTTGGCTTCGCGCCGCCTTCGACTCAGACGCGCTGGAGCTGGCGCCGGGCGACGCGCTCCTGCTGGACGCGCAGGGGCTCGGGCGGGGGCACGCCTGGGTCAACGGGCACGACCTCGGTCTGTACTGGAACATCGCGCGCAACGACGCGCCGTACGACGAGACGCAGAGGTACTACGTCGTGCCTCGCGAGTGGTTGGTGCGCGGTTTGAACGAATGCGTTTTCGCCGAGGTTGGCGGCGCGCCCGAGCTCGGCGCGGCGCTCGCCGTGGCGCGCATGGAGCCGGCGTCTGAGGACGAAGCTTTGGAGGCCATCTGGGCGGTCACCGGGGGACGCCAGAGGGCGTGCGAGTTCTAGTTCACGAAAAGAGGGGAGGCGCGTAGACTACGAGCTCTAGTAGGTATTCTTTTAGGACGTTTCGTAGACGGTGGAGTGTCATCGCAGACGACTACAAATTGTGAACTCGCGCGCCCTACGCGCGAAGGCGGATCAACTTCTGACGGCGGCGAGGCTGAGCCTCGACTTCGTGACCACGTCGACGTACGCGTCGAGTTTCTCCCGGACGTCCTCCACCGAGTACGTCAGGCCCTCCGCGGTGATCCGGTCGTCCCCCCTCAGCCCCATGGCGACGCCGTCGCTCAGCAGACGCAGCGAAAGCAGCGCGTCCGTGCTCGGCGGCGCGCGGGGGTCGTTGAAGCACGAAAACACGAAACACAAAAAGTCGTTCGTGCGCTCGACGTTCCCAAGCCGCTTCCCGGTGACGCTGTCGATATCCCTCGACCCGCGCGTCTGTTCGCTCACCGAGCTCCACACCGCCTGCTCCCAGTCCTCCAAGTCAGGCGCGTCGATGAACCTGTCCAGCCGGGTCGCCGCCGCGGGGAGGTCCGCGATCGCGCCCGAGCTGAGGCGTTTCTTCATCTCACGCAGAGGGGGCTCGGTGCCCAGACGCACGCTGGTCTGCAGAGCCTCCTCCACGAGCGCGAGCTCGTCCGAGGCGTCGCGGACCTGCTTGATGATGGCGTCCAGGGACACGAAACTCGCGACGTCCGCGGCGAGGGAGGGGCGCGCGGTCGCCAGGGAAAATCCCAAGGTGGAAGCGCCCGCCACCGCGCCGAGCAACGCCGAGCGGCGGGACGTCGACGACGGGTGCTTTCTCTCGGCGGACGACGATGTCGACGAGACGCATCGCGGGGGGGCGATCGCCGAGACGCGCACGCCGCGCCGATTGATCACGGAAACATCCTTCGAACGGGACGTGCCCGACGTGCTGGGCGCGAGAGCGGCGCGCGCAGCTGCCGACATCGCGCTCGCCGACATCGCGGTGCGGGGCCAAGTGACCTGGGGACGAAAGTCGGAAGCAGTCCACGTGGCTCGTCGTCCAAAGCTGTTTTCGACTCGAGTTTATCCGCGCGATCGGTCACTTCCAGGCACGCGTCTCGATGTCCGCGTTCGTGGTTTCCTCGCCCCGCGTGTCTTGCTCGCCCCTTGGCGAGTCCGCCCGCGCACTCGGGTCCTCCCGGAACGCGTCTTCGCGAGCGAGAAGGGTCGCTTCCGTGCGAGTCCGCGCGGACTCGACCGTGAAGGTGTGCGTCAACAAGGAGTGCAAACGCGCGGGCTCGAAGAAGACCTGCGGTATGTTCCAGGCCCTGGCGGAGGGCACGGGCGTGACCATCGAGGAGGTGATTTGCCTGGATGAGTGCGGCATGGGACCCAACGTCGAGCTCCCGGATGGGAAGGTGGTGAACGGGGTCAAGACCGAGGAGGACGTCAAGGCGGTGCTGGACAAGATTTCCCGCTAATCGGATGAGCATTGTGCAGGGAGACGTCGAGAGATTCGTTGTCACGAAAATCAGTGCCGCTACGTCCAGACCCACGCGACCACCGCGACGTGTGCGCGCCGCTTCACCTCTCTTCCCTCGCGCTCGTCTCGTTTCCTATCGTCTGCGACTTCGCGTTCGGCGTTGAAGCGGGCGTGCCGGTGATGATGTTCAGCGCCCGGCCCCGCTGCACCTGCTCCATTTCTTCGTTCGCGAGTCGCACCGCCCGCTCTTCCAATCGGTGCACTTTTTCGCTCAGCGCGTCCATCCCTCGTGACTGGTCCTCTTTGCCTGGTCCGCCCTCCGGCATCACAAGGCGGCGACGAAGGGTGACCCGGCGACTCTAAGTCAACGCCCGTGCCTGACCCCGCGCGAGGGCTCACGACGACGCGCCCTGACAACTGAGGTGAGGTAAAAAAAGCGCGCGTCACCTCTTTTTTGGCGCGCGCGCCGAGCGGGTTTCCCGAATGGGCAAGTGCCGAACGTAACAACACGATTATCTTCGCGTCGAATCCTGGGCGACGATCGCGGCAGTCCGACCAGCGCGCTCCGCACGCCCGCGGTCCACGAACGCTCGCGGCATCCCCCGCTCGCCCGCTGAACGCGCGATGACCTCCGTCGACGTCGCCGCGCAGCAGAGGCGCATCAACGAGCTCGCGCTCCAGGATGTCGATTCCCTCGCGGAGCGGCAGAGGCAATGCGCGGCTGAGCTCAAGGCCCTGCCCGACGCGATCAAGGAAGCCGCGAAGGCTGCCGAGTACAAGGAGGCGGCCAGGCTACAGGAACGCATCGATCTGCTCAAAACGCAGGCGGAGGAACTCGCCGCCGCGCGCGCGATGTCCGTCCGCGCGAAGCGCCGACGCGCCCCAGCCGCGCTCCTCCCCGCGGACGCCGTCAAGAGCCAGGCAGCCTCCGTCTTCGGCGAGCGCGTCGCCGAGGTTGTCGAGCCTCTGCGACCGTGCGTGGACGCCACCCTCGCTGTGCTCGCGGAGGGCCTGCGCATCGCCGCCTCGGAGGGCGTCTCCGAGGTGCGCATACGGCGCGCGCCGGACGTGGACGCCGCCATCAGGTCCAAGCACGTCTTCGACCCCGCCGGCGCCAACAGCCGCGCCGAGCACGAGATCCGGCGCGCGGCTTCGCACGGCGACGTGGCGTACCGGGAGGCGCACGAGGCGTACGTCGCGAAGGTGACGCGCGTTTTGCTCAAGGTGCAGTACTTCGTGGACGTGGGCTTCTGCTGGGTGCCGGTGGGCAAAGGGCTGGGCGTGCCCGCGGATGGCGACGCGGCGGATGCCGAATGGAAGGACGACTTCGCCATCCTTCACGCGCACCACGACGCGGTGGCCGGGTTCAAGGCTGAGATCGAGCGCGACGCCTTCTGCGAGCTGTGCGGCGCCTTCGACGGAGACGGCACGCACGCCTTCGCGGACGTCAGCCGCGCGGTCACCGAGTCCGAGGTGGCCAGGATGCTGCTGCGCTGGCGCCTGCGCGACGCGGGGTATTTCTCGCGCGCGCACTCGGGCCTCGCCGAGCTCGTCAAGGAGTGGCACCGGAAAAACCACGCCGCGCGCGCCACGAACCCCACCGCGGACGCGCTGTCGTTCCGGTCGGAACAGTTCCGCGCGTTCCAAAAGCCGGGCGCGCTCCCCAATTTCGGAGGGGTGTGCTTTCACGTCGCGCACGGCGCGGCGGGCGCGCGCCTGGCGAAGGCGCTCGGCGACGGCGTCGAGGCGACCGCCGGTTTCAAACGCGCCGACAAGACGGCGGCTTCGTTCGAGGAGTACGTCGAGGCGTGCGTCGCCGCGGCGTCGAGCGACACGTACGAGTCGGGCTTCTACTCGCGACGCAACGCGACCGGCGCGAACGCCGCCGCGAGGACCGTGCCCGCGAACACCGAGGTGATCGCGGCGGCGGGAACGGCGAGCCTCAGGAACCTGTGCGCGCGCGAAAAGTTTCAGCAGGCGCGGCGCGACGAGGGCGAGGCGATGATGTCGCCGGCGTCACCCGTCTCGACGCCCGCGGGGTTCAACAAAACGTACACGCCGTCGCTGAGCTCGATGAGCTCACCCGCGAGCACGCCTGCGAGCTCGTCGCGCGGGCGCTGAGCGAGCCGGCGCGGGAACGCGCCGCGAAGGCGGTTGGCGCGAAGCGCGGCGCGGAAAGGTTGACTGAATATTTATGACATACTTCTACGTTCTACGAAGGTAGTCTACTACCAGTACTCGCTTGTTTCTCTTTTGTCTTTAAGCTAGTCTACTTGTCCAGGCCGAAGTAACCGCGGATGGTGAAGGGCTCCTGCTTGATCTCGGGGTCGGGCTTGACC
>ENA-OUOG01001884-OUOG01001884.1-marine-metagenome-genome-assembly--contig:-NODE-1884-length-23071-cov-3.982082_pt1 | contig 23071 bp, 9 predicted proteins | sample MGYA00248635_ERZ508505 | MGnify/ENA primary metagenome ERZ508505 (study PRJEB26176, sample SAMN06267871) | marine metagenome | isolation source: Saanich Inlet, British Columbia, Canada | place: Pacific...
AAAACAAAAAGACGACACAAAAGCATTAAGGCTTATCTATTTTTAAAATCTAGATTAAACATTCTTTATAAGTCAATAATATACAAAGAGTATCGAGTTTGGTTATTTAAAAGACTGACTGATAAAAACTGGTACAAAGAAAAAATAATTCAGTTAGGAATAAAAAAATAACATTACCAAATAACTCCCGCCTGTTGCATAAATAAATCGGCCAGTGCATCTTTATTTTGATGCGTCCCTATGTAAGTTAGAAAAGTACTTTCTTTAGAATGCCCTGTAATATTCATAAGTAGCGGGGTTTCTATCTTGCCAAAATAATTAGTTGCAAATGATCTTCTCATAATGTGAGATGTCACGAATTCATATTTTGGCGCAACTACAACTTCTTTCCTCTTTTTTATCGGATTATTCTTAAAACCTTTTACTAAATCATCAATTCCAACATTTTTGCAAATCGTTTTGATTTGTTTATTGAAAACAACTTGAGATACAGTTTTTGGAAAATCATTTAAAATAATATCGATGACCATTGCGTCAGCCACTCCGATTGTAACTGGAGTTTTAGTTTTTCTTTGAATCATATCAATGTATAAACCATTTGGGGCGTTCCTTACATTATCTTGTGTTAATGATAAGACATCAGAAATACGCTGACCAATTGAAAGGCCAATAAGTAGCCAAGAGTAAGAATCCTTTAAATTCTCAGAAATATTTTTTAGACTCTTTATTGATTTTATTTCCTCGGGATTTAATGTGTGAATTATCCTATCCGATGATTTTTGTTTAAATGAAGAGATGTAATTACAATAGGGGTGAATCTCGAATCCACTTTTTTCAGCATCTCTTAAAATAATCTTAAGTAGTTTTAGTAATTGACCACAGTAATTATCGCTATAATTTTTATCAATTTTTAAATATCTAGTGAAGTCTTCTGATATTAACTTATCAAAAGAATAAATGAAAAGGTGGCGATTTGAATCATTTTCAAAGCTTTTCAAAATTCTATATAGTGATTTGTAAGTTCGGATAGTGTTCTTAGCTAATCCAATAGTGCCGTATCCATTAACATTCTTTGTTGATGAATTTTTAATGAAATCTTCCAAATATTTTAATATTCTTTCTGAATTTTCTAGTCCAAAAGAGTGTCTTTGGGGTTTAAAACCCATATGTTTGTCGTATTTAACGTTCATTTAACTTATGTTAAGTTTAATTTTAAACATTGAAATAGCATGAATAATTTTAAATTATATCATAATTTATCAATTTATATTACATGAATTTCTACAACAATATACGTTAAATAATAGAAATAAATTAACATAAAATGCTTAAATACAGTGACTTATATATAATTTATTTTTCAAAAGACTACGGACAGTAGTCTTTGAGTAATAAAAAAATAAAATCTCTTTTTCTTAATTTCAATTATAATTAAATCTGAATATTTACGATTCACTATTTTTATAATTATCTTTGAAAAATGAAATATCTACCTTTAACAATATTCAGTCTAATTATTTTGTCATCGTGTTCGACTAAGAATCAGTTGGTGTATTTGAAAGATTCCGATAAACATATTGCGAATACTCAGATAGACTTAACTACTTTGAAAAACACTATTGAAATAGGAGATATTCTTAAAATAGATGTTCAAACTATAGTTCCTGAGGCAGCTATTCCGTATAACAAAATCTCTAATAGTCAAAATATATCGCAGAACATTGACCTTTTGAAACTTGAAGGATACCTTGTTGATAATTCTAAAGAGATTAACTATCCAGTATTAGGCAAGATAAGCGTAGATGGATTAGATGAAAACGAGCTAGAATCAGTCATTACTCAATTGCTGCTTGATGGAAATCATTTGACTAACCCAACAGTAAAAGTAAGAAGAGTCAATTCGAAATTTACAGTTCTTGGAGAAGTGAAATACCCTGGTACGTTTTCTTATTATGATAAAAATTTAAACGTGTTTCAAGCCCTTGGGTATGCTGGCGATTTAACCATAGATGCCAAGCGAAAAGGCATCAAGCTAATAAGGGAAGAAAACGGAGTTAGAAAGGTTTATAAACTAGAATTAACCGATGCAGACTTATTAAACAGTCCCAATTACTACATTAAAAATAATGACGTAATTATTGTTAATCCGTCGTTCAGTAAAGTAAAAAGTGCAGGCTTTATTGGAAGTCCAGCTTCGATTGCCTCTATCGCTTCTCTATTACTTAGCATCACCCTATTAATTACAAACAACTAGAATGAATCAATCGCAAAATTTTGATTTTAATCAATTTGACTTTGAAGATAATTTCGATTTTAAGAAAGAATTTTTCAAATATTTTCATTTCTGGAAATATTTTGTCGCAGCAATAGGTCTTTTTTTAGTCGTTGCATTTTTATTTTTAAGGTATACCTCTAGGGTTTATACATCCACTGCCAAAATCAAAGTATTAGATAAAAAAGAAAGTTCATTTGAGCTTCCTTCTGCTGAAGATTTATTTTCAAACTCTAAGATCAATTTAGAGAATGAAATTGAAGTTATAAAATCATACCCCATATTAGAGCAAGTAGTAAGGAATTTAAAGTTAACCACCTCTTTTGTCGCTATCGGCGATATAATGGAATCTCTTGAATTAAACGCTCCTTTTGAGTTTTCGTCAACTATTAGTAATGATAGTATAAAAAAAGAAAGACAGTACCATTTAGAATTGACGGATCAAGGTCTTGAAATCACGGATTATGACAATGATGATAAAACGTACTTGTTCAAAGAATTTTCAACCTACAAATCTAGTCATGATTTACCCTTTGAACTAAAAAATATTGATAAGGAAATTTGGGACGAAAACTATGAAGGGTTTTATATTACGTATCAACCAATTAATAGTGTAGTAGCGTCTCTAAAAAAAGATATTATAATTGAATCAGTTGGTAAAGAAAGTGACATCATCTCTCTAAGCTTAAAGTCAACGAACAAAGAATATGCTGAAAATATAATAAATGAACTAATCAAAGTTTTTAATGAGGATGGCATTAAAGACAGGCAGCTTATTCACAAAAGAACCATTGATTTTGTAAACGACAGATACGCTTTCCTTTCTTTGGAGTTAGATTCTATAGAAATTGTAAAGCAACTTTATAAAGTTGATAACAATCTAGTAGATTTAACAGCTAATTCAGCTATTTCTCTAGAACAAAGTTTTAAATCTGAGGAAAGCCTCTTTTCCATAGAAAATCAAATATCGGTTACCAACTTACTAATGGCTACACTCAACAATACTGATTTAGAGTTATTGCCAGCCAATATTGGAATTGAAAATGCCGAAATAAATAATTTAATTTCAGATTATAATCAAACAATTTTAGAAAGAAAGAAACTAATCCTTAGTGCAGGTTCTAACAATCCCTCGATTAGACAAATGGATAATTCCATAAGCGATTCCCGCTCAAATATTATCTTTTCTCTACAAAACCATTTAAATCAACTAAACAATTTAAAAGAAAAATTCTCTAAGCAATATTTTGAATACGACAGTCGCGTTTCTGATTTACCCGAAAAAGAAAAGATTTTAAGATCCATTGAGCGCAATCAAGAAATTAAAGAAGCTTTATACCTTTTCTTATTACAAAAAAGAGAAGAATCAGAAGTGAGCTATGCGGTTACTGAGCCAAGCATCAAAGTAGTAGAGTATGCCTTAACGGATAATATCCCTGTTTCGCCAAAGCCTAAAATTATTTATTTAGGAGCGGTATTACTTGGATTACTACTTCCATTTGGGGTGTTGTATCTTATATTTTTATTTGACACAAAAATTTATTCAAAGGATGACTTATTAGAACTTAAAATTGATGCTCCAATCGTTGCCGAAATTCCTGAAATCGAAGATCAAGAAAATAAGATGATTACTTCATCAAAAGAGCGTTCAGTATTGGCAGAATCTTTTAGGGTATTGACTTCAAACCTCAATTTTATTTTGCCAAAAGACTCATCAGGTGGAAAAGTGATAATGAATACATCTACAGTAAAAGGGGAAGGTAAAACCTTTTCTGCTCTTAACTTAGCAATGACCTATTCATCATTTGATAAAAAGGTCCTTTTAATTGGTGCGGATTTACATAATCCTCAGTTGCATAAATACCTCAATGTAGAAAAATCGATAACTGGTTTAACCAACTTCTTGATGGATAAAAATATGAATTGGGAAAGTGCCTTGTTGAAACCCAATTCTGAACTAAATTGTGATATTTTATTGGGTGGTGCTATACCTCCTAATCCTGCTCAATTGTTGAGTAATGGAAATTTAGATGTATTACTAGAAAAAGCTAAATCTAAGTACGATTATATCATTATAGACACTCCACCCTCATTATTGGTTTCGGATACGCTAACAATAGCACACTTAGCCGATGTTGTTTTATTTGTAACGCGTTGCAACCACTCCAACAAAGAGGTCTTGAATTTTATTAAAGACGTTATCAATGACGAGAAAATTAAAAATGTAGCTCTTGTGTTAAACGGTTTAGGTAAAATGAATGCTTATGGTTATGGTTACGGTTATGGCTATAAATATTCTTACAATTATGGCTATGGCTACGGTTACAATTCTGACGATGGAGACAATCCATCCTAAAAATCTAAAAGTGTCAATTTAGATCCGTGAGTTTTCTTACGGATCTTTTTTATTTTTATAAAATGAATAAAGCGTTATTAGTTCTATTGATTTGTATTTCGTCGTGTGCTCCTTCAAGGTTTATAGAGCCTTTAGAAAAGGGGGAGCAAGCCGTTTCTTTCAACATAGGAGGTTCACTTATCGAATATGGCAGTTTGACCATCCCAGTCCCATTATCCTCTCTTACTTACGCTCATGGGTTAACCGATAAACTAACTGTATTTGGAAGTTTACATACTACGTCTTTGCTGTTTAATAACTTACAAACAGAAGTTGGAGCGTTATCACTCATACGAAAACAAGACCGTTGGATTCCTGCATTTTCATCTTCTCTAGCATTAAATTTTATAACTGAACTTAGCCATGGAAATGCAAAACTGTGGCCACAAATAGACGGTAATGCGTATTGGCATTTGAAAACAAATAAACACCGCTTGCATCTAGGATATTCCATTTGGCTAGATACTCAAATGCTTGATGAAAATCAATTAGCAGTTATTAACCCCCATTTCGGTTATTCTTACAGAATGAAGACGTATGATTTCGGCGCTGAATTAAAGCTTTTAGCACCTGGAGTTGATAATTCTAAAGTCTTTTTACCATACCAAAGCATAATGGGAAACAAAGGGGCTACGGGTATTTATTTAACATTTACTAAACGATTTTAAGATGAGGTATTTAGTTTTTTTAGTTAGTGTATTTGGATTAACAGGCTGTTTAAAGATGAACGATATAGCCTTTTACAATGAAAGTTTAACAGAATATTTATTGGATGATTATGAGGTTGATTTAGACTTTAAATTAGATAGCACTTATGATGTTCAAAATATTTATGAATTTACGGTTAACTCTGGTGGTTTTGATATAGCAGCTATTTATGTCGGAGAGCTTAGCGATATAGATACCGATACTATAATCTTGTATTGTCATGGACAAAGTCTTCACATGGATCAATATTGGCAGCGAGCCAAGCTACTGGCAAATTGTGGAGGTAATGAACGCTTTGGAGTATTACTGTTTGATTACAGAGGATATGGCAAATCTGAAGGGACTCCGACAGAGCAGGGTTTGTATGACGATGTAAGAGCGGTCTATCAATGGCTACTAAATGAAGGAGCAAGTTCGCAACAAATTATTGTTTACGGCTTTAGCCTAGGGTCAGCTCCAGCAACGGATTTAGCTGCCTATGGAATGAATAATAACTTTCCAAAAAAGCTCATTCTTGAATCGCCTTTTGCTTCTGCTGATTTTTTGGCTCAAGAGTCTACTTTGATAGAAGTATCGGCATCATATGTAACAGATTTAGAGTTTGATAATACTGAAAAAATAAAATTTGTTAATCAGCCATTACTGTGGATGCATGGTGTTGAAGACGATTATGTAGCTATTACTAACGGCGAAGCTATTGTATCTAGTTATTCTGGTTCAGACTCTACCTATATTCGAGTTGAAGGAGCCAATCATGGTCAAGATGGAGTTCCGCAAACAATGGGTTTTCAGACTTATCTTAATGCTGTGCAAGCGTTTATTGAGTCTAGTCAATAAGAGTAACATTGCCAGTAAATCGATGTAAATCTCCAAACGCATCGGTTATATGTACATCATAAACATATACTCCCTGAGGGCATTTCTTTCCCGTAGACTGATACGTTCCATCCCATCCCTCATTCATATTACTAGTAGTAAAAATGGGTTCACCCCATCTAGAATAAATAGTCATATGATGTTCTTTAACATTTATTCCACGCGCTATAAATCGTTCATTAATTAAATCACCTTGAGGCGTAAATGCATTCGGAAAATGAATTATGAAATCACTTATTTCGAGAATTTTAGAAATCGTATCCATACAACCATGAATATTCTGAATTCTTAACAATACATTGTAGTAGCCAATATTGTTATAAGCATGGCTAGTATTCATGCTTTCATCACTTTCTCCATCTCCAAAATCCCAATGCCATGAATCTATTATTGACCAACTGTCTGTACTTTGATCAAAGAAATTGAGATTGGAATTCACCTGAAAGAATAAACTATCATTTTCAGGTTCCATATAAAAGTCAGCAACGGGTAGCGGCAAATTATCGGTAAAAAAGTCAATTGATTTTTCACAGCCGTACATATCAGTCACGCTCACCCAATTATTTCCTCTTAATAAATTATTGATTTTAAAATTTGTTTCACCGTTTGACCATAAAACAATATAAGGGTTAGCCTCAGGCGTCACAAATACTTCACCTTTAGCAATGCCTCTACCGCAAGTATCGCTGGAGAAATCAAGAGTTACATAAAAGTCATTTGGCTGAGTTAAAGATACCTCATCACCAATTTGACAATTGTTCAAATCTGTTACTAGTAGGCTATAATTATCTGAAGAAAGAAGGAATAAGTTTTGGGTATTTAAGCCTGAATTCCATTGGAAAGAATAGGGTGGTACCGAGCCACTAATTACCGAATTGATATACCCATCTTCAAAGCCATAACAGCTAACGTTAAAACCATTATAATTACTAATTTCAAAGTTTAAAGAAAGTGGAGTAGGTTCATTTAATGTAATTTGATCGGTAACAATACAATTATTTTGGTCTGTAATAATCACAGAATATGAGCCTGCATATAAATTAGTTTGATCTTCTACGGTTTCACCATTACTCCATGAAATTGAATAAGGACTAACGCTCCCGCTAATTTCAAGATTTATTCCTCCATCTGAATAATTATGGCAACTAATGTCGTATCCATTGTAATCAAAAGCTGAACCGATTACAGAGGTGAGTAGAGTAGGTTCTGTTAGTTGAATTGAATCTGAAGCTTGACAGTTGTTCAAATCTCTAATAACGACTGAAAAATAATCTGTAGCACTGAGGTTAAAAAGTGTGTCGGTATTCAATCCATTTTCCCATAAAACATTGTAGGGTGGTATTCCACCAGAATATAGTACTCGGATTTCACCATCATTATAGCCATTGCAACTAATATTATAGCCATTGTAATCAGTAATTGGAATTATTTCAGAAGTAACTATTGACGGTTCAAAAAGAGTAAGGTTAGCGTTGTGAAGACAGCCATTTATGTCTATTACTTCTAGAGTATAGTTTCCTGCACTTAAATTATTGATGTCCTCAACATTGCTGCTAAATCCATTAGGGCCATTCCAGTTGAAATTGTATGGGTTAACACTTCCACCAAGTGTGTAATCGATAAAGCCATCATTTCCATTGTAACAACTAATATTATATCCATTAAAGTCTGAAACCGATGAAGAAAATGAAAAAGGTGTAGGCTCTGTAATACTAAGACTAGTAGTTATGGAACAATTATTATTATCAGATACGGTCACAGTATAATTGCCTGCCCCAATTGTTGATAGGTCTTCACTTGTAGCACCATTACTCCAACTAAAGATGTAAGGTAAAACACCACCGTTAACGCTTAAGTTAATACCGCCATCTAAGTAGCCGTCACAACTAATATCAAAACCGTTGTAATTGTAAGTCGATTGAATATTTGTTAGCAATTCATTAGGCTCAGTTAAGGTTATGGAATCTGATTGAGTACATCCATTTAAATCAGTAATTTCTAATAGGTAATCGCCTTGAGCTAAATTAGTTATGTTAGGCGAGTTCAAGCCATTATTCCACGACAAAAAATATGGACTTACTCCACCATTTATAATTGAGTTAATTTCCCCATCACTTAAGCCATGACAACTAATATCATAACCATTGTAGTTGTTTATCGAGTTTAGATTTGAAAATAAAGCAGTAGGTTCATTGAGTACAATATTTGCATTATGTATACAGCCATTATCATCAGTTACATTTAAGAAATAGGTACTAGCTTCAAGACTGTCAATAGTGTAAGAATTGGATATATAGCCATTGAAGTTGGACCAACTTATAGAATATGGATTAATACCACCTGAAACAGATGACACTATCTCACCGTCATTATTTCCATAACAACTGATATCGTATCCATTATAATTATATACTGATTGAATATTAGATTGGATAGCTGTTGGTTCTGTAAAAATTATAGTAGTATCAATTACGCATCCAAAATCATCTGAAACGATTAAAGAATATTCTCCAGCTTCTAAGGAATAATTATTACTAGAATTAGATTCATTATTCCAATTGAAATTTATTGGTGGGTAGGGCGAAAAAGCCGTTGTCTCTATATAGCCATCATTACCACCATAGCAAGAAACTTCATAGCCATTATAGTTACTCATTGAAGTTATATCAAAGTCTAGATAATTAACATAAATATCAAGTTCATAAGCTGTAGTTGTTGATCCACAATTCGTTTCTAATCTTACGGTATGAATTCCACTAGTTTCGAATGTATATGCTATAGAGTCTGCTTCAGTTGGAATAGGATTGCCATCTACAAACCAACTTTGGTAACAAATTAATCCTGAACTTTCATTAACAAAATAGGTTGTATCGCCTACACAGATTGTCGTGTCGTTGATATAAAAATTTGGAGATGTCGAGCAGTCCAAACACATGTAATAGTCGTTTGGGTTTACAGATATTGTATTGAAAGTAACAGGATTAGTTGTGACAGTCAAAGGAGTTGAATTACTTACAGCTAATTTATCGAAAGAAATAGTATCAGAATTAATATCAGGAGAGAATTGTTGGCAATTAATTTGTCCCAAACTATCTGTTTTAATAAATAATGGGTCAAATGAATCGGCATTAAAAAACGCTCCGTCTGTGTAAGCTGAAATTGTATATCCGTTATCATTATTAGCTCTTACGCCGATACCTTTGTCGCTTCCTGTAGAGCCAATTACACTAGACCATTCTAGTTCTAAATCGTTATCAACCTTTACAATTAATATATTTCTTCCAGAAACATTTTCAGGAGTATGTAATGAATTTTGAGAAATTAATGAGGTGTCAGCAGAATATCCATATGTAGCTCCAGCAATTACATATCCTCCATTTAGACCTGGGCTAATAGATCTTGATATATCTTGGCTTGTTAGTGAACCCAATCGTTTTGACGAAATAGCATTGCCTGAGGAGTTGATTTTAGAAATGATAATATCCCCATTATTGTTAGGAATATTTGAGGTGACTACTATATTATCATTTTGGTCAACTAATGCTTCACCTGCCCATACTGCATGGTCAACGAAGGTTGCCCCACCAAGACCATAAGAATATTCCCAAATACTAGTTCCATCAGCTGATAACCTACCAATAATAAAGTATGAACTACTAAAATCTGTTGAAAAGAACATTAAATCTCCATTAGAGAATTCATCAACAGCATGTACTTTACCCCCAGAAACAGGCTTACTCCATACAATTTCTCCCACACTGTCTGTTTTTAAAACAGCACTTGTTGCGCCTGCAAAGAAGTTCCCATCACTTGTTTCTATTACTGAACAAATGTAAGTTCCAATTCCTGAATACGATTTACACCACTCTGAATTTCCATCGTCGTCGATTTTGAGTAAACCAGCATTATTCATTTCACCACCAATAATTATACCATTATCTTCACATGAGTATATGCTTAACCCTCCGCCTGCATTGTATAAATTTAGCCAAATTAAGTTGCCACATTCGTCCACCCTGTAGGCATAAACTTTACAACCCCCGTCATCGTGTTGACCGGTGCCAATAAAACCCCCGTCTTCATGAATTGCCAATGCTAATCCGCCATTCATGCTTGGTAAATTGTATGTTCTTACAAAAGTGTTTTGTTGTGAAAAGGAGTGAAGAAATGCAAAAATAAATACTATAAAGAAAAATTTACTTTTTATCATAATATATTACAGTGTCAATTTCCCAAGCTGGCAAATAAATTTTCTTGATTAGTAGACTGTCAATAAGTTCACGGCTTGCTTTTGTATCACTATAGAATATTAATTCATTTTTATTTTTCTCAATGACTTCGCATTTAGATAATGCGTTTAATTCAGCTTTTATTTTTGGGCCGAGATGTGGGCACATCAGCATAGGATCTTTGAAAACAATAAGTGTTTTATTAAAACAATTATCTTGAGCAAGCATAGTTAGTGGAAGAAAGAAGATTAGTAATAAAAGTAATTTTATTTTATTTAGCATAATAAATCCAATTTTCAATATCAAAACTATCCCTTAATAATCTCGCCTCAATAAGGTTGTTTGTTTTAAAAATGTATAGGTAGTTTAGATTATTCTTTTTGAAAGTGTTCTCCGGACTGATCTGTAATGTTTCTGCATATGATTTGAGATTTTCGGGATAAGCAAATACACCAACAATTAAATAATACTCTTCATAGCTTAATAACTTTTCTTCTTCAGTCATGCTTTCTTCAACTGTTTCTTCCTGAGCAAAACTTTCTTCTATGACTTCTTCTTCAATAATAATTTCTTCCTCATTGAATACCTCTTCTGTAATAATTTCTTCTACAGTTTCTTCAATAAATGGTTCTTCATAATATACATCTTCAGTTGTTATTTCTTCTTCTGTAACTTCATTACTAACATAATCTTCAGAATCTGTTTTTATAAATGCATTTTCTTCATCAATAACTTTTTCAACAAATTCAGATGTTACATAAGGGTATTTTTTCCCATCTTCAAAATTATTTTCATCAGTAAGCTCGTTTGTAAAATCCGCATATGAAACACTTGCGACTTTTGATTCTGAATCTGTTGAATTGAAGAAATTAAATATATATTCTTCTCTGCTCAAAATTGTTTCCGAATTGTTTTGTGGCGCACTATTATTCGAAACAATACTTTCAGTTTTTAGTTCTTTCACTTCACTTTTAACACCTGTATTCAATGAATCTAGTGCTTCTACCAAACTATCACTGACTGATTTGCGATTTTTTGATAAATTAAATCTAACACCAACAAATAAATCCATTTGATTATCGGTTTGATTTGTTGCAGGAACATCTCGTAAATTATTTACCGTTACATTATCTAACAAATCAGTTAAATTTTTTCTATAAATAGATTTAAAGGTTAAGTCAAAATTCTTTACCAACTCAACTTCACATGCCAAAAGTGGTCCGAAATAAAAGTATGTTAAAGGGTAGTCGTTTAGATTATCAATATTTAACTCCGATAAATTTGTTTCAAAATCATTTTCTGAAGAATAGCCTAATTCATCCCATGTTTCGAAGTCGTAATCTAGATAGTTTTGTCCTAAATTATTTTCAAGATTTGTGTAAATATTAAAATTGGTCAATCCAGTTGTAAATCCGGCACTAATCTTGAAATTATCAATGAAACCAATTTCGCGGTAAAATGAAAAATAATTACTTTCTAAATTAGATTCATAGTTTAGATATATATCGTTAGCATTTCTTATTGGTGCATCGCTCAAAAGTTCTTGTCGAATAAAGCCGATTTCAAAAGCGTTTTTGTTTTTAGAATACATCAATCCAATATCAGATGCTAGTAATGACCTCGATTCTACATCAAAGTTTAGAATGGATGAGCCTTTAGAATATTTGACACTGATGTCTTGAGCAAAGACAAGGGAAGATGTTATAAAAATTAAACCAAAAAATACTATGCGCTTCATCATTGATTGTGCTTATATGAATGATACATTAAATTCTACTCGTCTATTTTTCTGCATATATTCATCATTGATATTTGGGTATAGAGGTTTAGATTCTCCGTAGAAATCAATGATTAATCGTGATTTAGATATTCCCATGTTTGATAAATAATCTCTTACGCTTTGTGCTCTTTTAGCGGACAAATTATAGTTGTATTCGTCAGAGGCATCGCTATCAGTATGGCCAGATATTATAAGCACCATATTTTTGTTACCTAGTAAAAGCTTTCCAATATTCGAAACATACGAATACGATGAGGCGTTAATCTTTTCAGAATTCTTTTCAAATTCTAAATTAGACATTGCTTTCTTCAAAATACTACTGTCTCTTTCTGAAAGAACAGGACATCCATTGTTCATTAATTCTCCAATAGTATTTGGGCATTGATCTTGGGAGTCTCTTACGCCATCTTTATCAAGATCTGGACACCCATTAGCGGTAATGCTCCCAAATAGATTAGGACAGTCATCCTCATCATCATAAACACCATCGTTGTCAGAATCTATTTTTTCTTCTTCTTTAGTGTTTTCCTCCTCTTTTTTCTCTTCTTTTTCAATAGTTTCATTGCCATTAACTTCATATTTAAGCGTAAGCTCTGTTGTCCCTACAGAATATGAAGACACTTCACTGGTAGTAAATTCTTGACTGATCAATGATTTAATATTGCTGAAGTTTAGACCTATAGTAACCAGAGGTCCAAAGTTTTCATTTTGAGAAAAGTTTCCTTTATAACCTAAACCAAAGCGAAGTACATCTTTAAAACCGAGGTTAATATTCATATCAAACTGAGAGGCGCCACTTTCCGCTTGTTTGTAGAAAAGTGAAGGGCTTAATTTGATAATTGGAGTTACATTATGATCATATGTGATAAACCCGTAGTAATGTTTTTCAATAATATTTTCTCCAGATGTAAAGCCTAAATCTGACTCTAATAATCCATCAACAGAAAGACCTATGATTAGTGAATTTCTAGTAAACGAAGCACCAAAGCTCGCATTAGGAGTCCAATTAAACTTATTGTCAAACATACCTAAGTCAATAGAGGCGATATTATTAATGTTATTGTTCTGATAGCCTCCAGACAATCCATAAAATAGAAACGACTCTTCATCGATAATAACTCTTCTGCTGTAGCTCAAAGAAAATCCGCTATTGGTAATATTACCTGAGTTATCAGTGTAAATATTAGCGCCGAATCCATCGTCACCAAATGCCTTATTGAACGATAGCGATGACTTGCCAATATTCGAGTCGGTGAATTTATACCACTGTTGTCTAGCATTAAGCGTTATAGAGGTATTTTGGCTATAGCCTGTCAAACTTGGGTTAAACAAAGTAGTGTTCTCATAGTAATGAGATAACAAAGATGTTTGTTGCCCAATTGATAATAAAGGCAATGAAGCTAAGATTATAAATAGTTTTTTTATCATTATTTCAGTAGTGTAATTATTCCTGTAATATCGTTGTATGCAGGGTTATTAAATTTGATAATGTAGTAGTAATCTGCACTTGGCACTAGCTCTCCATTTAAGTTAGTTCCGTCCCATTTTGGATTTGCAGATTGGCTTTCAAATATTTTCGCACCCCATCTGTTAAAGATTATTAAATCAACAACTTCAGCAAAATTGTTTAGAGGCATAAACTCATCATTTGTGCCGTCATAATTTGGACTAAATGATGGCTCTGGAGTGATGCAATCATAACTATTAGAAGCTTCGATGCTAACAACAGTATCAAATGTGCAAAGTCCGTTGTATGAAACCTGTAAGTTGTATTCGCCTTCAGCTAATCCTTCGAACACTAAATCAGATGAACCTGAAGTTTGAAGACTTGTTTCTTCGCTGCTTAATAGTACGGAATGATTTTCTTGATCATTAAATACAATACTCAATTGACCATCATTTGTATATCTACATTCAGCATTAGTGACGTTTAAACTAAAGTTAAATTCAGCTGCTGCAAGAATGGATACAGAATCGGTGATGAAGCACCCAACACTATCAACCACCGTTAGTGCATACATGCCAGGGCTTAATCCATAATTCTCTGTGCCATTCATATTGTTCGCTGCCCAGAATATGTCATATGAACCTTGAAAATCACTTACAGTTGTTAGGATTGATCCATTATCAGTATCAACACAGCTTTCATTCGATAATTCATGTGAAACTGATATTTCAGCAGGTTCGGTAATTTCTATATCACTTGATAAAAAGCAATCGTACGAATCAGAAACATTTATCGTGTAAGAACCTGACGATAAATTATCAGCAATATTAGTTTCAGAAATCAATACACCATTTGCATTGGTATAAGAGAAGGAGTAAGGCGCTACACCTCCTGAAACAGTTGTAATTATTGAGCCATTAGTCTGATTATAGCAAAGGTTGTTTATTACAATTGTTTCAACATTAATAGAGTCAGGTTGTGTGATTGTTAAACTTGATGAAATATCACAAGCATAGGCATCAACAACAACAATGGTATAATCCTGAGCTGTAAGACCTTCAATTGTAATATCACCATTAGATGTGTATGGCTCATCATTTATTGTAATAGCGAATGGAGCAGTACCGCCCATGATTGATAATTCAATAGTACCGTCATTTCCATTGTTACAACTTACATTAGTATAATCTACATCTAGTGATAATTCACTTGGCTCTGCAATTACAATACTGTCAATAAATTCACAGTCATTACCGTCTGTAATAATAAGAGTGTAGGTGCCACTGGCTAGTGATTCAAATATTAGAGCAGGGGAGAATGCATTTAAATTCTCATACTCAAAATACACGCCATTGGAGTTATAAAATTCTAGATTATAAGGGCTTTGTCCGCCTTCAAGCCCGAAAATTTCAACGCTACCGTTTCCTTCAGAGTTACATGATATTGGATTTATGTTCGCAGAGTAGGTAACAGGAGATGGCTCAGGTACTACAATTTGACTAGCTGCAGCGATACTGTTGTTGCATCCGTTTGCATCTGTCACATTTAGTTCATAGAAACCAGAACTTAAATTTTCAATTAAAATAGAGCTTTCAACAGAATTGAAAGAATCAATATTTATTAAACCTGTAAGAGTATATACAAATGGTGCAATTCCGCCATTAACACTAGCTAATAATGTAGCTTGCCCTGCACCGTTACAAAGTATTTCTTCTTCTAAAGTTAAATCTGGTAAAATAGCCGGTGAAGAGGTAACGGTGTAGACAACTTCAGCGATACATTCGTTATCATCTTTTACAGAAAATGTGTATTCTCCACTTGATAAGTTGCTAAATTGGTATTGAGCAATAGTGTTAGAGGCTTCATAAGTTAACCCATTATTTAATGAATAATCAAACGGACCAACACCTCCAACAACTGAAGTTACAACAAATCCATCTTCTGAATTGAAGCAACTAGTGTTTAGCCCATTAAAATCGGAAGATGAAACATACTCTAAATTAATGTCATTCGGTGCGGTAATAATCACTTCTGTTTCAATGCTACAGCCATTAAAGTCTGTTAATTCTAGCGCGTATGTGCCAGCGGAAATGCTATCAATGATGTCGCCGTCATTTACAGCAATTAAAGCATTATCAAAACTTAATGAATATGGTAAAATTCCGCCAGAAACGTTAACTTCAAAAGAACCATCATTTGAGTTGAAACAGCTAGTATTAAACCCATTGAAGTCAGAGAAATTAGATGTAGTTAAAAGAACTTCACCTGGTTGACTAATTGTTATTTCTTCCAACAAACTACAGTCATTATCGTCCATTACAACCAAAGTGTAGTCACCAGCACTTAGCGTAAAGCTTTCTTGTCCTGCACTATTTGTCTCAACAAATGTCAATCCACCATCGAGAGAAATATCATACTGACCAACACCACCACTAGCATCAACTGTAATCACTCCTGTTGTATCGCCATAACAGCTAATGTTTGTAGAAGATGTTGACATGATTAATGTATCTGGTTCACTAATATTAATAGTGAGGGTGCTGTCTATACAGTCGTCAGCATCTTTTAAATAAATAGTATAAGAACCAGTTGGTAAATCATTTATGTAAAAATTATCATTAAGGTTAATGTTTGTGAATGATAAATCATTAACAGAGTAATAATAAGGCGAGTTTTCTAACGAATAATTTAAAATGTCAACAAATATAGAGCCACTAGATTCAGAATGACACAACACATCTTGAACAGCAAATGCATTGGTAATGATTTCGTTTGTTCCATCAATTAATACCGAATCAATTACAGTACAGTTTAAACCGTCGGTAACGTAGAATTCATGGTATCCAGGTGTTAATCCAGAAATAGAACTAGACGTATTACTTGGATCTTCTTGCCAATAGTTATTGTAAGGCGGTACGCCACCCGTAATGTTGATAATATTTGCAAAGCCCTCAGAGCAACTTACAAAAGTTCCAGTAGCGTCAGCTACAATTTGAGCTTGTTGTTCAACTTCGAACTCAAATGAGTAAATGCAATCGTTTCCATCAATAATATTTAAAGGGTAGTTGCCAGCAACTAAGTTGAAAATGGTGCTTAAATTTGATGAGTTGTTTTCCCATAGGTAACTGTAACCTGGCGTTCCACCTGTTACTGAAAGAGAAATTGAACCTGTATTTTCACCAAAACAATCTATGTCTGTAATGTTATCTACAACAGTAATATTTTCAGGTTGGTTTAAGTTAATAGATTCAGACGAAGAACATCCATTTCCATCGCTAACAACAATAGTATAGGTTTGTGATGATAGAGAATCAGTGAAATTTGATGTTGAAACGATATTATTGTTTTCATCAGTCCATAGATAATTGAAGTTACCATCTCCACCACTAATATTACTTACTGTGATGTTTCCATCTTCACCGCCGAAACAAGTCACGAAATTTTGAGATAAATCAAAAATAATGCTATCTGGTTGAGTGATTTCAATAATAGCCTCAGCAGTACATCCGTTTAAAAAGTCATCGACGACCAATTCATATTGTCCCGCTATAAGATTGGTTGGGTTATCATTATCAATTGGTATAGAAAGACCCATCGTATTGTTCCATAAATAATTGAAGTTAGTTCCAATTCCATTTACAACATCAATAGAAACAGAACCATTATTATTTCCATAACAATCTACATTTTGTAAGTCAGTTACGATTAAATCCATTTGAGGAGCATCTGTAAATACAACTGTTTCAGAGGTGTCAACACATCCATAATCTTGATCTACAACAATTACGTAATATTCCCCTGGTCCTAAGTTTACTAATTGGTTAGTAGACCCGCCATTTGAACCACTAATTAGAACGCCATTTTTATACCATTCAAAAGTTGGTTGTATTAAGACTGGGGAATTATCATCGTAAATTAAATTAGCTTCTATTTCAGCAACAGAATCACCATGACATACATTCGGTACTAATACATTGATTTCGGCTTGAATCAATGGATTTACTGAAGGGCCTAATACAACATCAGTTTCAGGTAAAAGACAACCGTTAGCATCAGTACCTGTTAAAGTAATAGTTCCAACATTTAAATTTTCATCTGTTGTAAAACTAGCAGTGTTTGATACACCTATTTGAGTAATGTTATTTGGTTGGTTGATAGTCCACAAATAATTTAAAGGAAGTGTAGCGTTTGTTACCTGAGCAGTTACTGAACCTTCAATTGTGTTTGCGCAAGTAGTTGTGTTTGGAAATAATGTAACACCTATTTGCAGTGGATCGTCTATTGTAAATATTTCTTGTTGAGTACACCCTAATGAATCCGTCACTGTTAATGCATAATTACCAGATGATAGGTTGTTTATTGATTCGTTTATACTGATAGCATTAAAGTTGCCAAGAGAAATAACTTCAGACCAAACTGGGTTTACTTGTCCAACAGTATTGAAAGCGTTAAATGAAGCATTTCCAGTGTTTCCTCCAAAGCAATTCGGATCAGATGAAGTAACGTTAAGTACAATATCGTTAGGGTTGTTGAGTGTAAAGTTTACGGAATCTGTACACCCATTATCATCTGTTGCTACAAATAAATAGTCGCTAGAAAAAAGTTGGTTAAATATCGGCAGATTTGAAATAACGGAATTGTTTGATGCATCAATTAAATTAAATGAATAATCCGATCCGGATGCTAACGTACCACCTGTTACAACAGCACTAAACTCACCATCGTTGTAGTCAAAACATGTAGGGTCAGAACTAGTAAATGTTGCTATTACTTCATTTGGTTGACTTAACTCAATAGGACTCGAAGAGTAAGGGCAGTCAAAGTCGTTATTTAAAATGACTTCCACATTATAAATACCAGTCCCAAGATTTATTAAATTATCAATGTTTCCAGCTAATAGTGGAGACATTTCAATACCATTTTTATACCATTTATATTCAGTAACATTCCCAACAGGCACAGATGCGTTTAATTGTCCGTCAGAAAAATCATAACACGATATTGGCGATGAGGTGAGGTTAATTTCTACATCATCAGGGTTTACAATTTCGTAGGATACAGTTTTAGTGCAGCCTTCAGAATCAATTACTGTCAGCTGATAATCATTTACAGTTAAGTTATTGATTAAAGGATTAATAAATCCGCCAGGGAACCACTGATAGGAATAGCCGCCATTACCACCTGTTACATTTGTAATGGAAATAGAGCCATCAGAAAATCCTTCACAAGAAACATCTGTAACTGTAGCAGTAACTACGATATCATCTACAGGGTCAATAGTGAAAAGAGTAGGTGATACTTCACAGCCTAAATTATCGGTTACTATTACATAATAGTTTCCAGAGGCTAATGAGTCCAATGACAGATTATTTTGGTTATCAATTATAACATCATTAGAATTATACCAAACAATTTCGTAAGGTTGTGAGCCGCCTACAATTGAAAGACTAACAGAGCCTGAGTTTTCATTGTAACATCTTGGAGAAGTAGCATTAGCAGTAACTGTAATAGGGTCAATGTTTGGAACTATAATTTGAGGAATTGTAATTTGACATTCGTTATCATCTTTGATGTCAACATTAAAAATAGTTCCACCATTGTTTATGTTATTTCCTGGAAAATACTGTTCAGGACCGCCAATTTCTGTAGCTGCCCAATATTCAAATCCATAAAACCCTACATCATATTGCCCACTCGTAACAGTTCCTCCAGTAATGGTCATGTGAACTTCTGGATCATAAGTTGTGTAGCAATCAAAATTTTCAATAGTGTAGCTGAATGTAATTTGTGAAGGTTCATCTATTGTAATAGAGGTGTCATCAATACATCCAACGCTATCCTCAACAATAATATAGTATTCTCCTGCAGCTAAATTATCAAAGTTTAAAAATCCAGTGTTTTGATAAAACGATTCAATTTGATTAGTTCCCTCAAAAAATCTCACTTGATAAGGTTGATTTCCAAAGGTGAAAGGTGCTGAGGTTATTATTTGTCCATCATTAGAATCATTACATTCTGGCTCATTGACAATAAAACTTCCTATGCTAAAATCACAATCTTGTTGGTTGATAGAAAATAACTCTGCAGCATAACAACCGTTTGTATCAATTACTTCAACAAAATAACTTCCTTCACACAAACCACTTATAGCTGGACTAGTTTCACCTGTTGACCAATTAATTTCTGAAATTGATGCTGGGTTAAGAATAAATGCATCACCATCACAAATACCAAAAGGAACTGACTCATCATTGATAAGTTGAAGATTGAAAATACTAGGCTCAATTAGTGTCAATGCATTTGCTGGTAAAACACTAAACGATTCTAAATAACAATTTTGATTATTTGAAATGGTAAAGTAATAACTGCCTGCTGATAAATTAGAAATAGTGTCGTTATTTCCAATAGAAATCGGACTGCTAATATTAAACCAATTAAAGTTTTCGTTATCAGCGTTTGATGTTTCTACTATAAAAGATCCGTCTAAATCGCCATTACAACTTGGATTAGTTGAAGTGGTAGAAATGTATTGAATGAAGTTTGGATCCGACATTTGGAATGTGCTGTCAAATTCACATCCATTAGCATCTCTTACGGTAATATCATAAAAACCGGGCTCTAAATTTTCGGCTGATTGTTGATCAGCTAAGCCTACGCTATTCCAAAAATACTCGAAGCTGCCATCTGAAAACGAAGTTCCTCCAGTTGGTATAACAACTATTGAGCCGTCATTATTTGCGTCGTTTGAGCCCGTGATACAATTTGGCTGAACCAAGACTGAGTTAGACAAGCTGATCGCATCAGGTTCATTTACATTGTAGGAAAAGACTTCTGAACAATCGTTAGCGTCAATTACTTCTAGAATATAATTATCACTGGAAAGATTAAATGGATTCGTAGTTCCACTACTGCTTTCAAAAGCAATAGTGTATGGCGACGTTCCTCCGCTTATATCTGTAGTGGGGTCAATAATAATTTCACCGTCAGATCCGCCAAAGCAGGAGACGTTAATAATAGTTGGATCAACAACTATTGGTTCTATTGGATCAGAATAAAAATTAAAAGTTTGGGTACATCCGAAATTATCTGTAACAACCAGCTCAAAATTTTCTGAAGTAGGAAGATCTAGAGTCAATCCTAGATTTAAATTTATGCTTTGATTTGTCAGAACAGGATCATCTATACCATCACCGTCTAAATCACCAAACATATTACACAAATAAGGCGCTGTTCCGCCACTTACTCCAAAAGTCACCTGAAAACTACTTTCAGGGCAATCTGGCTCAGTAATAGTTGGTGTGATAATCACAGAGCAATTATCTTCATTAACATTTATGTTTTGAATTTCAACACACCCATTCTGATCAATAACTGTTAGCGTATAGTTTCCAGAGGCTAAGCCGTTAATATCTTCAATGTTTGATGAGAAATTATTGGGGCCTACCCAGTTAGTGCTAAATGGACCTTGACCACCAGAAAGTGTAACGTTTATTGCACCATTGCTGTTACCAAAACCAGTAATGTCAGTGGTCGAATATGATACTATAATTTCATCAGCAGCATCTACTGTGTTGGACTCAGTGAATGAACAAATAGAATCTAACACTTCAATAGCATATAGGCCAGCTGAAAGATTGGAAACGGTTATAATTTGTCCAGCAACTGATGTATTGGTGTCAGTGTTAATTACATAATCATAGGAGGGTGCCTCTCCGTCAATAATAAAACTGAAAGTACCATTTCCTATGAGTTGATTTTGTAATACGTTATTCTGATTACAACTTGTAGGTGTTGTATTAATGGGAGTATATACGGTTTGTAAAGGCTCATTTATTATTATAGTTTCAGTCTTGGAACATCCATTATCTTGAAGCGTACAAACATATGTTCCAGGTGATAAATTCGAAATAGAATCGGGTTGTATTGAGGAGCCTCCACTAGGGAATTGCACATTAAAAGTATGGCTACCTGTTGGGCTAGTATAGTCAAAAGCAATATAACCATCGTTAGCACCGAAACAAGAAACATCAGCAAAGTTTATGCCGAAAGACAGCTCATCTGGGTTTTCCAAAATGATAGTTGTATCAATAAAGCAAGTAGGATCAGAATCAGAAATATTAATTCCATAAATACCTGAAGGTAAATTGTTAATATTTGGTGAGTTATATGTAACTCCTGAGTTAACTTCTGTAATAAGTACTGAATAAATTGGAGCACCGCCAATAATTACTGGCTCACCGCCTACAATATCAAAAGAAATTTCGCCATCAGAATCGTTGAAGCAGCTTGGTGAGTTAGCTACTAAATTTTGTATTGTAATTTGACTTGGCTCATTTATACTTTCAGTAAATAAGTTCTCGTAAGTACAATTAAGAGCATCAATAATCGATAAACTATAGTCGGATGGCGCTAGATTTGACGGGTTTTGAACTTGAAATGTTTGGGCATTTAAATCTCTCCAAACATAAGTGTAAGGTGGTGTGCCCCCAAATACATCAGTATTGGAAATAAATCCATCATTTGCTCCAAAGCAGCTGATATCTGTTGATGACGAAGTAAGGTATTGAACTGGCGCTGGTTCAGTTATTGTGTATTGGAAGTTTGCCTCACAGTTTCCGTCATTTACATTTAAATCATAAACTCCAGCCGGGATGTTTGGTGTTGTATGGAAATTAGCACCAATGGTATCGCCGATTGAATTAGTCCATGTATAATCGTATACTCCACTACCACCTTGAATAGTTGCTATAATTTTACCAGTAGATTCTCCAAAACAACTAACATTTGTAATAGCAGGGTTTATACTTACTATTTCAGGAGATTCATTAATTGTTACGGTATCAATATCGCTACAATTATCAGTGTCAGTAACAGTTATTTCGTAATTCCCTTGAGCTAAATTATTTGTAAAATAAGCCGTTGAGGCATTGATATTATTATCTAACGTGCTAAATCCATTATCAAGCCCAACAATACTAACGGTATAGCTTGGAGCGCCTCCTACAATTTCAAAATCAAATCTACCGGTTGATTCTCCAAAACAAATTACATCCTCTATGGAGGTTATTGACGTGACTACCTCGTCAGGTTGACCAATAGAAAATAGCGCAAAAGTATCGCAAAGGTTTGCATCAGTTATTGTAATACTGTAATCACCAGCAGGTAAATTTTCAGTAGCATTAGGACTTAAGCCAGAAGGCCAAGCAAATTGAATTAAACCTGTACCACCTGAAGCGTTAATTGTTACTGTACCATCTTCGCCAAAACATAGAGCATCGGTAACTACTGGAGTTGTAAAGGTTAGTAAATCAATAGGGTCTAAAGTAGTAGAGAATGTATCGCTTAGGCAATTTTGTGCATCTTG
>ENA-OUOG01001886-OUOG01001886.1-marine-metagenome-genome-assembly--contig:-NODE-1886-length-23068-cov-6.921187_pt1 | contig 23068 bp, 45 predicted proteins | sample MGYA00248635_ERZ508505 | MGnify/ENA primary metagenome ERZ508505 (study PRJEB26176, sample SAMN06267871) | marine metagenome | isolation source: Saanich Inlet, British Columbia, Canada | place: Pacific...
CTGAAATCGAAGAAGCCGCAAAACCAAAAAAAGGCAAAACTCTTTCAGCTAAAGATATCAAGCGTGCTCTCGCATCTAAAGGTGCCCAAGCCAAGTCAAAGGACAAAGTCACTTTGAAAAAAGCTCCATGGGAATCTAAAGAAGTTGAAGAAGCTGCACTTACTGTTGGCATGAAGCAACCAGTTGATATTGATGACACCGAAGAAAAAGGTCACATGGATGCAGTAAAGGCAAATAAGGCTGGTCCTACTGCTAAGCAACCTAAGAAAATCAAGGAACTACGTAAATGATCGAGAAAAAAGGCTGGCTGAAAAATGCCGAAGCGCGCACTAATGGTTTTTACATCAATGGTAAAAAAGAAAAAGGTGCACGTCTGACTCAGGCTGAGGTCGATGCATGGAATGGTGTAAAAGCCAAACCTGCCCCGGCTCCTGTCGTTGAAGAAGTGGTTATTGAAGAAGCAGTTGTCGAAGAGGCAGTTGTTGAAGAAAAACCTAAAACCTTCTTTAAGAAAAAGAAATCTAAAAAGTAGAATAAATAGTCCTGTGATTAATAATTTACAGTGAGATAGGACTATGCAACTTTTTGATGAATTGAATAATGATAACTTCGTCCTCTTCGCATCGAGGCACTATAACAATAATCAGTGCGTCGATGTCGAAGAGTTCTACGAAGACCTGCAAAGGTTTAAGTATCTAAAAAGATTATTCAGCCGTTATGAACAAGGGGATTTGCAGGAACGTTTGATCATTAACCATCTCATTGTACTATACAATGTGTTTGGGATCGGACCTGCAAATAAAATGATTTTTTATAAGGTCGATGAAAAACATTGGCCGGTATTGAAACCCTTTCTGGTATTTTTAAATTACCTTCCAGAAAGAGAATATGTGGATATACCCCTTGACCAAACAATTGTAGAAAAACTGAGGGCACTCTAATGGGAATCGTATCAAGAGCAGCAGACACGTATTACACGTATCGTCTTGTGCGTACTCTTGCCACTGACTGGACAGATCAAGAAGCATATGATCTGGGCATCATTGACGAGAAGGGCAAAGTATTACGTAAATCGAATACGCTCAAGACCTCCCAAGAGAAGTCTGCCTATACGCTCTTCCATCGATTGTCTTTTAACCTAAAGAGAATTCTTGAGGCACTACCATTTGGTAGAACAAAGCTTGCGTCTTTTGCTGCAGCACTGTTTCTCATTAAAGAAGAAACAGGATTGTCAGAAGATCAGATCAAGAAGATTCTCGACGATATGGAAGTCGATTTCGGTGATGACTTGAACGAGTCAAATTGGAATATGATAGATGATAATGTTCTCTCTCCTGGGTCTTATCATCTATTAGAAGATATTGCATCACCGAGTACCGGCGAATATATCGCAAAGAAGGGTACACACGTTATTGTTGATGTTAACTGTGAAGCAGTTGATAACCTGCTTGGAACACCTATTTTTGAAGTAAACCATGTTCCAACTAAAACAAAAATCTATGTATCACCTAAGGATCTAATAAGATGAAAAGCTTTAAAGAATACGCCGAAAAAATTAAAAAAGAAGAAGTTGCAGCCAACTCTGTGGCAGGAGGTGGAGTCGATATGAACCCTACCGGAAAGCCAAAGAAAATGGATCGCAGATCTAAGTACCATGTAGAAAAGATGTTTAAAAGATCACAAGGCAGTAGATAATGTTTGCATCTATTAAGATTGCATTACTGTTTGTTGTTTTAGCCGGTGCCGGAGGTGGAGTATTCTATGTAAAGAAACTTCAGTCTGATCTGGATATTGCACAGGCAAATGTGGCTAGGATGGAAGTTGCCGTACAAACAAGCGAAGCTTCTCTCAAGCTGGTCCAAGAAGAAACAGTACGCCTTGGTGAACTGAACCAACAACTTGGTGCCGATCTACGTAGAGCAGAGCAGTACGGTGATGAACTACGTAACACTCTAAACAAACATAACCTAACACACCTTGCTAACAAGAAGCCTGGACTTATCGAAAATAGGATGCAAAATGCGACTGATCAATTATGGGACGATCTTGCTGACATTACTAACCCTGACCGGATGCAGCAGCCTGCTGATTCCGGAACCCAAGGTAGTAACAGTAACTAACACAGTAAAGACTACTGTACCTATCGTTGCTGCTCCCAAACAAGTACAATTAAATGATGTAAAAATTTATGTGGTGTCCGCCGAGAACTATGATGAATTCGTGAAAGAATTTGAGGCTAAAAACGGTGCGGATGCATACATTGCCATTTCTGTAAAGGACTATGAAAACCTGGCTCTAAACTTCGCTGAGCTCAGGAGATATATAGAACAACAGAAGGAAATTATACTGTACTACGAAGAAGCAGTAAAACCCGAAGAAGAACCACAACAAGAATAATTTCAATTCCGCTAAAAAAAGTGTGTACATTGAGAGTGGTTTAGTGTATAATATAATTAATATTGAAGCGGAGTAAGAAATGAACCAAATTATTAAAGTCTCCAAGCGAGACGGGCGTACCGAGCCCTTTGATCTAGATAAAGTACACCGTGTACTTGAGTGGGGCACCGATGGTATATCTGGTGTTTCTATCTCTGAAATCGAACTGAAAGCGAATCTTCAGTTGTACAATGGTATCAAAGCATACGATATCCATGAGCTGTTGATTAAGTCTGCTGCAGAGCTTATCTCTGATGCGACTCCTAACTACCAGTATGTGGCTGCACGTTTGATTAACTATAAGCTTCGTAAAGAGGTGTATGGCCAATTTGAACCATGGTTGCTATCTCACTTGATTGAGAAAAACGTTGAACGTGGAGTATATGACGCCGAGATCTTGGACAAATACACTAGTGAAGAACTTGAAAAACTAAATGGATATATCCGCCATGAGCGTGATGACCTGTTTACATATGTTGGCATGGAGCAGTTTCGTGGTAAGTATCTAGTACAAGATCGTACTACCAGGGTCCCGTTCGAAACTCCTCAAATGCTATACATGATGATTGGTGCAACGTTATTTGCAGAGTATCCAGAGGGGTCTAGACTAAAATGGGTAAAAGAATTCTATGACGCGGTGTCCCAGTTCTACATCTCGTTACCGACGCCTATTATGGCGGGGGTCAGAACTCCTACACGCCAGTTCTCATCGTGTGTACTTATTGAGAGTGGCGATTCTCTCGACAGCATCAACTCAACGACCACGTCGATCGTCAGGTATATTTCGAAAAAAGCTGGCATCGGTATTGGAGCGGGTTCAATTAGAGCTATTGGATCTCGCATTGCTGATGGAAGTGTTGTACATACGGGACTTATACCATTCCTTAAGTACTTTCAATCAGCTGTCAAAAGCTGTTCACAAGGTGGGGTCCGAGGAGGAGCTGCAACAGTTTACCTCCCAATCTGGCACCTCGAATTCGAAGAACTCGTAGTACTCAAGAATAACAAAGGTACCGAAGAAAACCGTGTTCGTCATATGGACTATGCATTCCAGTTTAATAAACTGATGTATGAGCGTCTGCTGACTGGCGGCAACATTACACTATTCTCACCTGATGACGTACCAGACTTGTACGAAGCATTTTATGCTGACCAGAATAAGTTTAAAAGGCTTTACGAAAAGTACGAAGCCGATCCAAAGATCCGCAAGAAAGAAATGACTGCGATTGATGTCTTTAGTCAGTTCTTGACAGAGCGTAAAGATACTGGACGGATCTACCTAATGAACGTAGATCACGCAAACGATCACGGTGCCTTTATTCCAGAAGTAGCACCGATCAAACAATCTAACTTGTGCTGTGAGATTGACTTGCCAACAAAAGCTTTATCGTCTGCCGATGATGCTGAAGGTGAAATTTCATTGTGTACTCTTTCTGCAATTAACTGGGGAATGATTAATAATCCAAGTGAGTTTGAGAAGTATTGTGCAATTGCTGTACGTTCTCTTGATGCATTGTTGGACTATCAAGCCTATCCTGTTCCTGCAGCTCAACGTTCTACTATGGCTCGCCGGCCGTTAGGTGTGGGTATTATTAACCTTGCCTACTTCTTGGCAAAACGTGGTCTAAAGTATAATAGCGAAGCTCTTCCAACTATTGACGAATATGCCGAAGCTTGGTCATACTACTTGATTAAAGCATCTGCTGATCTTTCTGCTGAGAAAGGTACGATCTCTGGTAACAAAGAAACAAAGTACGGATATGGTATTACACCAAACCAAACATACAAAAAAGAAGTTGATGACCTTGTCCCTAACAACGAGCGTATGGATTGGGAAGGACTTCGTGCACAATTAAAAGAAACAGGTATTCGTAACAGCACTCTTATGGCTCTTATGCCTGCCGAGACTTCTGCGCAGATCAGTAACTCTACGAATGGTATTGAACCACCTCGTGCTCTTGTATCTTATAAGCAATCAAAAGATGGTGTAATGGCTCAGGTTGTTCCTGGCTATCATCACCTGAAAAACAAATATGATCTGCTGTGGGATCAAAAAACACCAGAAGGTTATCTGCAAGTGTGTGCAGTATTACAAAAGTATATCGATCAAGGTATCTCTGTCAATACATCATATAATCCGGATCACTTTGAAGAAGGCAAAGTTCCTATGTCTCAATTGATTAAAGACATGGTTACCTTCTATAAATATGGTGGCAAGCAACTTTACTATAATAACACTCACGATGGTGCAGGCGAGATGCCGGATGATGATTCAACCGACTTACCATTTGCTGATATCGATGATGATGCATGCGAAAGCTGCGTAATTTAAACTAAATCTAACCATTAGAAAGCTCTCCTCACCGAGAGCTTTTTAGTCTCTATAACCCGAAGAGGAAACTAAATGTCATCTATCTTTAAGAAAAAAAGTAAGTCCCACCTTACTTCTACTATGTTTTTTGATGAAAGTGTTGACGTCGCTCGTTATGATACCTTGAAATATCCTCAACTTGATAAGATTACTGATAAGCAACTTGGATTCTTTTGGCGTCCAGAAGAGATTGATGTATCAAAGGACAAATCAGACTTCGCGGCTCTCACTGATTTTGAGAAACATATTTTTACATCTAACCTGAAGCGTCAAATCCTGCTTGACTCTGTACAAGGCCGTGGACCATCTGAGACACTGATGCCAGTTGCATCTATTCCAGAGATTGAACCATTGGTTATGACCTGGACCTTTATGGAAACAATCCATTCTCGTTCTTATACACATATTATTCGTAATGTATATGCCAATCCATCTAAGATTTTTGATGAGATGCTAGACATTCCTGAGATTACGGATTGTGCTGAAGACATTTCTAAGTACTATGATGACTTCATTGAAGCAACAAAGTGGCATGATTTGCTAGGTCCTGGTACTCACCAAGTCACATCTAACCGTGAAGCACGTAACATTGTAGTAAATGAATATGAGCTGAAGAAGAAACTTTGGTTGGTTCTGAACTCAATCAACATTTTGGAAGGTGTTCGATTCTATGTTTCGTTTGCATGCTCATGGGCGTTTGCAGAACTGAAGAAGATGGAAGGCAACGCAAAAATCATTAAGTTTATTGCACGTGATGAGAATACTCACCTTGCTGCATCACAAACCATTCTTAAATTGCTTCCTAAAGATGATCCAGACTTTGTGACTATTAAAGAAGAGTGTGAACAACAGGTGATAGATATGTTTGTTCAGGCTGTCGATCAGGAAAAAGAATGGGCACATTACCTGTTTAAAGATGGATCTATGCTTGGTCTAAATGAGAAACTTCTTTCTGATTACGTTGAGTGGATTGGCACAAAACGTATGCGTACCTTGGGATACCAATCACCATACCAGACTTCTCAGTCTAATCCTCTTCCATGGACAGAGAAATGGATTGGTGGCGGAAACGTACAGGTTGCTCCTCAAGAAACAGAAATCAGTTCTTATGTTATCGGTGGTGTAAAACAAGATGTCAATGAAGACACACTTAAGGGACTCTCTCTATGATTAAACTATATACAAGAAACACTCCGCCTTGCTCATATTGCGAGGCGGCTAAAACCCTACTCAATGTGAAAAATATCGATCATGAAATCGTTGTAGTAGGTCCGGATGGAGACATTACAAAAGATCAGCTACTTGCGATGTATCCAAATGTACGTACCTTTCCAGTCGTTCTAGATGGCTCTGACTATATTGGTGGATTTAAAGAACTCAAAAACTGGGTTTATTCAAATGATATGTCAGGGCTCAGCATATGACAGAGCATGAATGTATCGAATGCGGATGCCATTTTAAAGTAAAAATGGTCCATGAAGATTCTGAAGACGATGTAATTTACTGCGTCAGCTGTGGATCTGAGCTAGACGATGATCTAGATGAGAACTTTTATGACGATGAGGATTATCTATAAATAGACCATATGGCAATAATATGGTACATTTATGGAACAGTGGATATACAATGAACAACCTTTTGAACCAGCCCAACTTGAAGAATGGGCTGGTTTTGTTTACTTGATTACTGACTTAGAGAATGGAAAAAAGTATGTGGGCAAAAAAAGCTTCTGGTCGACACGCCGTCTGCCACCTCTTAAAGGGCAAAAACGTAAGCGAGTCAAGAAGTCAGAATCAGACTGGCAATCCTACCACGGTTCCAGCGAGCAAGTTAAGCTACTTGTTGAAGAGTCCGGAAGCGAACGCTTTAAACGGGAAATCATAAGACTGTGTAAAACAAAGGGGGAAATGTCTTACTTCGAAGCGAAGGAGCAGTTTGACCGTGATGTACTATTCAGGGATGATTACTACAACGAGTTTATTGGTTGTAAAATACATTCAAATCATGTAAAAAACTGTGTACAAACCGACGAAGACTTGATATAATAATACCATGAGTGAAGATAATATAATACAATTTCCTTTCGGCGAGATCCGTAACCCTCTTGTGGATCCAGGACTTCCTACCGAAGTAGATATCGCATCTGACATGCTTGAGGCAATGTTAGGTGTATTGATCGATGCTGAATATCACCCTAGGGCAGATACTCAACTTCAGCAAGATCTGGGACTTATACTCAATCTACTGTACGCTATCATGGCAAGAGTGCATGGCAAAGAGCACTTCTTGCACGAGGTTATTGACGAATTATCTTTAACATTAAGTGAAATAAAAGAAGAGCTAGAGAATGATAATCATTGATTTTAATGGTATTGCTGTTGGTAGTATCATCACACAAAAGGTAAAGATTGACGAAGATATGATTCGTCATATAATCCTAAATACAATCCGCATGTATAATAAAAAGTTTCGGGCCGAGTATGGCCAAATGGTTATTGCATGTGACAGTAGTTCATGGCGTCGTGACTACTTTCCTAATTACAAGTTTAAACGTCGTGAAGGACGTGAAGAATCTACTATGGATTGGGGAGAAGTATTTCGTATCATCAATATGGTACGCGAAGAAATACGTGAGAACTTTCCTTACAAAGTATTGCATATTGATAAGTGCGAAGCTGATGATATCATTGGTGTACTTACCGACAATACTCAAGAGTTTGGTCAACATGAAGAAGTCATGATTGTCTCTGCTGACAAAGACTTTATTCAGCTTCACAAATATGACAACGTGCGCCAGTATTCTCCTATGACTAAAAAGTTCATTAAGGACCCTAACCCACGCACTTATATTACTGAACATATCTTTAAAGGAGACTCATCTGATGGTGTTCCTAATGTCCTTTCTGGCGATAACACTTTTGTTGATGGCATTCGTCAGTCACCAGTAACGCAAAAGAAAATCGCTGCATGGATGGCAGGTATTGAAGATCTGCAATCAGTTATGGACAGCGAAACATACCGCAACTATTGCCGTAATAAGAAGCTGATTGATCTCTCCGAGATCCCAGAAGACATTCGTACTAATATTATAAATACATACGAATCCACCAAAGCAGCGTCAAAACTGAAAGTACTTAACTTTCTTATTAAGAAACGCTGCAGAATGCTAATTGAATCTGTTGAGGAGTTTTATTAATGGCAGTAAATAGAGTTAAGAATCTTACAGTGCATGAGATTCTTACACGTGTAGGAACACGGCAAACAAAAGAAGAACGTATTGAGGAGCTAAAGAAAAACAATTGCCTTGCTCTTCGTGACATTCTTAAGGGAGGCTTTGACGACTCAATTGAATTTATTCTGCCCGAGGGTGCTCCTCCATATAATCCTGCCGATGAAAGAAACCCACCTAGCAATCTTCACAAGATGTCAAAGCAGTTTCGCTACTTTGCCGTAGGTGGACCAGGTGAGCGTTTGCCAAGTATGCGTGTAGAACAAATGCTCATTCGAATGTTAGAAGTAATTCATCCACGTGACGCTGAGTTGGTTATCGCAGTAAAAGATAAAAAGCTTACCGGAAAATATCGTGGCCTAACTAAAAAACTTGTACAGGAGACGTTTCCAACGCTCATCGTGAAGTAGTCATTTATATAAATAAATGTATGAGACTACTCAGCGTTAATAATAACAATAAAGTATTTCTCTAGCACCTTGGGGCTGGCGCATTTTGCGTCGGCCTTTTTTTTGTTTAGTAACATGGAGGATCCTAAAATATCTAACCATCGCCGGCAAACTCAACAAGCGAAAAGGAGCCAACGAATGTACGGTTCTCAAATTGAAAGACTAAAACGTGACTCGAAAGAGCTTAAACATTACATACAACGAGTGGAGCAAACAGGTAATAAACATTTAGCATATAAACTTCAAAAGAAACATGAATATCTCTCAAGCAGGATTGAAGACATTCGTGAGGAGCTGAGGAGCGCATAAAGTAGTGTACATCCCTCTACTTTTGTTGTATAATATACTAATAATTGTAGAGGGATGCCTACCGTGGTCCAGCAAACTATACCCGAAAAGATTAAACAAAGACGCTCACAGATGCTAGTCCATTCGTGTTTATACTACGATATGGACGATTCGATCATTGATGATCATACATGGCAACGGTGGGCCGATGAATTATCGGAGCTACAAAATGAATATCCCCAACACTGCAAAGTCGACTTCTTTGATAAAGAATTCATTGGATGGGACGGATCCTCAGGATATCACCTCCCTCTACGAGACCCGTGGGTGCGAAATAAAGCAGCTCAAATTCTCTCTTATAGCGAAAAAAACTGTGTACAACCTGAAGAAGATGTGATACAGTATACAGGTAATCTAGAGGAATTTATGTAATGAACCTTTTTGTCCTTGACCAGGATCCAGTCAGAGCTGCTCAACTTCAGTGTGATAAGCACGTTGTCAAGATGATAGTTGAGTCTGCCCAAATGCTTTCAACTGCACACCGTATGCTTGATGGCGTTGAAACCCGCCGTCCATCTAAGTCCGGTAAGACAATGTCCAAATATTGGGAATTGTCTGATGACCGTGAAAGCGTTATGTACAAGGCTGTTCACATGTATCACCCTTGTACTGTCTGGACAATGATTAATCTTTCTAATTATGATTGGCACTATAAACACTTTATCGCACTTTGTGATGAGTATCAGTATAGATACAATAAGGTGCATGCCACTGACAAACTGCTTCGTTATTATCTTCGTTGGCCTCCAACAAATATTCCTCTTGGAAAATTGACTAAGCAGCCTCTTGCCATGAAATCTAACCCAGAATGTATGTTCGAAGATATTGTCAGGTCGTATCGTGCATTCTATCAAACGAAACAAGAACGGTTCTCTATGGCATGGACGAATCGTAAAATACCGGAGTGGTTTAATGTCGCAACAGGATAAACAAGAAACACCAGAACCATGTGAGTGTGGATGCGGTGGTTGTGAAAAGCAACAAAGTTACGATGCATACATACTAGAGATGCTTAGAAAAGAGCGGAAGGCCCCCATACTAAAATAGGAAACATTATGCCAACTTATGAATATGAAGATACGCGAACAGGTGAGAAGTTTACTACGTACTCTTCTTGGGAAGAAAGTAAACAGATGCTTGAGGACAATCCGTATCTTACTCGGGTTATTGGAGCACCAAGAATTATCGGTCAAGCCGGTACAAATTTGAAAGTCGATGACGGTTTTCGTGAAGTTATCTCAAAAGTAAAAGAAACTTACAAAGTCAATAACATTAAGGACTACTAATGGCGTTATCCCATAAGATAAAGCTCGAAGACATGATTAGTGTCGAGCCACTAACTCCCAACCAGGTAAAGGCGTTTAAAGCGTATGAAAAAAACAGATCACTCGTCCTTGCCGGATCGGCAGGAACTGGTAAAACATTTATGGCGTTATCCTTGGCTCTTGAAGATGTACTTGACCGAGAAACCTCGTACGATAAAGTAGTCATCGTACGTTCTATTGTACCTACTCGTGACATTGGTTTTTTACCTGGTAACGAGGATGAAAAGAAAGATGCTTACACTGGCCCATATCGTTCGGCATGTTCTGAACTGTTCGAAGATCCAGAAGCCTTTCCTAAACTAGTTACTGCGAATAAAGTAGATTTTCTTTCTACTTCCTTTATTCGTGGTATGACAATCCAAAATTCTATTGTGATTGTTGATGAGATGCAGAACCTAACTTTCCATGAGCTAGATTCTGTTATTACGCGTATTGGTCAGAACTGTAAATTCATCATGTGTGGTGATTACTACCAGTCTGACTTCGATAAAGAAAGAGACAAAAACGGAATTCTTAAGTTTCTAGAAATTATTGAGCAACTCCGTAACTTTGAAGTTATTGAGTTTACATGGGAAGATATTGTTCGTTCAGACTTCGTGCGTGACTATATCATGACAAAGGAAATGCTAGAGAAAGATGGCAAAATTTAATCGATTCGATCCCCGCAACAAGAAGGCAAATAAGCACAAGCAAAAAACTTCTAGCGGATCACAATTTAAACGGATCAAAGAAGTAGTGAAAAAAGGTAAAGCTTATTATGAAACGGAAGCAGTTCGAACACAAGGAGATTAGTCTTGGCTATGAAGATCTTAATGCTGAAACTGGCGCATCTGGGAGAAAGTATCTTGCTCCCAATGGGGTTTCTTACCCTAGTGTCACTACAGTCCTTTCTATCCTAAGTGAAGAAAGCATTCGTGCATGGCGTGCACGTGTAGGTGAAGAAGAAGCAAATAAGGTATCAGCCAGAGCCTCTGGTCGTGGAACTCGTGTCCACCTAATCTGCGAAAAGTATTTAGACAACGAAGAAGACTTTGCTGAGGGATTTACTCCTGATGTTCTTCAGACTTTTCTAACTATGAAAGAAACTTTCGATAATCGTATTAGTGCAGTATATGCACAAGAAGCAGCACTCTATTCAGAATATCTTGGTCTGGCGGGGCGAGTCGACTGTGTTGGAGTCTTTGACGGTAAGCTAAGTATTATCGATTTCAAGACTTCGAAAAAACTAAAGAAGCGTGATTGGATTAACAACTACTTTATTCAGGAGTCTGCATACGCAATTATGTGGGAAGAACGAACAGGTATGCCAGTCACTCAACTTGTTACCATCATTGGTTGTGATGGTGAGGATGAGGCCCAAGTCTTTGTTGAACATCGCGATGACTGGGCACCTAAATTATTGGAGACAATCAATGAATATAAGAGGCGAAAAATCTTTGGCCACTAATGCTCATCATCAGATTGGTATCTGTTGTGAGACTTTATGCGAAAAGAAGGTGGTGCAAGATTACATCGCCGAGCTCGAAAACAAAGTTAAACTGCTTGAACAAGCAAACAAAGTATATGAAAAATTACACAAGAAACTAATGCATGAGTATCCTGAAAAATCCGGATCTTATTTTATCTGTGGTGAAGCAGGTGAAAAAGATGACTGGGGTATTCCATCGCATTTAATGATATGTCCTCAATATGGAGCAGATGGATTTTATGTCTATAAGAAAGAAAAAGACTACAGTAGCCCAGGGTGGTAATGAACTACTCGAAATCCTAGGAATCAAAGGAAAAAAAGAAAAGGACTTTTACTCAGACCGGTCACTCGCCCGGTTACACGAATTCTACCTATCAGGAAATATTGAAAGCTCTGATAACTATATAGAATGGTTTGATACAATTCGCCATGCCGGTGAAAATGATGTAGTCAAGGTATACATTAACTCTTACGGCGGAGATCTATTCACTGCTATTCAATTCATGCGTGCGCTTGGAGAAACTCCAGCTACTGTTGCTGTTTCTGTTGAAGGTGCATGTATGTCAGCTGCTACTATGGTATTCCTTACTGCAGATATGTTTGAAGTATCGGCACACTCAATGTTTATGTTCCACAACTATTCTGGTGGTACATTTGGCAAGGGCGGTGAAATGCTAGATCAGTTGCAGCATGAACGTACTTGGTCTGAGAAGCTTTTGCGAGAAGTGTACACTGATTTCTTGACAGATAAAGAAATCGACCAGATGCTCGATAACAAAGATATCTGGATGGACGGTGACGAAGTTGTCAAACGTCTGAAGGCAAAGGCAAAGAAAGTCAAACGTAGCTCTAAGAAGGATGAAGACTAATATTACAAAAATCTAAAATAACTGTGTACATTCCCATTGATTTGTTGTATAATAATACCAAATTAACAAAGGAATTATATAATGTATGCAAATAGTGAAAAAACAATCCTGGTCGATGCAGATGGAGTTCTGCTCGACTGGGTTTACTCGTATTCTGCTTGGATGGACCGTCATGGTTACCAAGTAGTTGAACCAGGTGGTTATCGAATGGATAAACGTTATGGTCTAGACCGGTCTGAAGGCGAAAAGCTTTGTCGGATGTTTAATGAATCTGCGACTATTCGCAAGATTCCACCTCTTCGTGATGCAGTTAAATATGTACGTAAACTCCATGAAGAGCATGGTTATGTGTTTCGTGTCATTAGCTCTCTGAGCTTGGATACGTATGCAGGTCATTTGCGTACCAAAAATCTCATTGAGTTGTTTGGCCCTTCTGTCTTTGAGTCGTATGTTTACCTAGATACTGGTGCTGACAAAGACGAAGCTCTTGAACCATACCGTGATAGCGGTTGTATCTGGGTAGAAGATAAACCAGAAAATGCTGACCTTGGCATTGATCTTGGTCTAGACTCCGTTCTCATGCAACACGGTTTTAACGCTGATTATGTTGGTATGGCTACTCGAGTTAAGAACTGGAAAGAAATATATAACTATGTTGTAGGGGAATATTAAATGTCAGACCTATTTGATTTCGGCTTTACTGCAATAGATGAAGCCGAATTAGAAGCAGTACAAGAAGCACGTACTGTAGCTAACGAGCATTCCAGCACCGTTGGCGAACTAGAAGACAAGTTAGATAAATTGTATAATGCAATCATCCCGCTCTTGTCTAATCTTAAAATGAATCCAGATAAAGATTATATCTATTGGCCGAATCGCGTCGAGAAGGTAGAAGCTTTTGAGGATATGATTTCGAAAATTATAAAGGACTAATACAATGAGCTTTGAGCTACAAAAAGAACAACTAGCGGCACTGATCCCGGGAAACAAAGATGTTGATTCCTGGCATGAGGCGCTGGTAAAAGTAATGCCTAAATACGGCATTGACAGTGAACGGCGTGCTGCGCACTTTATTAGTCAATGCGCGCATGAATCAAACAACTTCCGGTCACTAGAAGAAAATTTGAACTACTCAGCTAAAGCTCTTCGTGCAGTATTTGGCCGTTACTTTGGTGCAGCGCCGAAGCGTGATGCGGATGAGTACCATCGCAATCCAGAAATGATTGCAAACTATGTCTATATGGATGAATTCCGTAAGTACAAAATGGGCAATGTTAACGACGGTGATGGTTGGCTGTTCCGTGGACGTGGCCTGAAGCAACTTACTGGTCGTAGCAACTACACTGCATTCGGTAAGAGCGTAGGCATGACAGCAGAAGAAGCAGCTGAATATGTTGCAACTCCTGCCGGTGCTGTTGAGTCTGCATGCTGGTTCTGGGATACAAATAACCTAAACGCAATTGCTGATACTGATGACGTCGTGAAAATGACCAAAAAGATTAACGGTGGTAACATTGGTCTTGCCGATCGTCAGGCACGTTACGCAAAAGCGTTAGAAGTATTTGGCATGGAAGCTGCTGATCTTGGTACTGATGATGAGTCCGTTGAAGATATCATGGATGATATTGGTGTACTACGTAAAGGTGCAAAGGGCGAAGGCGTGAAGATCATGCAAGTAGCACTTGGCATTGTTGGTGCTGACGGGATCTTTGGTTCCGGAACTGAAGCAGTTCTTAAAAGATGGCAGGGTGAAAACGGTCTGACCCCAGACGGTATTGCTGGTCCTGCTACGTTTGCAAAGTTACTGGATTGATACCATGAAAAAAGTCGCCCTTCTCCTAAGCCTTATGTTGTCAACCGCCGGATGTGCTCATGCCAATGATGAGGACCTCCAGAATGTTCCGCCGACATATGACTTTGAGGAGGGCGACTTCATGGTCGATCTTCCACTGTTTTGTGAGATGGATGGTACGGCAGTCTTAGATGTAGTGAATAGCCAAGGGTATAAGCTTGTATTTTTGGCAGAACAAAAAAGTATGGCAGGAAGTATGTTGTACGTTACGGTATTTTTGCATCCCGAGCGTAGAGACTTCTATATCTTCCTCACAAATAAAGACACCGGAGCTATTTGTGAAGTAACTTCCGGTGCCTTAGGTAATGTATATCCGTTGATTGATGGAGAGAATATCTAGTTAGCTAATGGATTATCCAGTGCTCTTTGTAATTTAGAGTTCAATCTGTCCTCTACATCTTTGATCTTCTGATCTGTAGTATCCCTTAACTGAGACGCCTTCGTATCGTACTGATTCTGAAGAGCGTCTCTTTTATTATCAAACCGCTCTTCTGCATTCTGAACAATCTGCCTTACTTCATTCTCGGTTTCTCTTACTAACTTTTCAACACGTCTTACTTGTGCATCAAGGATATTGATCCGATCAACTAAGTCAGTTTTATTTTCACGATTTCTTTTTTCAGCTTCATCTAATGACTTTTGCAGTGCATCAAGGCGAATAGTAATCTCTCGATTGTTATTACCAAGCATTGCTTCGATTTCATTGTTTCTATTCTCGATAGTATCTACATCGATATTCTGTACGATTTCTCGCATATCCATATAGTCTTTATAGAATTCAAAACCTGCCCAAGCACCACCACCCAAGGTTGAAAGTGCGGTGAGGACAATCATCATCTTACCACCACGGAAAGTCATTCCCGCAAATTCAAACTCAGCCATAGTTTAGTCCTCTTTTTTCCACATTGTCCAAGCACCGTATGCAATCATGCCATAAGCAATAAGATTCAGCGGTGCAATTATCATGGCGATGCCAGCAGCAACAAGTACTGCTCCATCAAGTGTTGTTCTTTCGGTTAATCGTTTCATTAGCCAGTTCATGTATTTCTCCTAAGTTGCTATTGATTATAAGTGTCGGAATTCAGCATTTTGTTCCATTTAGGTCCTACGTTTTCCCAATACTTTTTACCTGCAGGTGCATTCAACACCCATAGTAGACATATAATACCCACTATTAATATGAAGCTATTTCTCATCGCGGTTATCCCACGGTGCGTTTTCATAGCATCCAGCCGGTAGTTTATCTTTGTAATTTACTCCGGCTTCAAATCCATTTTCTGTCTTTTTAATATAAGAACTTTCAAAAGGCATTTCTCTAGGCTTTCCCCAGCAGCGGTTTAAACTTTGTCCTGGTACTCTATACCGAGGATTATGTTTAAGAAAATCCCGCAGCTCATCTAGCTTAGCTTCATTCATCATTACTCTATAATCACTATGACATGCAGCAGCCTCAGAAAAATCATACTCGTCAAATTTCTCGACCGAGTATTCATATGTTTCAAGACAAGCTTTCATGACGTCATTTGAATCTGCAGCTGCAGAGTATGACAACATAAAAAATAGCGTAATGACCGATTTCATTTTTCCTCTAGTTCTTCGATTCGCTTTTCAAGCTCGTCGATTTTCTTTGTGACGTGTGGATACTTCTTTCTCCATGCGTCAGTTGGTTGTTCAAGCCAGGTCCATCCGTATCTTGCAACAAGATAATCCACGGCCAAATCAAACTTAGCATATCCCCATAGGCCTATTCTAGTTGTACTCAGATAAGCCAATACGACTGCACCAAGAATAGATCCACCAATTGCAGTGTAGATCCATAGTGTGTCATCAAACATTCTTGCAATCATATCCATTTAATTATCCGTTCTCATCTTTTGTGATAGTTGGTCAGCAGCTTCTCTTAAAACCTGGGCTTTACGCAGCTGCTGTTGTGTTTCAAGCTCACGCGCCATATCGTGTAGCTTAATTATTAGCTCATCGTCAGTCATTACATGCCCTTCGTGAATTTCACGTAGTTAGCCATACCATGATCCATCGCACCATCCAATAAACCTGAGCGATACCCACGCCACTTGTCTTTAATTGCCTGCCATGTAGTGAGTTTACGGATATTGCCATAGAAGTTGATATACTGTAAAACTCCATGGTGTTTATAACCCATTAGCCACAGCGGAACCTTTGTAACGATATCGTTGTTATTCACGAATCTCATATGTGGAGTTGCGATGTGCTTAACAAACTTACGTGTGCCCACCCGTGGAGAACCAAAGGTTGTAAGCTGTTTAACTGATGTATATTCCTCAAAGCGAGAAGTGGCTACTGTAGCCATTGCCGCACCAAGTGAATGACCCGTGATATAGAATGTTTTTGAATCATGGCCTTTTCCATGATGAGCTACGATTTCAGTCCATATGTTATCAAGCTCACCTCTAAAACCCGAATGAACCAAACCGTGTGTCATTGCACCACGTGGAATAGCATTCAGGTCTGCCAGAACATCAGACAATTCATCCGGCTCTGTACCGCGAAATGCCAACACGTATTCGGTTTTGTTCCAGAATGCATGACACTGTGCTCCGTCATTTTCAAAGAACTTATGGCCAGTAAACCCAAGAGGTCGACCTCTTTCTTTTGCCTTTGGACCGTCTAAGTAAGCGATCTCGGCAAGTTGGGCCATAACGTGGCATACATTTCTCATAGGTTTCATAGGTTTCTCCTAGTTTTCGAAACTATTACTCTGTTGTGAGTTAAGCCTTCTTAGTGCTTCTAGTTCTTCTTGCAACCTCAGTACCTCAAGTCTTTTCTTACGTAGCTCAAGTTGATACAGTGAATTGCAGTTAATTCTTTCTTTTGGTTTATCGAGTGGTATTACGATTCTAGCAAATACCCCAATATCTTTTGATTGATTTCCATAGCTGCCGCTAAATGGGGTGTCGGCATTATCAATAATACCTGTCACGCCAAACTCAAGTTGTGTTGCTCCACCAATTGCGTTTTTGCAGTCTAGATCTCCGGACCTAATACTATCTTGTCCATACGACGAAGGTGCAGATGGCATTTGCAGACCTAGTGATGTAGATTCAGCCACAGCTTCGGTGGCGAATATCATCATCAAAGGTATCAATAGTTTTTTCATATCATATTACTCACTTTTAAACTTCGAGCATATTTTAGATGATATAGCTGCCCGACTAATATTTTCTTTCCTCACCTTAGACCTAGAACACACATATACCGCCCTAGGTACGTCGTCTTTGTGTATATACAGGTCAAACGTAACTTTACTAAGATACTTAATTTTGACAATATTATATGAAGTTACAAAAGGAACTGGATTGAAGTCTTTATCGAATACTGCAATCTCATAGTATTCCACATCTGCTCTTTTGTTGAACATTTCCATAGTAGTCTTAACCACATTAGGAAGATGCGAAATAGTCAATTTGGGATAAGTTGGTGTCATCTCGTGAGCCGATACGACCGACGAAGACAACACCAACATTACCGTTATCATAAATGATTTAATCATATTATAAATGCTTCTTTATTTTGCGATGCATTCAGCAACGACCATAGCGGTATAGTTGCCACCTGGGAAAGCTTTGTCGCCACCCATTTTTGCTTCAGATGCAGTCTTAAACCAGGTTGAACCTGTTGCAGACATTTCATAACGAGTAGTCATATCCGTTACAACTTTAGAAGTCTCGTATGTACCCATGCCAGTAGCATCAGACACAGCAGAAACCTCGGTTGAACCAGTCCATGTTACAGCGTCAGGCAAAATAGGTGAAGATGAAAATTCACTTGGAGCTGTAATGCTTACATAGTAAGCATTTGCTAATGAAACATCTACACGAATAGAGGCATCTAGGCCACCATCAGTTGGTGCTGTAGTAAGAGTGTATGCGTTAGGGTTACCATACACACCGGGCTGATCTGTTTGGATGACACAACGTGACTGAACTGTACCGGTAATCGGAACATTCTCAGCCTGTGCCTGGATGCCAGACGTTCCCAAAAGGGCTGCGCTGACAATAAGTGTTTTCTTGAACATCTTTGTTCTCCTAAGTTGGGGTTTATGTGTTCATCATTTATTATACTGCTCGTCAATCATTTGCTCGTGCAGTAGTTGTTGTGCGAGGCCATTACGCAGTCCGTTATTGCTATCTGGAAGTTGTTTATCTTGTAGCACAATGGTATCAGTATATGTGCCGCCTGATATTCTGGCAGCGTAGTAAGTATTCATGTTCGTAGAAGCATTAATTGATTCGAGTATCTGTGCAACTACAAATGATTGAGCAAACAACTCAGAATTATCTACTGCTGATAGGGCTTTTTCAAGTCTATTTTCACGATCCTCTTTTTCTTCTGCTTCTTCCTCGGCGAGTTCTTCTTCGCTCTTTTTATCTTTATCTTCGTCGTCGATTAGTTCACCATCAACGTTACGATCTAGTGTGACATTCTCATCGGATACTGTGTCATATAGAGAGGCCAAGTCAACCTCAGGAATATCCGGAACTGGAACTTTGTATCCTGGGCAGTTTGGATCGTACTGAGTGTCATAGCAAGGGTCGACCTTATACGTATAAATTACAGTAGCATCTGATACTGAACCATCACCCTCAGTTACAATAGAACCATCACCCCATGCAGCCCGAGGTATGCCTGGTATGACTGGAACATTTTTGTTAATCTGTGTTCCACCCAGTGAGCCAGGTTCCCACGAATCTGTTTCTCTAAATATGTACCCGCTTCCAAGTGCATTCTCGTTTTGTACATGGACGTCTACAGAATCATCAACTTCTTTTTGGATCGTATAGCTATAGATCACACCGTTAATGTCTAAACCAGGTGGTTCAGGCAATACGTTGCCCATCGACCAGCTTAAACCAGTCGATGCAGCGTTACCCGTATATCCGTAGTATGGCGTTATACTATCAGAATAAGAGTAAGAGGGCGACAATACCGCCAATGCCAAAAGTAGCTTTTTCTTCAACACTTAGTTTATCCGATTGTTCTAGTTCACGACGAGTTGTTTCTACGTGGGTTTCCCAACCAAGTTTGGCCGATTCACCAATCTGTCCGTTGTATGGACATGGAGTTCCGGCATGCATCATAGCATCAAAAACCTTTTGGTCCTGACACATAACAGACACCGCGGCCACTTTCATGCCCATATCATACATTACCTTTGCGTTCTTAAGGCGGATACAGTTTTCTTCGGTAAACGTAGTACCGGCCGAAATACCCAGGATCTGGGTCTGAACTGCACCTGCAACGCCGATAGTACATAGATCACTATTGTTACCGCCACTGAACTGCGGTGATATCGCGCTTGGGGGTGGTTGGTTGATGGTCGTTTCCATCTGCCCATTTGATGTAATGGTGCTGTTGGTTGTTGAGTCAGTCACAATTGGCTCTGCGGCCAAAGTCATAGGTGTAAAAATAATTAAACCAGCAACGAGTGCTAGCCGTTTAATCATACCATGTTCTCCATATTTTATCATAATACTTGACTATTTATACAATTAGGGGTTTACAAAATCGGAAAAGTGTGTTATAATTAAAGAGTTACGTTGAGGGGGAGAGAGTATACCAGATTCTCTTTCTTGATATATAATTTGTTAGCGTTGAAGCAACGTGGACACATTCTGGACCTGGGGGCGGTACCCAGCGACTCCACCATAAACACACATGAATGTGAAAAAGGGTTTGTAGTAACATGCAAGATTCTGAAACCCCGAAATACCCATTCAGATCGCCAGTAACTTGCTCATGTGTGTTTTTGATGGGGTCGAAATAGGATCGACAGGTGTGAAGATGAAGTGGAGTTAACCGGATGATCGCGTATAGATCAATTAAACTAAATGCAAACGATAACTTTGCTCCATCTGAGTTCGCTCTAGCAGCGTAACCACAGGGGGTTGGTCACTTACCTAGCAACAGAAAAGTGACATTTATTTTCAAAAAAGCTAAAATAACTGTGTACAAACGGTTTCTGGTGTGGTATATTGATTACATAAGATGATTGATGGAGAGAATATCATGTTTAAGTTTGAAAACACTGCTAAAATCGAAGACGTAATCAAAGCCTATGACTTTGACCCAAAGATGACACGCTCAATTGGTGAGCAAGATCGTTACATCCAAGGTTCTGTTATTGCAAAAGGCACAACACCAGGTGGCTACGAAGGCTACACTATTCTGATCACCGAAGACTCTGGTAAAACAGAAGGTGGTCGTGTAGGCGATACTGGCTACGTACCTTTTGAAGTTAGCTTCATGGAATATGACGAACGCATTGAAGTGATGGAGGCAGCATGAGCAATCCTATAACAAAAGTCTTAGAAGATCTCAATGAAAAACTTATGGACTATGATACAGAGATCGCGTACCTCGAAGAGCTGCTGGTAGGTACTAGCGGTCCTGCCGAGGACACAATCAAAGAGCTCGACTCTCTCAGAGCAATGCGACGCCAGGTTCAGGCAGAATACTCGAAAGCTGCAGAGTCAATATGGAAAGTCAAAGATGAGAATTGAAGGACTCACTCCGCTTCAGATAGAAATCGCAGATCATCTGTGGTCTATTGGTACGGTTGATCAGTGTCAGGCTTGGCTTGAAACCTTATCACCAGCCATACGCGATGAGGCGATGGTAGTCATGGAATTAATGATGATGTCGGTACTGGATGACATTGTTGATGGGATGACCAGATATCCAGATGCAGATGCTATCATAAAAAAAGTTCAAAAAAAGGCAAAATAATTCAAAAAAAGTGAAATTAACTGTGTACAAACCATTTCTAATGTGGTATAAAGGTATCAAGAGATGATTAATGGAGAGAACATCATGTTGCTTAATAATGGATCAATGATCAAAATGGACGTAATCGAAGCTTTCAACAAAGCAGTTGCTAGCGAAGAGAACATCAACACTTCAGGTGGAATCAACTGGAACTTTGTTGATGCTGACCTTAATCTGGATCTTGGTGGCTTCTACTCATCTGATTACTTGTATGAGTGCTTCGAAGTTCTGGTTGATAACTTTTTTTCAAAAAAGTGAAATTAACTGTGTACAAACAGTTTCAACTGTGGTATAGTATACCTATAAGATGATTAAGGAGAGAGAATCATGGCTAAGAGTAAAGAAGATCTTCAAAAAGAAGTAGCAGCTCGGCTTGCAAGTGAACTGATGGCAAATCTGTTTAAGTAATAAGGAGAGAGAACCAATGCGTCTGAATATTAAAAAAATCATCGAGCTTCTTGGCTGTTCTGAGCATTTCGCTAAAAAGGTTGAGTATGAAATCGAGTGTACTGACTTTGACTTCTCAGAAGCTACTGATGCTGAATTCTCAGTTGCCGTTAACTATGCGGTATTTGAACTAAATGTAGCGGAATTTATCGTAAAAAAGTGAAAAAAAACTAAAATAACTGTGTACAAACAGTTTTGAATGTGGTATAATACTACTATAATATGATGGAGAGAATCAATATGACTACTACTTTTACACCTGAACAAAAAGCAGCCCGCCTTGAAATGATCAAAGCTGCGGCTAAAAAAATCAATGATCGCAAAAACTTTAAAGCACGTCAGGCTGCTAACGCCGCTAAGGTCCGTCGCTACACTGATGTGGTTGAGACACCTAAGCGTAAAGCTAAATCTGACGAATTCGATCGTATGATTTCCAAGCTTGATGAGAACCACAACGCGTGGACAGATGCTTCATCTTATGCTAAAGAATACTACGGTGAAACACTTCACTACACTACTAAGTTCGACAACGATTGGAACTAAGGCAATGGATGATCCGTGTGATGAATGCAGCCACTGGGCTGGTAAACTTTAAGGAATATACACTATGAAATCTTATGAAATAAAAGCCTACATCTGGAAAGATGCTAAAAACACTCTTGTCGAATTTGGAAGTGGCTTTAGCTTCCGTCATGCCGATCAGTACTTTAAGCGTCTACGCGACACTAACAAGTTCTCAATGATCACAATGGAAGAAATTTAAAGAATTCGATACTGATTGGGGTTAGAGGCTAAAGACTAATCTTGATTGTATCGAAAATCCTAGCAGCCAATGTACAAGGTTTGATTAGGTGGGTATACCAGCCGGTACCGAATGGAAACCCGGACGTTTTCTACTAACGATATTGTAGATAAGGGGAGAGGTTCTGCAGTAAGCCTCTCCCACGAAAACTTCTTAATACTGCATAGTACGAGCAAAGAAACGTAACAGGTAGGTAGGTGCTAGCAACCGAACCCGTAAAATCCTGGTGAGGGACTAAGTTAAGACTACTATTCAGTATTAAGAAGTTTGATAGGGTGTAGTATAATGGTAGTACAACGGATTCCAAACCCGTTGGCGTGGGTTCGATTCCTACCACCCTAGCCAAAACAGTTTGGAGGATGTTATGAGGACTGTACACTATGTAGGTATGACCGAGAGTCAGTATCAGCGTGCACGTCAAGTATTCGGTGGTCCTGCGTATTTCCACCGGTACATGGATGACCGTGTATGGACTGAAGTTGCTGATGACGATATGGTCGTTGTTCGAGATGCAAAACATCATCGTTATGTTTGGGATGCATCTGCTGTTGATAAGGAGTATACTGAATGAGTATGCATATGATTCGTGGAGTTCAAGTCCATGGCAACTCAAAGCGTCGTAAAAAAGCAAAGAAGCTTAATATGAAAGCTCTAGAGCTTGAATGGCG
>ENA-OUOG01001888-OUOG01001888.1-marine-metagenome-genome-assembly--contig:-NODE-1888-length-23061-cov-5.934172_pt1 | contig 23061 bp, 23 predicted proteins | sample MGYA00248635_ERZ508505 | MGnify/ENA primary metagenome ERZ508505 (study PRJEB26176, sample SAMN06267871) | marine metagenome | isolation source: Saanich Inlet, British Columbia, Canada | place: Pacific...
AATGGCGTTTTATAATCTAAAGCCTCACCAGTATAACTAACAAATACTGTTGGTATACATAAAGTGGTACCATATATAAAGGCCGGTGAAGTTGGATCCCAAGCAGTATAACCTCTTGCTTCAAAAGTATTTCTAATGCCTCCATTAGGAAAACTAGAAGCATCTGGTTCTTGTTGCACTAATTGTCCTCCTCCAAATTTTTCAATTGCTAATCCACCACCAATGGTTTCAAAAAAAGCATCATGTTTTTCTGCAGTTGCGCCTGTTAATGGCTGAAACCAATGCGTGTAATGTGTAGCTCCTTTTGAGATTGCCCACTCTTTCATTCCAGTAGAAATGTGATCTGCAACTATTCTATCTATCTTTTTTCCTAGCTGAATAGCATCCGTAACGCTACCAAATGCCTCTTTTGTTAAATATTGACGCATAGTAGACTCGTTAAATACGTTTTTACCAAAAATTTCAGAACGACGTAGTTTTTCTTCTATAATTATTGGCTTGTGTTTTAAGGACTCTTTGATAGCATGAAATCTTAACGTTGACATATCTTATATTTTAAAAAATTATTTTACGAATTTACAAATATTTAAATCTTAAATCTATTAAACCCTAAAAAAAATAGGGTTATTAACACACTATTAATAAAAAAAATATTTTGACCCTCATTTTTTTATAGGTGAAATCAATTTTATTTTATATTTGCGTAAATTTTTAATTAAAACGATTTTTTATCATGACTAAATCTAAACTAGAATACATTTGGTTGGATGGCTATAAGCCAACACAAAACATGAGAAGCAAAACTAAAGTTGAAAACAACTTTAGTGGTAAATTAGAAGATTGTCCAATTTGGTCTTTTGATGGTTCTTCAACAAAACAAGCCTCAGGAGGAGCTTCTGACTGCCTATTAAAACCAGTTGCAATATACCCAGATCCAGCAAGAGAGAATGGATATTTAGTGATGACCGAAGTTTTAAACGCAGACGGAACACCACATGTTTCTAATGGAAGAGCAACTATAGATGATGATGATAATGATTTTTGGTTTGGTTTTGAACAAGAATATTTTATCATGGATAAAGATACTCAATTACCATTAGGATTCCCTATTGGTGGTTATCCAGGCCCACAAGGCATGTACTATTGCTCTGTTGGAGGAAGACATACACATGGTAGAAATTTTGTTGAAGAGCATGCAGATTTATGTATTGCAGCAGGATTAAACTTCGAAGGCATAAACCAAGAGGTAGCTTCTGGACAATGGGAATACCAATTATTTGCGCAAGGCGCCAAAAAAGCTGGTGACGAAATCTGGATTTCGCGCTACTTATTAGATCGACTAACAGAGCAATATGGATACTACATTGAGTACCATCCAAAACCTGTAAAAGGAGATTGGAATGGTTCTGGTATGCATGCTAACTTCTCAAATTCTGTATTAAGAACTTGTGGTTCTAAAGAAACTTACGAGAAAATATGCGAAGCTTTTAGACCTGTAGTTAAAGAACATATGGCTGTTTATGGAGAATATAATGATGAGCGTTTAACTGGTTTACACGAAACAGCACACGTAGATGATTTCTCTTATGGTGTTTCAGACAGAGGCGCATCAATACGTATCCCAATCATTACAGTAGAGAAAGGCTGGAAAGGCTGGCTAGAAGATCGCAGACCAGCTTCAAATGGTGATCCATATAAAATTGCAGGACGAATTATTAAAACAGTAAAATCTGCTAATATTAGTTAAACAATTAATTAAGTTACACAAAAAGCGTTTGAAAATTTTCAAACGCTTTTTTTAAACTTTTATTTAAAAGATTATAACTGAAATCCTAATGTTAAGGTAATATTAGAATTATTAGTATCAATTACTACTGCATCAGTTAAACCTGTATTATATAATTGGTGATTTCTAGATTGGTTAAAAGCATCGTAAGTTAAATCTAATTTAGTGTTACCAAAACTGTAACCTAAACCAAGAGAATAACCATTTAAATCGCCTAAAGTTTCACCATCTTTATAAGGACTTTCCTCAAAACGATAACCACCTCTAAAGCTAAATTGATTAACCTTATACTCACCACCTATTTTATAAGTAGCTGCTGCTGTTAACACATCAGATATTATATTATTTTGAGCTCTAAAGTAAGCATCAGATGTTGGTTTAAATTTTGTTCTACTGTAATCTCTTCTTGAATAATCAAAGCTTAGTAATCCTTTTTTTCCAAAAACATAAGCAATACTACCAGTTATTCTTCCTGGTGTTTGTAAATTATAATCAGGAAATAAATTAATTATTTGTGGATTTACAATTTGTAATACATTTTCTCCACCATCTACTCTTATAGTTTCAACAAACTGTGAAGTTTCTTCTGTAATTGTCATCCAGGTTGGAGAATCATAAGTAAATCCTACTCTAAAAGCGTCTGACAACTTATAAATAGTTCCTAACTGAAATGAAAAACCAGAACCTGTTGTTGTAATATTATTCTCAAAACCTACTTGATTTACAATAGAACCAATATTATTATTCCTTTCATATAGGAAAGTGGAACGCTCATAATTAACAAAATGAGAGTTTAAATTTAATCCTAAATATAAATCATCCCCATATTGTGCTCCTACGTTAAATGCTATTTTTCCGTTATAACCAGTTGCCACATAACTGTAATCTTGATCAAAATTTCCAGATGCTATATTTGAAGTATAACTAGTATTATCGTCATCAAAACTGCCTGGTTCTAGAATAAAAGAGTCATAACCTAAATAAGCTTGTTGGTGAACATAACCATAGTCATTTCCTATCCTAGCGTATGCATCAGAACTATTTTCTCCAGGCAAAGCTGATATTTGATCTAGTCTTAATCCTTGAGCATTATTTAAGAAATACTGATCTATTGATGTTGTATTAACACCTCTTGATTGCCAAGCATCATCATAATTCTTAGTATTATCATAAGCAACACTTAACGCGAATTTTTTCCAGGAAGAATTTTCATTTCTATTTCTAAAAACAAAAACTCCTCCTGCTTGATTTAAAGATAGATTAGAATCTGATGAGGAATTTATTCCTCCAAAGTAGGAAGTTTCATTACCTACATCATTATTGTTTAATGAAATTGAAGCAAAACTACTAGTAAAAATAGCAGATCCTGCAGGATTAATACTAATTGCGCTCAAATCTCCTCCAAGCGCACCAAATGCTCCACTTAGTGCTCTATATCGAGCAGAACCAATAACTTCTCCATTACTATATCTTAAAGCATCATTTACATCTTGAGCATTAATTGTAAACGTAGATATAATACCTACGAACAAAATCATTATTTTTCTCATATCTATTCTTTTTCTGTTTTTTAAATTTTCATCTAACCTCTTCTTCTACCTCCTGATGAAGACCTAGACGAACCAAAAGATGACCTAGAGCTTCTTGTTGATGATGCTCTTGGAGCAGATGTTCTCGTTCTTGGCGTAGTTGACCTTACTCTTGGCGTAGAACTATTACTTCTTGTTCTTGGAGTGGTTGACCTTACTCTTGGTGTAGCACTATTGTTTCTTGTTCGTGGAGTAGTTGTCCTAACTCTTGGTGTAGAACTATTGTTTCTTGTTCGTGGCGAAACTGATGTTCTTGTTCTTGTAGAATTAGTTCTTGTTCTTGAAGTTGTTTGAGGGCTTCTGCCTAAAACAGAATTCCTACCATAAACCGCTCCTCTTCTTGTTGAATTATAAGCTAACCTGTTATTCCATGCATATCCATTATTCCATCCCCAATTATTCCAACCAAATCCATTGTTCCAACCAAATCCGTTGTTCCAACCAAATCCGTTGTTCCAACCAAATCCGTTGTTCCAACCAAATCCATTGTTCCAACCCCAATTATTCCAACCCCAATTATTCCAACCCCAATTATTCCAACCAAATCCGTTATTGTAAACGTTTATAGAAATATCTCTACTATTTTCTCCCCAAGAGCCATAACCTGAAGAAACATTATCAATTCTATTCTCTTCATCAGAATAATTACCTTCATACGAATCTATATCTACAAAAACTTCTTCACTATCACTAGAATTCATTTGTAAAGATTTCTCACTAAAGAAATCTTTATAGTAATTACTATCATCTTGTGCTTTAACACTTTCATCTAAAACAACTTCTTGTTCATCATAGTCATCACTATAAACGCCATCACTGTCTTGCCCAACATATTGATAAGACCCACAAGAAGTAAGTACAGAGACTAATAAAACTAATACACATGCTGTTAATTTATTTAATAAGTATTTTTTTAATTGCATAACTGTTTATTTTTTATTGTTGAACATAACAAAAATAGTTAGTTTTGTCAAACTATTTCTTTTTTTAACATAATCACAATATTTGTGCCAAAATCCTATATATGAGCAAAAAACTCACTACACGAGTAGAAGACTATTCTAAATGGTATAACGAACTAGTCGTAAAGGCTGATCTAGCTGAAAATTCTGCAGTTAGAGGTTGTATGGTTATAAAACCATATGGCTATGCTATTTGGGAAAAAATGCAAGCAGAATTAGATAGAATGTTTAAGGAAACAGGTCATCAGAATGCATATTTTCCTCTTTTTGTGCCGAAAAGTTTATTCGAAGCTGAAGAAAAAAACGCTGAAGGTTTTGCAAAAGAGTGTGCGGTTGTGACACATTATAGGTTACAAAACGACCCTGATAATCCAGGAAAACTCCGTGTCGATCCTGAGGCAAAGTTAGAAGAAGAACTTGTTGTAAGACCCACGAGTGAAGCTATTATATGGAATACATATAAAGGCTGGATACAATCCTACAGAGACCTACCTCTGCTAATAAATCAGTGGGCAAACGTTGTTCGCTGGGAAATGCGAACACGTTTATTTTTAAGAACTGCAGAATTTCTTTGGCAAGAAGGCCATACAGCTCACGCAACAAAAACAGAAGCGCTAGCTGAAGCCGAAACCATGAATAATGTGTATGCTACATTTGCAGAAAACTTCATGGCAATTCCAGTTATTCAAGGCTTAAAATCTGAAAGTGAGCGTTTTGCTGGAGCAGATGAAACTTACTGTATTGAAGCATTAATGCAAGACGGAAAAGCACTTCAAGCTGGAACGTCTCATTTTTTAGGACAAAATTTCGCAAAAGCTTTTGATGTTAAATTTACTAACAAAGAAGGTAAACAAGATTATGTTTGGGCAACTTCATGGGGAGTTTCAACTCGATTAATGGGAGCTTTAATAATGACACATAGTGACGACCAAGGACTTGTTCTTCCTCCAAATCTGGCACCAAATCAAGTTGTTGTTGTACCTATATACAAAACTGAAGAACAACTTGAAGAAATAACTAAAATTGTAAACAACATTTTAAAAGACTTAAGATCTAAAGGCATTACAGTCAAATACGATAACAGAACAACGCATCGTCCAGGAGCAAAATTTGCCCAACACGAATTACAAGGAGTCCCTTTACGAATAGCTATTGGATTGAGAGATCTAGAAAATGGAACTGTTGAATTAGCTCGTAGAGATACATTAACAAAAGAAACCGTAGCAATTAATTCTTTAACAGAAAAGGTCGAAGGTTTAATGACCGAAATTCAAGAATCATTATACAATAAAGCCTTAAAATTCAGAGACTCCCATATTACAGAAGTAGACAATTTTGAAGATTTCAAAGCTATATTAAAAAACAAAGGTGGTTTTATATCTGCACATTGGGATGGTACTGTAGAAACAGAAGAAAAAATAAAAGAAATAACTAAAGCTACTATAAGATGCCTTCCTTTAGAAGGTGAACTTGAAGATGGATTTTGTGTTTATTCTAAAAAACCTTCAAACCGTAGAGTATTATTTGCGAAAGCATACTAAATAAACTTTTTTTAAAAAAAGTTTATTTAACTATTGCAAGAGTAGAAAATAGTTGTATTTTTGCATCCGCAATGGAAACGTTGTAAAGTTATTTGAAAAGTTTTGCATAAATAAAAATATAATTTATATTTGCACACTCTAAAATAAATGGCCCGTTCGTCTATCGGCTAGGACGCATGGTTTTCATCCATGTAAGAGGGGTTCGATTCCCCTACGGGCTACAATTTTTTAATAAAAAAAAATAAACAAATGGCAAATCATAAGTCAGCATTAAAAAGAATTAGAAGTAACGAATCTAAGCGTTTAAGAAATAAATATCAGCACAAAACAACTCGTAATGCTATAAAGAAATTACGTGAGTTAACTGACAAGAAAGAGGCTGAAGTTTTATTGCCTTCAGTAGTTTCTATGCTTGACAGATTAGCTAAGAAAAATGTTATACATGCAAATAAAGCAGCAAATTTAAAATCTGGTCTAGCCAAGCATGTTGCTTCCATCTAGTTAGATTTACTATAAATTTAAAAAAAGCCTATCGAACAATCGATAGGCTTTTTTTGTTTTCTAAAGACTAAACCAAATAATAAAACTCATTCATTTATTAATTAATTAATTAATTAAAAAATTAATAAAAAAAGGATTGAACTTGATTCCAAAAAAATTAAATTTGTAAAAATTATAAAGAAATTAATCATTTAAACTTCTACATTGAAAAACACTAAAGCAATTACTTTAACAAATAAGATCCTTAACGATCTTGATACAACAGGAATCAATAATGAAACTCTAATAGACGATATTAAGAAATTAAGAACCTATGCCATTGAAGAAGAAATACCTTTATTAGTTAAAGTACTTAGATACACATGTGAACATATTGAGGAAAACAACTCTTTTTTTATTCCAATGCTTAATGATGAGCCAATTGAAGAAAGTGAGGAGATTGGTATTGAAGACACCAATCAGGTTTCTCCTTTAGAAAGTCTTAAATATCTAATTGCTCTATCTAAAAATTTAGAGAACAAAGGAAATATTGCAGACTTAAAGGAATACAAAGCCTTATTAATTGCTTATTAATATTTAATAATACATATAGAAAATAAAAAAGCCTTGATTTAAATATCAAGGCTTTTTTATTTATTTATATAAATACATCTTTAACCATTCATTGAGATTAAAAACTCTTCGTTATTTCTAGTTTGCTTAAAGCGTTCGTTTATAAATTCCATTGCTTCAACCGGATTCATATCTGCAAGATATTTACGCATTACCCACATTCTTTGAATAGTTGTTGCATCTAATAAAATATCATCACGACGGGTACTTGACGATGTTAGATCAATTGCTGGGAATATACGACGATTAGAAATCTTACGATCTAATTGAAGTTCCATATTACCTGTTCCTTTGAATTCTTCAAAAATAACTTCGTCCATTTTAGAACCCGTTTCTGTTAAAGCTGTTGCAATAATAGTAAGAGAACCTCCATTTTCAATGTTACGTGCCGCACCAAAAAAACGCTTTGGTTTATGCAAAGCATTAGCATCTACACCACCAGAAAGAATTTTTCCTGAGGCTGGTTGAACAGAATTATAAGCTCTTGCCAAACGTGTTATAGAATCTAGTAGTATAACTACATCATGTCCACATTCTACGAGGCGCTTTGCCTTTTCTAATACAATATTTGCTATTTTAACGTGCTCATGCGCTTCTTTATCGAAAGTTGACGCAATAACCTCACCTCTAACATTACGTTGCATATCTGTTACCTCTTCAGGACGCTCATCGATTAGTAAAATCATTTGATATACTTCTGGATGGTTAGCAGCAATTGCGTTTGCAACATCCTTAAGCAACATGGTTTTACCTGTTTTTGGTTGCGATACAATCATGCCACGTTGTCCTTTTCCAATCGGAGCAAACAAATCCATGATACGTGTTGAAATTGTACTTTGTCTTTCAGCAATATTAAATTTCTCTTGAGGAAATAATGGTGTTAAGTGCTCGAAAGATACGCGATCTCTGACCACATCTGGACTTTGCCCATTAATCTTGTTAACTCTAATTAACGGAAAATATTTCTCACCTTCTTTAGGAGGCCTTACATTTCCTAATACTGTATCTCCAACTTTTAATCCAAATAAACGAATTTGTGATTGTGACACGTAAATATCATCTGGAGAGGATAGGTAATTATAATCAGATGAGCGTAAAAAACCATACCCATCTTGCATAACATCTAAAACACCTTCGCTTTCTATTATAGCATCAAATTCAAAATCTGGTTCGCGATAACGGTTTCGGGTATCGCTATTACCATGTGTATTCCCGTTTTTTCCTTGATTTCTATTCTGGTTATTATTTTGACTCTTTTTGGTGCTTGCCTGACGACTTGGAGCATTATCCTTTTTGTCGTCTTTTTTATTTTGATGATTATGAACAGGCTTTTTGTGCTGTGGCTTTGGCTGCTGAGGCTTAGCTGGAGCTTTTGCTTGTTTATTATTTTCTTTTTCTTCTTTAGAATCTTTATTTCCTTCCTCTTTAAAAGCTATGGTCTCTTGTTTTACATTTTGTTTGGGCTTAGATTCTTCATTAGATCTTGGCTTTGGCTTGTTTGACACTGAGCGCTGTAAACGTTCTCTCTTTGGTTTTGGAGTCGCAGGTACATCTGCTTTTACCACTTCTACAGCTTTTGGATTTGCAGCTTGCTTATCTAAGATTTGATAAACTAAGTCTAATTTTTTTAACGAACGAAACTTTGAAATGCTAAGTTTTTTTGCCATTTCCTGTAGCTCAGGAAGTTTCATTTCTTTTAATTGTGAGATTTCAAACATGAATTGTTTAATTGAATATTTTTAGAAAAATATGTTGTTGATAATTTCCGAAGAAAAATATAATATGATTTTGAAGAATTAACGTATTGCTAATGTGTATGTTGCAATGCGCACATGCAATTATACAACTTTATTTTAAGTTTTTAGTTAAAATTTCCAAAAGAAGTTATATTTTTGATGCTTAAATTATTCGATTAAAAATAAATGATACAACGTATTCAATCTGTATATTTACTGCTATCCGCTGGAATATCTGCTGGATTGATTTTTGTGTTTCATTTGTGGATAACAAACGAGGATATTAAAATCTTCGCTATCGATGAGCTTGCGTATTTTGGACTGTTTTTAGGTTCTGCGGCTTTATCTTTGTTATCTGTATTTATGTATAAAAATAGGAAGTTACAATTTGTATTGGGACGACTTAACATCATATTAAACTTTATTTTACTAGGATTTTTTGCCTATCAATCTCTAAATATATCTGGAGAAGCTTTGGTTTCTGAGAAAGGTATTGGGATTTTTCTTCCAATTCTGTCTATTGTTTTGCTGGCTTTGGCTAATAAAGCAATTAAAAAGGATGAAGATCTCGTAAAATCTGTAGATAGATTGCGATAAACCTAACATCTTAGTAGTATTAGTGCGTGAGCCCAAGGTGAAGATCTTGGGTTTTTTTGTGCGAATTAACTTTCTAAATATTTGGATAAGACAATAAAAAAGTGTAAGATATAGTATTATTAATTATAAAATTTATTAAAATTATGGAATTTATGAAAAGGAGATTGATTGTTTTGCTATTATTAGTATTTACATTATCAATATCCTGTGAAAGTGAAAAAACAAACGCTCAAAATTCAGAACCAACTTTATCTGAGGCAGAAAAAAGCAATATTATTAACAGGTTAGAAACTGTTTTTAGTGCTCAAGCTAAAAAACCCGTAAAGTTTACCAAGTCTAAACTTATTAAAATAGATGGAATATCTTATTTAAGATTATGGCATGAAGACAAGGTAACAACAACTCTTTTAAACACTCAAAACAAGAGAACATTGGTTGATGCAGGTGTTTCTTGTACATCAACAGCTTGTGCTAATAGTCCAACTGGCTGCATTCCGGATTCAGAAACTGGATGCTCTGAATGTACTGAAGATCCAGAAGATTGCACAAGAACAATATCTGGATAATATTATAGTCTAATACTTAATAAAAAAGCCGAAGTTTTTGCAACTTCGGCTTTTCTATTTAATGTCATTTAGAGAACTCAATAACCTCCAAATTTTCAATCTTTTTACCATCTATTGTAAAACGAAGCATAGTTCGCACCTTATGAAACCCATGTTTGCCAACTGCGCCAGGATTCATATGGATTAAATTTAGTTTTTTATCTGGCATAACTTTTAAAATGTGTGAATGTCCACAAATAAAAATTCTGGGCGGATTTTTATATATCTCCTCTCGCACTCTAACATTGTATTTATTTGGGTAACCACCAATATGTGCAATCCATACATCTACACCTTCACACATAAAACGATTATTCTCAGGAAACTCCATACGTATTTTATCGCCATCTATATTACCATAAACAGCTCGCAAAGGTTTTAGCTTAGAAATGGCATCTGTCACTTTTAAATCTCCTATATCTCCTGCGTGCCAAACCTCATCAGCTTGTTTTACGTGTTTTAAAATAGCATCATCAATGTGGCTATGAGTATCAGAGAGTAGAAGTATTTTTTTCATTTATTCTGAACTTGTTTCAGTATCTTTTTTCTTATTATTTAGCATTTCTTTAGGAACAAAAACAATTATCTTTGTCACTTTAAAAAACAAAAGTACAAGTTTCTTTGCGATATTTTATAGAACTCTCATATAACGGAAAAGCATATCATGGTTGGCAAATTCAACCTAACGCCATCTCTATACAAGAAGTTTTAGAAAAAGGCCTTTCTACTTTATTAAAAGAACCAATTGCTACAATGGGAGCAGGAAGAACAGATGCTGGTGTTCATGCCACGCAATTATTTGCCCATTTTGATACTGAAACACTATTTGATATCAAAACGTTAATTTATAAGCTTAATTCTTTTTTGCCTGAAGACATTGCCATTAAAAGCATCTTTAAAGTAAAAGCTAATTCTCATGCTCGTTTTCATGCAACTAGTAGACAATATCTTTATAGAATTGCTTTAGAAAAAAACCCATTTAATAAGGAGCAAACCTTTTTATTAAAGCCTAAATTAAACATAGACAAGCTAAAAGCAGCCACCAAAATCTTATTAGACTATAAAGATTTTCAATGCTTTTCTAAAAGTAATACAGACGTAAAAACGTATCATTGTAATATAATGAAAGCTGAATGGAGCCTTGTTGAAAACGAACTTCATTTTATAATAAAAGCAGACCGCTTTTTAAGAAATATGGTTCGTGCTATTGTAGGCACATTAATTAATATTGGTATTGGTAAAATTGAGGTAGAAACGCTTCACGATATTATTAAATCTAAAAACCGAAGCGAAGCTGGATTTTCTGTTCCTGCACATGCATTATATTTAACAAAAATTGAATATCCAGATTCTATAAAATTAAAAATTGAGTAAGACTAAAGAAAATATATTTGACATCTCCTTATTTAAACGCCTGTTTGAATATACAAAACCGTATAAAACTGTTTTTTATGGCGTACTCATTTCTGTTTTAATTATTGCTGGTTTAAGTATTGCCACACCTAAATTACTGCAAATAGCAATAGACGACAATATTAAAGCATTACAAGAAGAAGGTTTTTTGTATTTAATAATATTAATGATTGTTCTGCTTTTACTCCAAACTGTCTTTCAGTTTTTCTTTCAGTTTTATGCAGCTTGGTTAGGACAAAATATTGTACAAGATGTTCGTGTGCTTCTATTTAACCATATGTTAAAGTTCAAAATGAAGTATTATGATAATTCTTCGGTAGGAACATTAATAACGCGTGCTGTAACAGACATGGAACGTATTGCAGATATTTTTGGCCAAGGACTTTTTATGATTATGAGAGACTTAATGGTTATGCTTGTTATTTCTGTATTCATGATCTACACAAACTTTAAATTAAGTGTAATAGTTTTTGTAACCATGCCAATAGTTATGTATGCCACTAAGATTTTTCAGCGCTACATGAAAAAAGCTTTTGAGGAAGTAAGAACAGAAGTTTCTAACCTAAATTCCTTTGTACAAGAGCGTGTAACCGGAATGAAGATTCTACAACTATTTACAAGAGAAAATACAGAGTATAAAAATTTTAAAGTTATAAACGAACGCCATAAAAAAGGTTGGTTAAAAACTATTTTATACAACTCTATTTTCTTTCCAATTGCAGATTTTCTTTCAGCTATCACCTCTGGATTAGTTGTCTATTTCGGTGGTTTAATGGTCGTAGTTTCTGGTACAGCAAGCGAAGGAGACTTATTTATGTTCATTATGATGATTCCGCAGTTATTTAGACCCTTAAGACAAATTGCAGATAAATTTAACACGTTACAAATGGGAATGGTTGCTGCTAAACGTGTGTTTAAAGTGATTGATACTACTTCACAAATAGATGACACAGGAACTATTGAAGCTTCTCACTTTAAAGGTGCTATTGCTTTTAAAAACGTACACTTTAGCTATGTAGAAAATGAAGAAGTTTTAAAAGGTATTTCTTTAGATGTAAAAGCGGGAGAAACAATTGCTATTGTAGGCTCAACTGGAGCAGGAAAATCTACAATTATTAATTTATTAAACAGGTTTTATGAAATTAATAGTGGTATTATTTCTATTGATAATGTAGATATTAAAACAGTTACATTAGCGTCACTAAGAAGTCAAATTGCTGTTGTGCTTCAAGATGTATTTTTATTTGCAGACACTATAATGGCAAATATTACGCTTAATCATCCTGATATTACCGAAAATCAAGTCATACAAGCAGCAAAAGATATTGGGATTCATGAGTTTATTTCTAGTTTACCTAATGGTTATCATTACAATGTAAAGGAACGTGGTGCCATGTTAAGCTCAGGACAAAGACAACTTATTTCGTTTTTAAGAGCATATGTTACTAATCCTAGTATTTTAATTTTAGATGAAGCTACTTCTTCTGTAGATTCTTACTCAGAGCAACTTATACAAAACGCTACAGATAAAATAACCAAAGGCAGAACATCTATTGTTATTGCTCACAGATTAGCTACCATTAAACAAGCAGATAAAATTATTGTTATGGATGCAGGTGAAATTGTTGAGCAAGGAACACACAACGAATTGCTTAAAAAGAAAAATGGCAATTATAGAAATCTTTACGAAGTACAGTTTTTAAAGGCAGATGTTGCTTAATATTTAGTTTTAAATAAATTCAAAACTATTAAGTTAAACCTTTAACAAGCAACACAGATAAAAATCCCATAATAATTATAGCAAAGAAAACACAACTTAAAAGTAATATAAATAAGATTGTTTTCCATAGTATTCTTTTTAAGCTTAAACTAAGAATTCTTTTAAAAACATAAGCGGTGTAAAATACTTGTAATACCAACATTACTACTGAGGCTGTACTAAATTGCACTCCAATAGCAAGACAAGAAACAATAATAATTGAACTTAAAATAGAAAAATGAGCTGCAGTATACATGTTTAATACTAAGTGCTCAGTAAAATTATATTTTTTAATATTATAAAAAGTAAGCTTCGATAATAAGGCATAAAAAGGTACAATTAACATAAAGACTATAGATTGAAATTCTTGCATGAAATTCATATAACCTTCCATCGCTTTTTCATCTCCAGACCTTTCAAAAGAGCTCATATCGACTAATTCAGGATAAAACTTATTTTGAAAATAGATTTGAAAACCACTTAATGTAATCGCAATTGCAAAATAACTAATTACATTAACATACTTTTTACGCGTACCATTTATATAACTTCCAATGACTTCTTCGGGTTTTGTAAATAAGTGTAAAAATGTTCTTAGAAATTGATTATCGTAGTTTAAATAGCGATACGCAAAATCTTCAAAAAGATTACGCATCGTTAACCTATTCTTAATCACTTTTGCTCCACAGCCATTACAGAAGTTGATTTGTTGTGGCAAAAGACGTTTACAATTTTTACAAACCATTTAAATTAAATCTTCTTTAATAATCTCTATTAACTCTGTTGAATCTTTAAAATCTACAAACGTTCCGTTTTTAAAACAAGAAATCTGCCCTGTTTCCTCACTAACAGTTATGGCAATAGCATCTGTTTTTTCTGTAATTCCTACTGCTGCTCTATGTCTTAACCCAAAACGTTGAGGAATAGTTTTTTCGTTATTAACTGGAAGTATAACACGTGTAGCTTTAACTATGTTATTCTCAATAATTATGGCACCATCATGAAGCGGACTGTTTTTAAAGAAAATGCTTTCTATAATAGGTTGTGTTACTTTAATATTCATTTCGTCTCCTGTAGTTACCAAAAAATCTAGATTATTTTCGCGCTCTAATACTATTAATGCACCAGTTTTGGTTGTAGACATTTTATTACAAGCGGCAATAATAACATCTATATCTGTAGAAGATGCAGAGACACCATCCATTTTCAAGAACTTTACATGCTTTAAAAAGCTACGTTTACTTGCAAAGTTTGTAGAACCAATCATTAACAAGAATTTTCTAACTTCTTGCTGAAAAACTACTATTAATGCAATAAAACCAACACTTATAAAACCACCAAGGATTTTGGTAAGTAATACCATTTGTAAGGCTTCTACTATTAAATAGATAAAGTAAATAAACACAATACCTAGAAAAATATTAATAGCAACCGTTCCTCTAACTAACCTATAAACATAGTATAAAAGTAAAGCAACTAAGAAAACATCTATATAATCTTTAATACCAAAGTTTAAAATGTTGTTGAAAATTTCCAATTGAAAAATATTTATTTAAGATTGACTAAATATATTAATTAATGATATATTCCTGATTATTAATTGTAGTATTCTCTAAATTTAATTGAGATAATTTATATTTTAATGTAATGTAATCTTGAAAAGAGAGTATTTCATTAAATGATAATTTAACGTTAACTTTCTCATTGTTAATAGGAAGAGATTCTTTTAAATTAGTTTCAAAATCATTAATATTGGTTTCAAAATCATCTTTATCAAGTGGATAGACAATAATTTTATTAAGATTTAATACTACAATGAAAATTGTATTCTCTGGTTCAATTTTTCCATCTTCATCTTCTCTTTCATAATCATATACCACATCTGTAAAATCAACAAACCCTAAATTTTTAATACTAGTAGCATTACAAGTAAAATAATTACGAGCGTTTTTATTTTTATGGTCTGAGTTTCTTTTTTTCTCTTGCAACTTAATAATAGATGGTATTACTTGTTTTAGCGTTAAACGTTTATCTACATTTACTAACCAATTGGTAGAAATTATCAAATTGTTTTTATTTAACTCTAAACTGTCTGGTTTCGTCTCATCGTAAAACAAATAGGCTGGAGAGACGTCTGTTATTTCTGTAATTTTAGTATTTTGAATCTCTGGTAATAATACAGATTTTTCTTTTCCGCAAGCGCATAAAACCAAAAGACAAAAAGCTATTAATAATTTTTTCATTTATTTAAATTGATTAAAAAGTGTGACACATTCTACAGCTTCTTTAACATCGTGAACACGTAAAATTTTAGCTCCTTTCTGCAAAGCAACCATGTTTAATGCAGTAGTTCCATTTAAAGCTTTATCTGCAGTAGTGTTTAATGTTTTGTAAATCATAGATTTTCTGGAAACTCCAACTAACAAAGGCATATCTGCAATATTAAATCCTTCTAATTGGTTTAATAATTCGAAATTTTGTTCTAGTGTTTTTGCAAATCCAAATCCTGGATCAATAATTAGATCTTTTATTCCTAAAGCTCTTGCAGAGGCTATTCTTTCAGAGAAATAAAAAAGTACCTCTTTTAAAATATTGTTATAGTTAGCGTGCTCTTGCATGGTTTGTGGTGTACCTAGCATGTGCATCATAATATATGGCACTTGAAGCTTTGCAATGGTTTCTAACATAGTATTATCTAAATGTCCTGCAGAAATATCATTTATCAATGCTGCTCCATTATCAACACATTGTTTTGCTACTTCTGCTCTAAACGTATCTACAGAAATAATACTATTTGGAAACTGCTTTACTAGTAATTTTAGTGTTGGAAGTATACGCAAGAGCTCTTCTTCTTGAGACACTTCATCTGCATTTGGTTTAGAACTATAAGCACCAACATCTATAAATGTGGCACCATCATCCAACATTTTTTGTACTTGATTAATGATTTTTGATTCGTCTTTATAAAACCCACCATCGTAAAAAGAATCTGGAGTAACATTAAGAACACCCATTACTTTTGGTGTTGATAAATCTACAAGTTTGCCTTTACAGTTAATAGTCATAGATACCTTTAAATTTATTGTTTGTACCACATTTAAAAAGTATAAACGTGAAACCTTGAATTTTAAACAATTTTATGCGAAATTTACGGAAAATTGAATCAAAAGATGCAAAATACTTCAAAACAATACGATGCTGTTATAGAAACATGCCGCAGCCTGTTTATTAATAAAATGAGTGACTATGGAAGTGCTTGGCGAATATTGCGTTTACCATCGCTTACAGATCAAATTTTTATTAAAGCACAACGTATTAGAAGTCTACAACAAAATGAGGTTAGAAAGGTTGATGAAGGTGAAAAAAGCGAATTTATAGGTATTATAAATTATTGTATTATGGCACTTATTCAATTAGAAAAAGGTGTAGTAGAGCAACCAGATTTAACAACAAAAGAAGCTACTGTTTTGTATGATAAAAAAGTAAATATTACAAAACAATTAATGCTAGACAAAAACCATGATTATGGTGAAGCTTGGCGAGATATGCGCGTAAGTTCTTTAACAGATTTAATTTTACAAAAACTATTAAGAGTTAAGCAAATTGAGGATAATGCCGGAAAAACAATAGTAAGCGAAGGTATAGATGCTAATTATCAAGACATGATAAATTACGCCATCTTTGCTATGATACACTTATCGAATACAAATTCTAAATAATATTATGAAATACTTAGTACACATTTGCAGAATACTCGTAGGAGGTTTATTTATTTTTTCAGGACTAATAAAACTTAACGATCCATTAGGTTTCTCTTATAAGCTACAAGAATACTTTAGCGAAGAAGTTTTAAACCTACCTTTTTTAGATGGTTATGCACTAGGAATCTCTGTATTTGTTGTAGTTTTAGAAGTTGTTCTGGGCGTGTTTTTATTAATTGGTTACAAAAAGAAGTTTACAGTTTGGTTGTTATTAGCTATGATTGTGTTTTTTACATTCCTGACCTTTTATGCTGCTTATTTTGAAGTTGTTAAAGATTGTGGCTGCTTTGGAGATTTCTTAAAATTAAAGCCTTGGGAGAGTTTTAATAAAGATTTAATTCTCTTGATTCTAATACTTGTTTTAGTAGTTGGCATGAAACACATTAAGCCTATTTTTAGCAAATTCCCAACTACCATCTTAGCATTATTAGGTTTTATAGGTAGTTTATGGTTTGGTTACCATGTATTAATGCATTTACCTACTTGGGATTTTAGAGCCTATGCAGTTGGCAAAAACATTGCTGATGGCATGGTGGTTCCAGAAGATGCACCAAAAGCCATACAAGAATTTACTTGGACTTTTAATGTAGGTGGTGAAAATGTGGATTTTGTAACCGATGGAGGTTACCCAACTGTAGATGGAGAGTATGTTGGTGTAGAAACAAAAATTATTGAAGAAGGCTACGATCCTCCTGTAAAAGATTTTTCTATTGAAACAGATGACGAAGACTTTACTACTCAATTTTTAGCAGAAGACCACCTTGTTATGGTTGTAGCTTACAGCTTAGAAAAAGCAAACGAAGACGGTTTAAAAAACATTAAAAAGGTAACAGATAAAGCGATAGAAAATGGATATACAGTTATTGGTTTAAGTGCTTCTGGAAGCGAAGCGAAGCAATATGCAAAAGAAACTTATGGTTTTAATTTCGACTTCTATCTGTGCGACGAGAAAGCATTAAAAACTGTAGTGCGTTCTAATCCAGGCATCTTAAAACTAGAAAAAGGAACTGTTATACAAAAAGAGCATTTTAATGATGCTGAAGATTTAGACATACCAGTTGTTGAGCGTAAGCCTAAACCTGTTATTATAGAAAATAATGCTTATTTTATTAATGATGAAGAAGTAAGCAAAGCAGAAACCGATGCTTTAGACCCAAAGACAATTGAAAGTATAAATGTTATAAAAGAAGGATCAGAATTAGACATTCTTAATTCTGCAACATCAAGTAAGTATACAGGATTAGTAAAAATAACTTTAAAAGAAGAATAATCTGCTTAGCTACTTCCTAAATAAAACATTATATGCACTACTTACATTATTTGGAGTAGTCACAGTTATATTTTTTTTATTTAATATTCTTCCAGGAGATCCTGCACAAATGATGCTAGGTCAAAACGAAGACAGCGAGCAATTAGCTATCGTTAAAAAAAAATACGGGTTCGATAAATCTATTGGTAAACAATACTTGTACTATTTAAACGACCTCTCTCCTATTTCTTTTCATTCTAATACCAAAGAGGATTACACTTATTTAACAGAAAATAAATACACTGCAAGTAAGCTGTTTACAATTGGTAACACATCAACTTTATTGAAATTACCCTATTTAAGAGAATCGTTTACCAAACAAGGTAAAAAAGTAAGTACAGTTTTGGCAGAAACTCTACCAAATACATTTGTTTTAGCAATTTCAGCCATAGGTATTGCCTTACTTTTGGGTGTTGGTTTAGGCGTAGTTTCTGCACTAAAAAAAGATACTTTTTTAGACAAAGCAATACAAATACTTAGCACTATTGGTATGAGTATACCTTCTTTTTTTAGTGCTATTTTGTTTGCTTGGTTTTTTGGATTTGTGCTGCATAAATACACCAATTTAGAAATGACAGGTAGTCTTTATGAACTAGACGATTTTGGAGAAAACGTAAATATTAAATGGAAAAATTTAATTCTTCCAGCGCTAGTTCTGGGAATTAGACCATTGGCAGTAGTTATTCAACTCATGCGAAATTCATTACTAGAAGTCTTTAACCAAGACTACATTAGAACAGCAAGAGCAAAAGGCCTAAGCGAATTTCAAATTATTAAAAAACACGCCATAAAAAATGCATTAAATCCAGTAGTTACAGCTATTTCTGGGTGGTTTGCTTCAATGCTTGCAGGAGCTGTTTTTGTAGAATATATTTTTGGGTGGAACGGACTAGGAAAAGAAATAGTAAACGCATTAAACACATTAGATTTGCCAGTAATTATGGGTTCGGTGTTAATTATTGCCTTACTCTTTATAATAATCAATATTTTTGTAGATATTATCTATGCGTGGTTAGATCCTAAAGTAACATTGGAATAAAAATATATTATGAGAAAAGCCTTTATACTTTTATTATTGTCCATTTGGGTTTCATCATGTAAAGCTCAAGATGAACCAACAGAATTTTCTCAGGAAGCTTTAGCAGATTCCTTTACAGACCAAGACGGAAATAGCATCACATTTTCTCAAATACTAGAAACCTATAAAGGCAAGCAAATAGTTATAGACATTTGGGCATCATGGTGTAAAGATTGCATTCTTAGCATGCCAAAACTAAAGCAACTACAAGAAAACAATAAAGATACAGTCTTTCTATTCCTTTCCTTAGACAAAAGTAATAAAGCATGGAAAAAAGGAATAGAAAAATATAAACTAAAAGGAGAACATTATTACATGAAATCTGGATGGAAAGGCGATTTTGCCACTTTTTTAGATTTAGATTGGATACCACGATACATAGTAGTAGATAAAACAAGTAAAATTATGGTATTTAGAGCCATAAAAGTAGACGATAACAAATTAGAAACAACGTTAGAAATATAAATTTATACAAACTACTTTTCAATTTAGAAAAGACACATAATTAAAATCATGAGAAAAAACATAGTCGCAGGAAATTGGAAAATGAATAACGATTTACCTCAAACCGAAGCATTAATTACAGATTTGCTAAAACAAACAAAAACATCAAATGCAGAAGTTATGATTGCGCCAACAGCAGTAAATCTATACCAAGCATTTAATGCGACAAGAGCCTCAAATATAGAAGTTATAGCACAAAACATGCACTTTGCAGACAATGGAGCATACACAGGCGAAATTAGTGCAGCAATGCTAAAAAGCATAGGAGTAAATACTGTCATTCTAGGACACAGCGAGCGTCGTGCCTATTTTAACGAAACAGATGAACTTTTAGCTAAAAAAGTAGATGCAGCATTAAAAAACGACCTAAGAGTCATCTTTTGTTTTGGTGAAGAATTAGCAGATAGAAAAGCAGGAAACGAAGAAAAAGTAGTAGAAAGCCAGATTAAAAATGCACTTTTTCATTTAGAAGCTTCTGCTTTTAAAAATATAGTTTTAGCCTACGAGCCAGTTTGGGCTATTGGCACAGGTGAAACTGCAAGTCCAGAGCAAGCACAAGACATGCACAAGTATATTCGTAAAACATTAAATAACAAATACGGAAGCCAAGTAGCTAACGACATGACCATACTTTATGGTGGAAGTGTAAAACCCAATAACGCAAAAGAAATCTTTAGTAAACCAGATGTAGATGGTGGATTAATTGGTGGAGCAGCTTTAAATGTAGAAGATTTTTACGCCATAATAAATGCTTTTTAAATCTGTAATTTTGGCGTTACCTTTATCCTGAGTTAAGTTCAGGATAAAGGTCGTGCTTTCACTACTCGCTCTCTTCGAGGAGCTCAAACAAACCGTTCAATCGCTAACGCACACATCTATTAAAAACAAAGGCAATCACGATGTCAAATACTATTTATATAGGTTATTACTTTACTGTAAAACCATTACAACCAGCAACCGAAATACTAATTGCAGAACTAGGTTATGCAGGATTCGAAAGCTTTGTAGAAACCGAAACTGGAGTAACAGCCTACATTCAAAAAGAAGAATGGAAAGGCAACATTTTAAAAGACATCTATGTTTTGTCCAGCGATGAATTCGAAATCTCCTATACATTCGATGAAATAGAACAAGTAAACTGGAATAGTGAATGGGAAAAAAACTTCAATCCTATAATTGTAGATAAGCTTTGTTCTGTCCGAGCACCCTTTCACAATAAACCAAACACTAAATACGATATTATTATCGAGCCAAAAATGAGTTTTGGCACAGGCCATCATGAAACCACACACATGATGATTCAACATATAATGGCTAACGATTTTAAAGGGAAATCTGTACTAGATATGGGTTGCGGTACAGCCGTTTTAGCCATTTTAGCCGAAATGAAAGGTGCAAACCCAATAGATGCAATAGATATAGACAATTGGTGCTATTTAAACAGTATAGAAAATACTGAACGCAATAACTGTAAAAATATAACCGTTTACGAAGGTGATGCTACCATATTAACAAATAAAAAATACGATATCATTATAGCTAATATTAATAGAAACACCCTTTTAAATGATATTAAAACATACTCAAAATGTCTTAACAAAAATGGCGCTCTTTTTTTAAGCGGATTCTATGAAGAAGATATTCCAATTATTGAAAAAGAATGTAACACAAACGGTTTAAAATTAAAAAATAAGTTAAATCGTAATAATTGGGTTGCATTGCATTTCGAAAATTAATATTTTAGTACAAAATACTGTAAATGAGTACCAAAGAGAAAATACAAGAGCAACAAGACGTAGACACGTTAGAAAAGCCAAACAACGAGATTGTTGTTTATAACGACGAGATTAACACCTTCGATCACGTTATAGAAACACTTATAAAAGCCTGCGACCATACTCCAGAACAAGCCGAACAATGCACTATATTAGTGCATTATAAAGGTAAATGTACAGTAAAAACTGGTGCTCTTGAAGACTTAAAACCAAGATGTTCTAAAATTTTAGAAGCAGGAATTAATGCTGAAATTATTTAGAGATTACTATTTAAAACTTTAAAAATTAGAAATAAAAAAAACCACTTCTATTGAAGTGGTTTTTTTGTGACCCAAACTTTTGAAAGTTCGAACTTTATAATTGGAATATCAATGATATAAACACCAAAAATTTTAAGCTAAGTTTATACACCATAACCTAATTGTTTTTTGATAATTTATCTTCATATTCAGATGGGGTATATCCAGTCATAGTCTTAAAAATCTTATAAAAATTAGATGGAGAGTTAAACCCACATTTTTTTGCGATATAATCTAATTTTAGGCGATCTTCAGATTCTAAATACTTGATAGCCTCTTGAACTCTAATTTCATTTTTCAATTTCATAAAACTTAATCCATTATACTTTAAATATAACCTAATGTGATATTTATTCTCGTTAATTTCATTAGCAAAAACATCAAAATTAGTATCAGGATCTATTAATAAATCTCGGTTTATTTTCATGTTATTAATTTTAGCTTCAATGTTAGTGTAAATCTTTTCAGGGATTAGATTTTTATCCGCTTCACTTAAGAAAAAGGGAGATTTTTGGATATGGGAACTCTTTAATTTATTGTTGCTGATGAAAAGTTCTGGGTACTTAAAAATTTCAAAAATCAAACCTATAAATAGAATAATATCACAATAAATAATGATATAAACAAGTGTTGTTTTGTATGCCTCACCAACAAGAATAACAACAATATGAATAAAATAAATTGCCGTTAAGGATATGAAAATTACTGTAATTTTTTTTAATGATATTAACTTAACTCTTTTATCATTTGTTGCATGCTTACTATTTAATTGTATTAATCTAAAGCTTAAGACACAATATGAAATAAAATGAAACATTCGAAAAGCATAATTAAACTTTGGAGAAAAAAACATATTGATATTGAGGTGCTCTTGAATTTCTGGATCAATAAATATTTGTTCTACTATATTAATTTTTTCTGTCCATGGCATAAAGAAATAGGGAACTATGGAAATTAGATAAATTAATGATGGAAGAAAATGCAATAGGTCAATTTTCCTTACTCTATTTATTTTATTTAATGTAATTAATGTAAATAGATAAAAACAGGGCCCTATAATTAGATACAAAGGGGTGAAATGATTAAATAAAATCGCAGCCATAACACTTGAACTTTTGGAATTCGAAAAGTAATGAGCCATCAAATAAATCGACAGCCCAAGAATTGTAACATTAAATAACGTTACAGCCTGGTTTTTTCTGTTTAAAATAATTAAATATAAGCTAAACCAAAA
>ENA-OUOG01001890-OUOG01001890.1-marine-metagenome-genome-assembly--contig:-NODE-1890-length-23044-cov-4.878129_pt1 | contig 23044 bp, 21 predicted proteins | sample MGYA00248635_ERZ508505 | MGnify/ENA primary metagenome ERZ508505 (study PRJEB26176, sample SAMN06267871) | marine metagenome | isolation source: Saanich Inlet, British Columbia, Canada | place: Pacific...
ATTGCAAATATATAAAAAATTTACACAAATGTAACATTTGAGCTAAATTTTTATCAAAGAATAACATATGAGTGATTTATATCTTTAAATTCTAATTGTTTATGGTTTTGAGGTATACAAAACGAAATATTGGTGACTATTTACCCCCTTTTTTATGATTTCTGAAAACTCTAATTAAAAGAAAAACCAAATTTAGCCGTATTAACTTCACATCAAACCTCTGAAAATATAAAATTAGCAGATTTACTTCAATCACTTAAGCCTTACTATAATTTAGCCTCGTTCAATTTAAAAAATTCAGAAACTACTCCTCTTCAAAGTTTAACTAACCTTCGGCGGTTTGATGCCCTTTTAGTGAGTAACCCAAATAAACCTTTCAGTCAATCAGAAAAATATATTTTAGATCAATACGAATTGCATGGAGGGAGTATTCTTTGGACGGTCAACGGAATTGGAATAAATCGTGACAGTTTATTCAACAATGCAGGCAAAGCTTATGGATTCCCTTTGGAATTAAATTTAGACGATTATTTCTTTAATCGCGGTGTACGACTCAATAAAATGTTGGTACAAGATCTTTACAGTGCTCCTTTGGTTTTGGCCACAGGAAATCAGAATAATACACAATATGTACCCTATCCATGGCCATATTTTCCTTTACCTACGCCTGAATCCAACTTGATTGGTAAAAGCGTGGGTCCAGTTCTAACTCAATTTGCAAGTCCACTGGATTCGTTAAAAAACAGTATGAATAAAACGGTCTTATTACAAACCTCAGCATTTACCAAAACGTCAGGGGTTCCTGTTTTACTTTCTTTAGAAGAGGCAACCCAAAAAATTCAGCCGATTAAATACAACGAATCTTCAAAAATTCTTGGGATTTTGACTGAAGGTTCTAATCAATCACTTTTCGCGAATCGAATTAAACCTATTGATTACGATAATCATCTAGACGAAGGAAGTCATAAGACTATTATTTTTGGCGATGGAACAATTGGAGAGAATCAAATAGATAAAGGGGCACCCCTCCAGTTAGGCTATGACAAATGGACTAGTAATTACTATGCAAACAAACAGCTTTTAATGAATTCTATCCATTATTTGACTGGTAATCAAGATGGATTGATGATTCGTCAAAAAGAATGGAATTTTGCCTATTTAGACCCCCAAAAAATAAAGTCCACTGGATTTTTTTGGAAATTATTTTTAGTACTAGGTCCCGTATTCTTTTCACTTATTTTTGGATGGTTTCTTCAAAGAGGAAGAAGTAAACATTTATTGAGCTGAATGTTGATAAGTTTGTTTTAAGAATCAAAGCATTTCAAATATATTTGAAATAGGTTAAGGGATTACGAAAACGCCCCTCTAATTAACCCCAAAACGGAGGATTTTTCTTCGTTAAATTTAATTAATACCGAATTACAAATGAAATTTATCGTTTCAAGTGCCGCACTACTAAAAGAGCTTCAAATGCTGGGGGGAGTTATAAACAGTACCAACACCCTTCCGATTTTAGATAATTTTTTGTTTGAAATAAACGGAAATACCTTAATTCTTTCTGCATCAGATTTGGAAACTACCTTTTCGACACGTTTGGCTGTGGAATCAGAGAGTAATAGTTCTTTAGCGTTACCAGCACGTTTATTGTTGGACACTCTCAAGACATTTCCAGAGCAACCTTTAACGTTTGTCAAAACAGATAAAAATACCGTTGAAATTAGTGCTAATAACGGAAAATATGCGGTGGCTTACGTGCCTGGAGAAGAATTCCCAAAAGCAGCTCTACTCACAGATGCCAAAACCACAACTGTACAGTCTAGTTTATTGCACACCGCAATTAACAGTACTTTATTTGCGAGTGGTAACGATGACTTGAGACCTGTAATGAGCGGTGTTTTCTTTCAATTTTCAAACTCAGGATTGACTTTTGTAGCTACTGATGCTCATAAACTTGTAAAATACACAAGAACTGATGCTTCATCTGACGTTGTTTCTGAATTCATTATGCCCAAAAAGCCGTTACAACTTCTCAAGGGAATTTTGCAAGGTACAACAGATGAAATTACCATTCAATACAATGAAACAAATGCGCAATTTGCGTTTGGTGACTCCATACTTACTTGCCGTTTAATTGATGGGAAATATCCAAATTATGAAGCAGTAATTCCTAAGGAAAATCCCAACCAAATGCAAGTTGACCGTGTCAACTTTTTAAACTCTGTTCGACGTGTAAGTATTTTTGCGAACAAAACAACACATCAAATTCGCTTGAAAATTGCTGGGGCTGCACTTCAAATTTCTGCAGAAGACTTTGATTACAGTAACAGTGCTGAAGAGCGTTTAGAATGCGATTATCAGGGAGACGATATTCAAATTGGATTCAATTCAAGATTCTTGATTGAGATGCTTAATAACATGGAATGTAATGAAGTCAAACTCTCCATGTCACTGCCCAATAGAGCGGGAATTTTAACTCCTATGGACCATACTGTTGAAGGTGAGGATGTCACCCTACTTGTTATGCCTGTAATGCTTAATGACTAAGTAGTACTAACTACAACGCCTTTACCGATTCTGACAATCTTTTGTAAGTTCCGTTTTCGAGTTTTTCGCGGATTCCAGCGAAAGCATTAAGCGTAATCTCAACATCTTCTAGCGTATGTGTAGCGGTTGGAATTAAACGCAATAGAATTAACCCTTTAGGAATTACGGGATAAACTACAATAGAACAAAAGATTCCGTAGTTTTCGCGTAAATCTTTGACTAAAGCCATCGCCTCTGGTATGCTCCCCTTTAAGTAAACAGGAGTCACACAACTTTGTGTAGTTCCAATGTCAAATCCTTTCTCTTTTAAACCGTTTTGAAGCGCATTTACATTTTCCCAAAGTTTTGCTTTAAATTCTGGTCGAGTACGCAACATATCCAATCGCTTTAAAGCACCTTTAACCAATTGCATTTGAAGTGATTTCGCAAACATTTGCGAACGCATATTGTATTTTAAATAATCAATGATTTCTTTATCAGCGGCCACGAAAGCCCCAGTAGAAGCCATTGATTTTGCAAAAGTTGCAAAATAAACATCAATTTCATCTTGAACACCTTGTTCGTTACCTGCACCTTTTCCATTTTCACCTAAAGTTCCGAAGCCGTGTGCATCATCAACTAAAAAGCGGAAATTGTACTTCTGCTTTAAGGCAGCAATTTCTTTTAGTTTTCCTTGTTCTCCTCGCATTCCAAAAACTCCTTCTGAAATAACTAATATTCCGCCACCTGTCTGTTCTGCAACTTTCGTAGCTCGCTGTAAGTTCTTTTCAAGACTTTCTACGTCATTGTGTTTGTAGGTAAAGCGTTTTCCTAAATGCAAGCGAACACCATCTACGATACAAGCATGTGCATCTACATCATAAACAATTACATCATCTTTACCTACAAGGGTATCAACGGTAGATAGAATACCCTGATAGCCAAAGTTTAAAAGATATGCTGACTCTTTTTCAACAAAAGAGGCAAGTTCGTTTTCAAGTTGTTCGTGAAGCTCAGTATGACCGGACATCATTCTGGCTCCCATAGGATAAGCCGATCCGTATTCAGCTGCTGCCTCAGCATCAACTTTGCGTATTTCGGGTAAGTTGGCCAAACCTAAGTAGTCATTGACACTCCAAGTAATGACTTCTTTCCCTTTAAATTTCATACGGTTAGAAATAGGTCCTTCTAATTTTGGAAATACAAAATAACCTTCTGCCTGAGAGGCCCATTTCCCTAGTGGTCCTTTGTTCTCGTGTATTCTTTGAAATAAATCTCTCATTTTTTTGAAGCTTGATCGTTTATATACTCTATGTTTTGATGCGATTCATTATCCGCATCAAAAAAGCCCTGCTCCGCCATCCATTTTTCACTGTAAATCTTGCTCATATAACGTGAGCCGTGGTCAGGAAAAACAACAACAACATGACTGTCTTTACTAAAATATTTTTCTTTTGCTAACTGGTGTACAGCTTGCATTGCTGCACCAGAGGTGTACCCCACAAACATTCCCTCAGAGCGTGTAACACTCCTTGCGGTATGCGCACTGTCTTCGTCGGTAACTTTCTCAAAATGGTCAATTAAATCAAAATGAGTAGCAGTAGGGATTAAATTTTTTCCAAGACCCTCAATTCGATACGGATAAATTTCATCAGGATCTAACTCTTGAGTTTCATGGTATTTCTTAAGTACAGAGCCATAGGCATCTACCCCAATAATTTTAATATCAGGATTCTGTTCTTTTAAAAACTTAGCGCAACCAGAAATAGTTCCTCCAGTTCCACTACTGGCAACAAGGTGAGTAATTTTACCCTCGGTTTGCTCCCAAATTTCAGGTCCAGTAGAAAGGTAATGGGCTTCAACGTTAAGATTGTTAAAGTATTGGTTGATATACACTGAATCATTAATTTCAGAATGCAATCTTTTTGCAACTTGATAATATGACCTGGGATCATCAGTAGGAACATTGGCGGGACAGACATGTACCTGAGCCCCCATTGCGCTTAGCATATTTATTTTATCGACAGAGGACTTTGAACTCACTGCTAAAACACAATTGTATCCTTTAATCATGGAAACCATAGCCAGACTAAACCCTGTGTTTCCTGAAGTGGTTTCAATAACGGTGTTACCAGGCTTTAAAATTCCTCGTCTCTCAGCCTCTTCTATGATGTGAACAGCTATTCTATCCTTGTTGGAATGTCCAGGATTAAAGGCCTCAAATTTAGCGAAAAAGTTACCTTCATAACCCGCAACACAATTTCGTAATTTGATGATTGGAGTATTGCCTATCAATTCAAGAATGTTCTGATAGGTATTCGATGAATGGTTCATACTTTATATCTAAATAAGGTGATACAAATTTAATAAAAAAAATTAGTCTAGCTTTCCTTCTAATTGCAATATAAAAGTGTACTGTTTTGCAGCGTCTTTTAACGCGTCAAATCGTCCTGATGCTCCACTGTGACCAGCTTCCATATTGGTGTCTAAAAACAACACATTAGAATCCGTTTTAAGGTCTCGAAGTTTAGCAACCCATTTAGCGGGCTCCCAATACTGCACCTGTGAGTCGTGATATCCAGCTGTTACCAACATATTAGGATATTCTTGTGGTTTTACATTGTCGTAAGGTGAATACGAAATCATATAATCGTAAAATTCTTTTTCGTTTGGATTTCCCCATTCATCGTATTCTCCAGTTGTCAGTGGTATGGTTTCGTCAAGCATGGTAGTTATAACATCCACAAAAGGAACTGCAGCAATAACACTCCGGTAAAGTTCGGGCGCCTCGTTAACGATCACCCCCATTAAAAGACCTCCAGCTGAACCTCCTGCTGCATGCAAGTGTGCAGCACTTGTCATTTTTGAATCAATTAAAAACTGGGAAGCATCTATAAAGTCGTTAAAAGTATTTTTCTTTTTTAAAAGTTTACCGTTTTCATACCACGGTCTTCCTAGGTATTCACCACCTCTGATGTGTGCAATTGCAAAAACAAAACCTCGATCCAGCAGGCTCAATCGGCTCATAGAAAACCCAGGGTCTATAGTTGCGCCGTAAGAACCATAGGCGTAAAGATAGAGGGGGGTGTTTTCAGAGGGTGTAGTGTTTTTATGATAAACCAAAGATATAGGAACTTTTGCTCCATCTCGGGCATTGGCCCAAATACTCTCTTCTTTGTAGTTTTCTGGGTCGAAATTCACGTCCATAACCTCCTGTTGTTTAAGCAGCACTTTTTGCTGAGTTTCCATATCAAACTCATAAATACCTCTTGGTGTACTTAAAGATGTAAATCCAAAGCGAAATTTTGTCGTATCAAAATCGGGATTGAAAGAACCGTAAAGACTGTAAGTCTCGCTTTCAATAGGAAGAAAATAATCTACTTCCTCATCCCAACTTTGAATCCGGATTGAAGTCAAACCATTTTCACGTTGAGTGGTCACAAAATAATCATTAAAGATTTCAAAATCTTCAAGCAAAACGTCTTCTCTATGGGGTATCAAATCTTCCCAATGACGTGCCTCTGGATTCGAAATCAAAACTTTTGAAATCTTATAATTTGTTGCACCATTCTGGTTATTTAAAATATAAAAATGATCCTGGTATTGAGAAACGCTATATTCAAGGCCCCTTGTCCTTGGCTGTATTATTTCAAACTTTCCGAGTGGGTCTGCTGCATCCAAAAATTGCTGTTCAGAAGTGAGTGTACTGTATGATGAAATCATTATATACTCATGAGATTTACTCTCGCCTACCCCTACAGAAAAAGTTTCATCTTTTTCATGGAAAATCAATTCATCTTTTTCAGAAGCAGCTGCTATATTGTGTCTATAAATCCATTCTGAACGGAGGGTTTCTTCATTTTTTTTAGTGTAAAAGAAATACTGATTATCCAAAGCCCATGCAGAACCTCCTGATGTGTTTTTAATTTTTGTTTCCAAGATCTCACCGCTAATCAAATCCTTGACATAGAGAGTGTATTTTCGTCTTGATTCGGTATCGATTCCGTATATCGCTTTGGTATTGTCCGGACTTATATTCATTCCTACTAATCTAAAATAGTCATGGCCTTCAGCCATTTTATTACAATCAAATAGAATTTCCTCCTTTGCCGTTAATGAATCCTTTTTTCGAGTGTAAATTGGGTATTGCTTTCCTTTTTCAAAACGAGTGATATACCAATATTCATTGTAGAAATAAGGAACCGAATTATCTTCTTCTTTAATTCTATTTTTTAATTCCACAAAAAGATCTTCTCTAAAAGACTCCGTATCCGTGGTCATTTTTTGATAATAATCGTTCTCTCTTTCTAAATAATCAATAACCTCAGGATTCTCGCGTTCACGCAACCAATAATAGGGATCAATTCTAATGTCGTCGTGTTTTTTTAATTGAAATGAGTGTTTTTCAGCCGAAGGCGGCAGAAGGCTGGTGTCAAAATTCATTGGTATGTTTTTTTTGCATGCTGAAATTGATACTGCAAAAATCAGCATTAGAATCAGTCTATTGTAGTTCATTTTAGTTTAATTTGGTTAAAGTTGTCAACACATAATCGTGCTGCTCATTTGTGTAATCACGGTGGGTAACCATTCGTAATTTACCTTTTCCTAGGGCAATAAAAAGAATTCCTTTTGCTTTCATTTTCTGCATGAATTCAATTTCATCTTCTCCTGTTATCAAGGAGAAAATTACAATATTTGTTTCAACCGGAGCCACCTTGTCAACAAACGTAATGGTTTCAAGGACTGCAGCAATTTCATGTGCCTTGATGTGGTCGCTTTTTAAATCGTTACGATGATGTTTTAGAGCATAACTTGCTGCAGCTGCCAGATAACCTGCTTGGCGCATCCCTCCTCCTAATACTTTACGAATTCGCAAGGCTTGTTCAATGGCGGGTTTTGATCCTAAAAGCACAGAACCTACTGGACAACCCAAGCCTTTACTAAAGCACAAAGAGATCGTATCAAAGGCAGTTCCGTAATCTTTTGGGTTTTGTTGAGTAACTTCTAACGCATTCCACAGTCTGGCACCATCTAGATGCAATGCCAAATTATTTTTCTTGCAAATCAAATTAATTTTTTCGATTTCATTAAAGTCATAAACTGCTCCACCTCCCTTGTTAGTGGTGTTTTCTAAACTGACTAAAGTGGTTTTCGGACTGTGATAAAAATCAGGCGGATTGATGGCTGCAGCTATTAAATCAGCAGAAATTCTTCCACGATTACCCTCCAATAACCGGCATGAAACACCTGAATTAAAACTAACTCCTCCACCTTCATAATGATATACGTGAGAATAATGGTCACAAATCAATTGTTCTCCAGGTTGGGTATGTAGTTTAATAGCCGTTTGATTGGTCATAGTACCCGAAGGAAAAAATAAAGCAGCTTCTTTTCCAAAAAGTGAAGCAACCTCTTCCTCTAAGGCATTCACTGAAGGGTCTTCTTTAAAAACGTCATCTCCTACAGCGGCAGAAAACATAGCGTCAAGCATTCCTTTGGTAGGACGGGTTACGGTATCGCTAATCAAGTTTACTTGCATAGATTAGTAATCACAGGAAAAAGATCCGATTGGTGAGCCGTCAGGTAATCTTTTGGATACGGGTGGGACAAAATCTTCGGGGTCGTCAAAGTAATTGCCAATTTCCAAACGGAAAAAATCTCTAAAACCAAGGTTTGTTTGTCCAGCCAGCCATTGGTCTAAACGAACCAATTCATCATGAACCAGACCCTTTACTATAGAATTTGACTCTGGATGCTGTCCCAAATACATTATTTGCTTTAATAAATTTGCTTTGACAATATCATTCAGCTGCTGTTCGTGACTATCGCGGTAGTTGACTTTAAAATGAGAATCCACTATAGCGTCCAAGGTTTCCTTGAGACCTAACTGATTAGAATCAAAACCGTATTGAGTGACTAATCGATTGGCACGCTCTGGATGAAGTAGCATACCCAACACTGCATAGCTTAAACTATTGGCAACTCCTAAATAATCAAAAGCGACCCCACTTTGAGAAAGAAAATTTTCTCTAGTTCTTGGATTTGAAAAAGATCTAGGTGGCAGTAAACTTCTCAGTTGTTCGGGAATTTTTAAGGCCTCCGGCATCAAAACATTGGAGTAGGCTTTTAAAGCGTTGCGTTGTATGGTTGCGTCAACCACTTTAGCTTTATATACAAAGGGGCCTTTAACTGCATAATCGTAGTCTAAACCACCAATCAGTTTGACTACTGCTTCTACTTGATAACGATGTAAAAGGTACATCGGCACCATACGGTCTTCCAAGGTGCTATACGGTTCACCTTTGCGAAGATGGTCTAAAGAAAGTTTGTTGAGTGCAACATCTCGAATTTCCATTAAATTATTTAATTCTTCATAGGCTGTACTGCCATTGTCCCATAAATGGGCTTTGGGATGAGCTCCGCCAATGGGTCGTGCATCACGATCGCTAATAAATCGATGACCTTCTCTATAGCTCTTTTCAATAATTTGATTCAAAGCTACTTTCTCATCAACTTCAGATGCAAAATCACTGTAAGCATAAGCTAAACTGACCTTATCCCAGTCTCCTATTCCAACTTCGTAGGCTTTTGAATAATCTATTTTATCTTCATTTAAACTTAAATTGGGGTGTGGATAATCCATAACCGAAGAGCGGTTTTTAGCACTAGCAGCAAAATTATGAGCAAAACCGAGTGTGTGGCCAATTTCATGTGCAGAGAGTTGGCGTATTCGAGCTAAAGCCAATTCTAAAGCTTGATTACTCTTATCATTACCTTCGGCAAAAGGAGCTTCTGTTAATCCCAAAGCGATCATAAAATCTTGACGGATTCGAAGGCTTCCTAAGCTCACATGCCCTTTAATGATTTCTCCTGTTCGAGGGTCAGCAACACTAGCTCCGTAACTCCATCCTCGAGTTGATCGGTGAATCCATTGAATTACATTGTAGCGAACGTCCAAAGGATCCGCATCATCGGGTAAAATTTTGACTTGAAAAGCATCCTTAAATCCTATGCTCTCAAAAGCTTGATTCCACCACTCTCCCCCTTCAAGTAAGGCCGAACGAACGGGCTCTGGGGTTCCGTTATCTAAATAATAAACAATGGGTTCAACTGCTTCACTAATCACAGCAGAAGGATCTTTCTTTTCAAGTCGATGGCGGTAAATCACTTGCTTTTTGGTGGAAACGCTTACTGGTGTAGTATAGTCGTAATACGTCAGCGCATTGACTCCTGAACGTGGATCAAAAACTCTTGTTTTATAGTTGTTATCAGTCAAAGCCACAAAAGAATGATGTTGATGAACAGTCACAGCGTCTGGTGAAGGCGTGACAGTCCTAAGCTTGCTTCCGGTACTTTCTCCTGAAAAAGTCAAGAGCATGTCCAGTTCTATATTTTGAGGAAATGCCTTTGTACGATCTAAAAACACGGCAGAGCGACTTTGATCTACTTTATAACTTCCTTCTTTGAGGCGTTTCAATCGTTTAGACACCCCGTGTGCATCCTCTAGTAAAAAGGGGGTCAAATCAATAAGATGACCATCGTCTAGTGTCTCCACTATAGGAAAACCAAATAAAACTGATTTTGCAAAAGCTTCTTTAATGGAACGTTTCTCCAATACATTATCAGAACTAGATCGGTAACGTAAATTGGGTTGAATTAACAAAAGTTTGTTTCCCGCTTTAGAAAAATAAACAACACGCTCGTTTCCCAATTGTCCGCGGTCTAACCCAATATCATTATTTCCTATTCCCTGACTCAAACTATTTACATATAAGAACTGCTGCTCAGTTTGAGTAACTTTTAAATACACTTTATCCGTTTCTTCATGATAATAAAAATCATAAAATCCGTTATATGGAATTGATTGATCTATGATTGAAATGCTTTGAGGGTCGCTTTTTGTGCTTTTTTTAGATTGGGATTGAACACTAAACACAAACAACACAAAACTTAATGCTACAGCGTATACTCTACTCATATCAGTTTTCTTTATAAAGTTAAAACTAGTAAAAACAATTGAGACCCTTTTTAGTGTTGAATTAAAATTATTAACTGAAAAATTTGATTTTTAACAAAACTGAAATTTGAGTTAATTCAGCAGTAAAAAAAACATTATTCCCCTATTTTAGCAAAAACTCTTGAATATGACTACAAACGAACAATACAAAGACCTCTTGGAGCGATTGGGTTCCTTAAGGCGCTATCTTTGACATTGATGCTAAAGAAATTGAAATTCAAAATCAAGAGGAAAAAACCCTAGCTCCTGACTTTTGGAATGACCCCAAAAAGGCAGAACTCCACATGAAACAAATGCGGGGACTCAAAAAATGGGTCACTGATTATAATTTTTTAAAACAAGGCATTGAAGATTTAGAAGTCTTAATGGAGTTTGAAAAAAGTGGAGATGCGGAAACCAAAGAGGTCAGATCACATTATCAAACCCTTTTGTCTCGCTTAGAGGATGTCGAATTCCGAAATATGCTTTCAGAAGAGGGCGATGATCTCAGTGCAGTACTCCAAATCACGGCAGGTGCTGGAGGAACAGAAAGTTGTGATTGGGCCGCTATGCTCATGCGAATGTATTTGATGTGGGGAGAAAAGCAAGGATTTAAGCTCAAGGAACTCAACCATCAAGCTGGAGATGTGGCTGGAATAAAAACGGTTACCATAGAAATTGAAGGAAATTATGCTTTCGGCTGGTTGAAAGGTGAAAACGGAGTTCATCGTTTGGTACGCATCTCTCCGTTTGACAGCAATGCAAAACGCCACACCTCATTTGCATCAGTTTATGTGTATCCGTTAGTTGATGAAAGTATTCAAATTGATATTAATCCTGCAGATTATACTTGGGAAACCATGCGTGCCAGTGGAGCTGGAGGGCAAAACGTCAATAAAGTAGAGACTGCTGTCAGACTTCGACACCATCCTACTGGTATTATCATTGAAAACTCTGAGACCCGTTCTCAACTCGAAAATAAAAATAAGGCCATGCAACTACTGCGCTCTCAATTGTATGAAATTGAATTGCAAAAAAAGATGGCAGCACGTGACGAAATAGAAGCTTCAAAAAAGAAAATAGAATGGGGTTCGCAGATTAGAAATTATGTCATGCATCCCTATAAATTGGTCAAAGATGTTCGTTCGCAACACGAAATGACAGATGTTGACGGTGTTATGAACGGTCAAATTGATCCTTTTTTAAAAGCCTATTTAATGTCAATTGGACAAGAAACTAAAGATGAATTATGAACACAATAAAAAATATCATATTTGACCTGGGGGGAGTACTCGTAGATTGGAATCCAGAATACGTTTACTTAGATGTTTTCGATGGAGACCAAAAAAAAATGCAATGGTTTTTTGATGAAGTTTGCACCTTTGACTGGAATGAAAATCAGGATGCAGGCTACCCAATAGCTCAAGCAACTGCTGACCGAATTAAACTTTTTCCTCAATACGAGGAATGGATTCGAATGTTTTACGGTCGTTGGGAAGAAATGCTTGGTGGTCCAATTGAGGGAACAGTTGCGCTTTTAAAAAAACTAGTTGAAAATCCTGATTATAAAGTAGTTGCCTTAACCAACTGGAGTGCAGAAACGTTTCCTGTTGCACTGAAGCGGTTTGAATTTTTACATTGGTTTGAAGGCATTGTTGTTTCAGGCACCGAAAAAACACGTAAGCCTTTTTTAGATATTTATCAGATTACGCTTGATCGCTATCAACTGAATCCGATAGATTCACTTTTTATAGACGACAACAAGCGGAATATTGAGGCAGCAGAGGAATTGGGAATTCAAACTATTCATTTTCAAAACCCAATTCAATTGCAAACAACCTTAGAAAAAATAGGTATAGAAGTTTAATATTTTGGTGCTTTTTAAATTGCATATTCGGCCGGCTCAAAAAACTGAATTGGAAACTTTACATGCGATTTCGGTACAGACCTTTAAAGAGACCTTTGAAGCTGAAAACACGAAAGAAAATATGGCTGTTTATCTCAATAATCAGCTGGGTCAAGAACAAATTGGCAACGAGTTATCAAATTCAAATACCTCCTTTTACTTTGCCTATTGTAATGATGCATTGGTTGGCTATCTAAAATTAAATTTTGAAGAAGCTCAAAAGGAAGTTGTCCTAAAAGGAAAGGCTTTTGAAATTGAGCGTATTTATATTCTAAAAGCCTACCAAGGAAAAGGATTGGGAACTCAGCTCTTTAACAACGCCTTGAAAATGGGGAAAGAAAAAGGCTGTCAACAGATGTGGTTAGGGGTATGGGAATTCAACCGTAAAGCAATCACGTTTTATGAAAAAAAAGGGCTAAAAGCTTTTGGTTCTCACGTCTTCCAATTAGGTAACGATAGACAGAAGGACATTTTGATGCAATTGGTTTTTTAAGCTAAAAAGGAGCGTCATCTTCATCGTCCATGCCTCCAAAAACATCATCAGGATTGGGTAAACTGGTATTTGGAATGTCCGTTTCATTAGGGTTCATTTTAGACTGGAACTCAGAAGGCGAATCAAAAGTATCTAAATCTTCGAATTTTCCTAAATGTCCAATAAATTTAAGTCGAATATTTTCCAGACCACCATTTCTGTGCTTTGCGACAATAAATTCAGCTTGACCTTCAGAGGGTGTGCGCTCATCATCATCCCATTCATCAATATTATAATATTCTGGACGGTATATGAAGGATACGATATCTGCATCTTGTTCAATAGCTCCCGATTCTCGTAAGTCAGAGAGCATTGGACGCTTTGTTCCTCCCCTTGTTTCCACTGCTCTAGAAAGTTGTGAGAGTGCAATGACTGGAATATTCAATTCTTTCGCCAGTGCCTTTAGGTTTCTTGATATGGTAGAAATTTCTTGCTCTCTATTCCCCATTTTGTTGGACGTTCCTGCAGTCATCAATTGGAGGTAATCTACTACAATCAGCTTAATACCATGCTGAGAGGACAGTCGTCTAGCTTTTGCTCTCAAATCAAAAATAGAAAGCGAAGGAGTATCATCAATAAATAATGGTGCTTTTTCTAAATCGGTTACCTTAACGTTGAGTTGTTGCCATTCGTGATCGGCTAATTTTCCTGTACGAAGCTTTTCAGAGGACAATCCTGTTTCAGAAGAAATCAATCTTGTGATTAACTGTATGGATGACATTTCCAATGAAAAAAACGCTACTGGAATCTGTTTTGTAACTGCAATGTTTCGAGCCATAGAAAGCGTTAAGGCTGTTTTACCCATACCGGGACGTGCTGCAATAATAATCAAATCACTGGGCTGCCATCCTGAAGTTAGTTTATCTAATTTTTCAAAACCGGTACTCACCCCACTAAGTCCATCGCGTTTTGAAATTTCTTCAATCTTCTTTTTTGCTTCAAGCACTAAATTTTGAGCAGATTCCGAAGACTTTTTAATATTTCCTTGGGTAACGTCGTATAATTTAGATTCAGCCTCATCTAACAAATCAAATACATCTGTAGATTCTTTATAAGCACTTTCAATAATTTCATTTGAAATTTTAATTAAACTCCGCTGGATAAATTTCTGAAGAATAATTCGAGCATGAAATTCAATGTGCGCAGAAGAAGCTACGCGTTGAGATAATTGAACCAAATAAAACTCCCCTCCTACACTCTCCAATTTTCCTTTTTTTCTGAGTTCAGATGAAACAGTTAAGAGGTCTATGGGTTGAGAGTCTTGGAAAAGTTGGAAAATTGCTTCAAAAATAGTTTGATGAGCTATTTTGTAAAAGGCTTCGGGCTGGATTAAGTCAATAACTTCATCTACTCCTTTTTTGTCAATAAGCATTGCTCCCAAAACAGCCTCCTCAAGTTCGAGAGCTTGAGGTGGAATCTTTCCCTGTTGGAGGTTAATCACAACTGGATTTTGTCCTTTAGATAAATCTCTTGACTGTTTTTTTTCCATGGGTCTAAATTACACGCTTTAAGGAAATAGACAAGAACTGTACTAGGGAGAAAACTGGCTAAGTATGAAGAGGTATCTGTTTATAACTAAGTCTGAAATGTTAACAACCTAAAAAATCATCAGCCCTGATAATTCCCCATTTCAATAAACTTATCACGGCGTTGTTCAATTCTTTTTTCAGGGGTCAATTTGTTTAAGTTTTTAAAAGTAGAGATTAACTCCTTTTGTACCGCTTTATAAATTTCTTCACGGTCATAATGTGCCCCACCAAGTGGTTCTTTTATGATCTTGTCAATCAATTTTAATTTAAGCATGTCTTTAGAAGTCAATTTCAGGGCCTCGGCTGCTGTTTCTTTGTGCTCCCAACTACGCCAGAGTATAGAAGAGCAGGACTCAGGAGAAATCACTGAGTACCATGTGTTTTCTAACATGACTATTTTATCTCCTACACCAATTCCCAAAGCTCCTCCAGAAGCCCCTTCACCAATAATCACTACGATGATGGGCACTGATATAGACATCATTTCAAAAATATTTCGAGCAATTGCTTCTCCCTGGCCACGTTCTTCTGCTTCTAATCCGGGGAAAGCACCTGGAGTGTCAATAAAAGTGACAATTGGAATACCGAACTTATCTGCTGATTTCATTAATCGCAAAGCTTTTCGATAACCTTCTGGATTCGCCATTCCAAAATTACGGTACTGACGTGTTTTGGTATTGAATCCTTTTTGAGTTCCGATGAACATAAAGGATTGGTCTTCAATTTTTCCTAAACCACCGATCATAGCCTTATCATCCAAAATATTTCGATCACCGTGAAGTTCTAGAAAAGAGTCGCCACAAAGAGCTTTTATATAATCTAAGGTATAAGGTCTTGAAGGATGTCTAGAAAGTTGGACACGCTGCCAAGCAGTAAGATTTCCGTATATCTCTTTTTTGGTTTCTTTAAGTTTCTGTTGAATTTGCTCACAGGTCTCAGTAACATCTACATCACTTTCGTCACCGATAAGTTTGCATTTGTTTAGTTGATCATTCAGTTCCTTAATAGGCAATTCAAACTCTAAATACTCCATAAATTAATTTATTAAAACAAATGTAAAAATTCTTTGCAATTGACTTCCATCTATGCCATTTGTTTTTGCTTTTTATAAATTCCATTCAACAAAATAGAACCTAATACAATCACAAAACCAATGTAAAAACGAGCACTCATTAGTTCCTCTTCTCCCCAAATGGCTAGTGAAAGTAAAATACCATATACAGGCTCTAAATTAATAATGAGCATTACTGTAAAAGGAGACAAATGCTTCATGACTTTAATAGAAATATTAAACGCATAAGAGGTGCAAATCCATGCTATCATTAAAACCCAAAGAATATCCCATTGTTTCAATTCAAAGTCTGTTACGGCATATTGTCCTGAAAAAATTACAAATACAATCCCAACAATAGCTCCCACCAGCAGTTCGTAAAACGAAAGTGTAATGGCACGACCTTGCTTTACCATTTGTGTGTTTAGAATAGTAAAAACAGAGGAAAGAAAAGCAGCTATCAAAGCGATACTTATTCCATAGAGATGTTCAAATTCAGCTTGAAAAATAAGCCCTACTCCAAGTGCAATTAAACCCCCGAAAAATAATTCATAGACCAGCACCTTTCTTTTGTTGAAAAGGGGTTCCAACATGGCCGTAATAAATGCCCCTGTTGCCATCATACTCAATGTCAGTGAAACTCCAGCAACTTTAATAGCGTGAAAAAAGGCGACCCAATGCAGTCCAATAATTACACCGCCACAAACCACTTTTAACCAAAGCGAACGTTCTAGCTGGAAATAGGAACGTTGAAAAATTACAAAATAAAGTGCAAGACCCAAACTAGCTAAGAGCATTCTATAAATGACTAGTGGAACTGCATCCAAAGAGCAAAGTGCTCCGAGAATAGATGAAAATCCAAAAATGAATACTATAAAATGATACTGAAGGAGACTTTTGGTTCTAACGTCTTGCATGGCGAAGTAAAAAGAAAGCAAGTAGTCCAAAAAGACCAAGTGGTAACCAAGCTGCTAATGCGGGTGGAAATGTAGATTTACTTACCAGTACCCCAAAAATTTTATCGAAAAAGATAAACAAAAAGCCGAGAGTGATCCCAAATGCAAGATTTACACCCATTCCCCCCCTTCGTTTAAAAGAAGCTACCGCAACCGCTATTAACGTAAGTATAAATGCAGAAACGGGAATGCTCCAACGCTTGTGGCGAACCAACAAATGGTTGTTTATTAAATTGGATCCACGCTCTTTTTCATCCTCAATAAATTGATTTAACTCACTGTAAGTTAATGTCTCAGCAATATAATTGACAGGTGCTAAATCGTTGATTTCAAAATCAAAAAGTGAATCCTTTCTTGATGTTTTTTCATAGTATTCTTGATCGCCTTTGAAAGATCGCTTGCTGTAATTAGATAATCGAAAAAGGGAATCTCGGTCTATCCATCGAATTCGTTCTGCATGAATTTTGAATTCTAATCTATTCCCGTCAAAATGCTCTAAAGTAAAGTTTGTAGCTCTTTTACGAACAGGGTCGTAATTATTGACATAGATGAATTCATCTTCATTTATCTGCATATAAACTTGATCTGTATTTCTAGCTTCCTTTTTTACGATGTACTTGTATCGAAAATCATTAAAACCCAAATTGGATTTAGGAACAATATACATCCCTGTAAAAAAAGCAAAAACGGCAATAAAGCTCGCAGCAAGCAGGAAAGGCTTAAGGTAGCGAAAAAAGGAAATTCCTGAACTCAAAATGGCTATTACCTCGGTATTATTCGCCAATTTGGAAGTAAACCAAATCACTGATAAAAATAAGAATATAGGAAACAATAGATTGGCAAAATACCACGTGAAATCTATATAGTACTCTGCAATGGTTAACAAAGGAACTTCTTTCTCCTTAAACTTATCGATTTTTTCAGCTACATCAACCATAATCCCAATAGGAATAAACAACAATATCATTACTAAAAAAGTACCGATATAGCGTTTGATGATGTAAAAATCAATCAGTTTCATACTACAATCTAGGTTCCATTTGACGCACCATTTTTATTTTCCAACTGTAAAAAGTTCCGGCTAAGATATGTTTTCTAGCTTCACGAACCAACCAAAGATAAAAGCTCAAGTTGTGCAGGGTTGCTATTTGTTTTCCCAACATTTCGTTAACCGTAAACAAATGCCTTAAATAAGCTTTGCTATAGTCTAGGTCTGCAAAACAATATCCTGCTGGATCAATAGGAGAAAAATCATTTTCCCATTTTTTATTTTTGATATTTAGAGTTCCTTCAGCGGTAAACAACATTCCATTTCGGGCATTTCGTGAAGGCAAAACACAATCAAACATATCAACCCCAAGCGCAATATTTTCTAACAAATTAATTGGTGTTCCTACGCCCATTAAATATCGGGGTTTATCTTTTGGTAAAACACTGCAAACTTCGTCAGTCATGGCGTACATTTCTTCAGCAGGCTCTCCCACAGAAAGTCCTCCAATTGCATTTGCAGGCGCATCCATTGAGGCAACAAAATGAGCCGATTCTTTTCTTAAATCTTTATAAACACTTCCCTGAATTATAGGAAATAAAGTTTGTTCATAATCGTAAAGGGGAGGTAAAGCCTCATCTGCTTGAAAACAGCGCTTCAACCAACGATGGGTTCGCTCCATAGAAGTTTTTGCATAATTGTACTCACAAGGATAGGGAGTACACTCATCAAACGCCATGATGATATCAGCACCTATTGCTCTTTGAATCTCAATTGCTCGCTCAGGAGTGAAAAAATGGTACGAACCGTCGATGTGAGATTTAAACTTCACGCCTTCTTCCTTAATTTTTCTATTCGCAGAAAGAGAATATACTTGATAGCCTCCTGAATCAGTTAAAATTGGTCTATCCCAGCCCATAAAAGCATGTAAACCTCCTGCTTCTTTTAAAATTTCAATTCCTGGACGTAAGTATAAATGGTAGGTATTCCCAAGTATAATATCAGGATTAATATCATTTTTTAATTCACGCTGATGCACCCCTTTTACCGTAGCTGAGGTACCTACCGGCATAAAAATGGGAGTTTCGATTTTACCGTGAGTTGTCGAAATAGTACCGGCACGAGCTTGGGTGCTTTGATCGGTAGTGTGAAGTTCAAATTTCATTAGTCCAAAGATACTATTATACAAGAATATTATAAGCCGTTTTCAATTGTTAATTATCTCTATAAAATTCTCTATAAAAAGAGCGACAGAAAGGTTACTTTTACCCAAAATTTGAATTAATGACTGAAAACGTTTCTTTAGAAAATATTACCACTCAAGTACGTCGTGATATTTTACGAATGGTTCACAAAGTAAATTCAGGTCACCCTGGAGGCTCTTTGGGATGTGCAGAATTTTTTGTAGCACTTTATTTTGTAATCATGGAGCACGATAGTGCTTTTTCTATGGATGGGAAAAACGAAGATTTGTTCTTTTTGTCTAACGGACATATCTCCCCTGTGTTTTATAGCACCTTAGCAAGACGCGGTTATTTTCCTGTTGATGAGCTAAATACCTTCAGACTGATCGATTCGAGACTTCAAGGACACCCAACCACGCATGAGGGACTTCCTGGAATCCGTATTGCATCCGGCTCATTAGGACAGGGACTCTCTGTAGCTATTGGTGCGGCACTTTCAAAAAAATTAAACAATGACCCCAAAACAGTTTACGTGCTTATGGGTGACGGAGAATTACAAGAAGGTCAAAACTGGGAAGCATTAATGTATGCTGCTGGTAACGGGGTGGATAATATAATCGCAACAGTTGACCTCAATGGAAAACAAATTGACGGAAGTACTGAAGAGGTGCTGAGTTTAGGTGATGTCCGACAAAAATTTGAAGCCTTTGGATGGGATGTTCTGGAACTCAACCAAGGAAACTCCTTGGAATTAATTATTCAAACCTTAAAACAAGCCAAAAGTAGATTAGGTCATAAAAAACCCGTTGCAATCTTGATGAAAACCGAAATGGGTAATGGGGTTAGTTTTATGATGCACACACACGCATGGCACGGAAAAGCTCCAAATGATGAGCAACTAGCAACAGCCCTATCAGAAAATAAAGAAACATTAGGCGACTACTAAAACAAAAAAATGAAAGAGTATATCAACCAAGGAAATAACGACACCCGATCAGGTTTTGGAGACGGCCTAACGGAATTAGGAAGAACACGTCCAGATGTGGTTGCACTTTGTGCAGACCTTATCGGTTCTTTAAAGATGCAAACATTTATTGATGAAAATCCTGATCGATTTTTTCAAATTGGTATTGCAGAAGCAAATATGATGGGCATTGCAGCAGGTCTAACAATTGGTGGGAAAATTCCTTTTACTGGAACCTTTGCTAATTTCTCAACAGGAAGGGTCTATGATCAGATTCGTCAATCAATTGCCTATTCTAATAAAAATGTAAAAATTTGTGCTTCTCATGCTGGTGTTACCTTAGGAGAAGATGGTGCAACTCATCAAATTCTAGAAGATATTGGAATGATGAAGATGCTTCCTGGCATGACGGTCATCAATCCTTGTGATTTTAATCAAACTAAGGCAGCAACTTTAGCTATAGCTGATTTTGAAGGACCTGTTTATTTGCGTTTTGGAAGACCCAAAGTAGCTAACTTTACCACTCCTGAACTCGGTTTTGAAATCGGAAAAGGAATCATGCTTCAAACTGGTTCTGATGTTACTATTGTTGCTACAGGGCATCTTGTTTGGGAAGCTTTAGAGGCAGCAAAAAAGTTAAATGATTTAGGTATTAGTGCTGAAGTCATCAATATACACACCATAAAACCACTCGATGAGGAGATGATTTTAAACTCTGTAGAGAAAACCGGATGTGTCGTAACTGCTGAAGAACACAATTACCTTGGCGGTATGGGTGAGAGTATTGCTGGAATGCTTTCAAGAAAACATCCAACTCCATTAGAGTTTGTAGCAACTGATGATTGTTTTGGAGAGTCAGGTACACCCGCTCAACTTATGGAAAAGTATGGTCTAAATAAAGACTCAATCATTCAAAAAGTTCACGAAGTACTTAAAAGAAAATAAACGAGAATTGCTCTTTTATTTTATCTAATTATTTACAGCGCTAGATAATTTTGATTAGTCAACATCTAAGTAATCTGGTACACCATCTTCATCTGTGTCATCTGGAATACCATCTTGATTGAGATCATACTCATCTGCAGAAAGCACCCCGTCACCATCGTGATCGGTTTGCTTGACTAAATACAAATTAATTTTAAACACTAATGGGGAATAAGCAGGGATTGATCCTGCAGTTTGATTAAAATAACCCAAACCTGAAGGGAAAAATATTGCTCCCTGTCCATACCCAAAAAAATCAACTGTATTATCATCGTTTACTGAATAGCTTCCAGATTTTAATTTTGAAGCCCCTTCTTTAAACCCGCGAACTACTTGGGCTAAGTCGAACCATACAGGTGCAGCAGACGAATCAAAAGAAAAACCATCTAACAAACTTCCTTCGTAAGATAAGTATGTTGAGTCAACAACAGCAGGAGCTCTTCCGGTACCTTCTCTGGCTATCAGATAATAAAGGCTGTGATCTACATAAGTATCCTCCGAGATTTTTATTCTAACTATTTCTTTTTTCACCTGATTGATTAAAGGGGTTTTAGCAGCATTATCGCCACTGATGGTGTCAAAAACAAGTTCGTTATTGAACTCAGAATCTAGAAAATCATCGTAATTGTAAAAATGGGTTGATAAAAAATCCTCAAGAGTTTGGTCATCATCGAGAGCCTGTTCCTGGATATCCCTTGGGGGTTCAACTACGCTTTCTTCTTTCTTACAAGAAGAAACTAAAAGTAGAACGGCGAATATCGAGACTAAAGTATTTTTCAAGATCAATTATTTTAAGGGCTGCAAGATACAATTTTACTTTATTTTTGCTTAGAATCTTAACTAAGTTTTAAGCATGCGAATTGATCAATACTTATGGTGTATTCGGCTATTTAAGTCCAGAAATATAGCCTCAAATGCATGTAAAAAAGGGCATATTGTGATTAACGGCCAAACAGTAAAACCCTCTAGAGAAGTCCTGCCCTTAGATCATATAAAGGTTCGTAAAGATCAAATATGGCGTCAAATCGAAGTTATTGCTTTACCTAAAAGCAGAGTTGGAGCAAAACTTGTTGGACTCTATTGTGTAGAACGAATAGATTCTGAAGACGTCGAACGAACTAAATTGCAACAATTGTCATTCCATGCAAAACGTGACAGAGGTACCGGTCGCCCTACTAAAAAGGAACGAAGGGAATTGGATGACTTATCAGATGATGACTCAACTGAGGATAAAAATTAATAAGTAAATTTAAACCATGACTATACTCGGAGATAAAATCAAAACAGCTGCCCAAATTCAATCCAGCATAAGAAGGATTGCCTATCAAATTTATGAGAATAATTTTGAGGAAAAGGAAATTGTGATAGTTGGAATTGCATCAAGAGGAAGTGACCTGGCCTACGCTTTGAGAAAAGCACTTGAGAGCTTTAGTAATCTTAAAATTACGTATGGAGAATTGAGGATGAATAAAGATAATCCTCGGAATACGCTGGAGTGTGATCTTTCTGTTTCTCAACTGGAAAATCAATCCATTGTTATTGTAGATGATGTACTCAACACAGGAAGTACACTCATTTATGCAGTACAATATTTTTTAACGATTTCTGTCAAGCAAATTAAAACGGCTGTAATGGTTAACAGAAATCATAAAAAGTTCCCAATCAAGGCTGATTTTAAAGGCATTTCACTCTCAACTTCAACAAATGAGCACGTAACTGTTATTTTAGAAGGTGAAGAAGGAGGAGTCTTTTTAAGATAGTTTCTCTTGAATTTCCTTTACTATAGACTCAATTGATTTTAGATCAGTTGTTATTTGATATTGTGCTTTTTGATAAAAAGGATTTCTTTCAAATAAATGTTTTCCTATGAACTCTTTAATCGCCTCAGTATCTTTAAGGTGTGCTAACAAGGGTCTGGTTGTACTTTCACTTTTTAAACGAGACACCAAACTATTGATCCCAGTATTTAAATAAAAACTCTTCGTATCCTTGCTATTCAAGATATAATTCATGGTGTCATAATAACAAGGTGTCCCCCCTCCTAGTGATATAACAATAGGCTCCGTTTTATTCAAAAGTACTTCCAAATACTTTCTTTCTTTTTTCCTAAAATATAATTCACCATCGATCTCGAAGATTTTTGGGACAGAACGTCCTTCATTTTCTTCAATAAAACGATCTAAATCCACAAAAGAGCAATTTAGTGCTTTCGCGAGTTGAGCACCTACAGCACTTTTTCCACTGCCCATATAGCCTAAGAGGATAATTTTAAACAAAATCATTTTTTATTAAGAGCATGTAAATTTATAGTAAATCAATGGGGATAAATACATATTTGATAATTATATTTGCAGCCTTAAAAAGATTCGGTAGCTCAGTTGGTAGAGCATCTCCCTTTTAAGGAGAGGGTCCTGGGTTCGAGCCCCAGCCG
>ENA-OUOG01001891-OUOG01001891.1-marine-metagenome-genome-assembly--contig:-NODE-1891-length-23044-cov-4.477685_pt1 | contig 23044 bp, 27 predicted proteins | sample MGYA00248635_ERZ508505 | MGnify/ENA primary metagenome ERZ508505 (study PRJEB26176, sample SAMN06267871) | marine metagenome | isolation source: Saanich Inlet, British Columbia, Canada | place: Pacific...
CTTTCGAGGGATTTTTCGAGGGTTCTGTGGGGAAAACCCTATGGGGGCGCCTGAAAAGTCTATATACTCACAAAAAAGACTTGCATTATTTTTAAAAATTAGTTATAACATATCTGAAGGAGATTAAATATGAAACCGTTAATAGACTGTGACGACACTAAAGCTATGGAGATGGCCTTAGAGGTACTCTTAGGGGGCTACCTAAATACTATTAGGATTACCGATATAGAAGATGTTCTAGAGATGGAGTTCGAAGACTTCATGATGGCCCAAGAGAACCTTCACTGGGTCATAGCAGAGTATAGGAAGAAGAAAGGATTGTAAGGATGGTTAAGGTTGTTATAAAGGAGACTGATGAGACCCATGTATACAAGTTTGAGACGATAGGGGAAGCTAAGGCGTTCGTACTAGGTATCGAAGAGTATGGGTTTGGGTCTGCTGATTGGACTATAAAGATCAGTAGTCCCTGTACGGGTGTCTGCACTATGGGTGAAGAAGGTGTTTGCTTAGGGTGTGGGAGGACTATAAAGGAGATTGCTCAGTATGGTGAGAGTTGATTATGAGTGGACTTCTAAGGGAGACTATAATGAGATAGAAGACTGGGCTACTAGGTTTCTATGTCATCTCAATAGTTCTCTCTTTGGGAAGTCTCAGAAACTACGCTACGTTAATATAAAATTAATCCCAAAGGAAGAAGGAGAAGTAGTAGGATGGTGTCACGGGGACGAGGAAGAGGTATGGATAGAACTAAGCGAAACTCTAATAGACGACGAGGATTACTTCACGGAGACGCTAGCTCACGAGTTAGTCCACGCCGAACAAATCCTATCGGGACGCCTAGAGGACTTAGAAGCATTCAAGACGATGTGGGAAGGGACTGAGTATATAAACCTTAGGGGACACTTAAAACCTGAGATATACAAGGCACTCCCATGGGAAGCTGAAGCTTACAAACGACAATCCGATTATACCCTCATAGAGAAAGGAGTGTTCTTTGAGGTATAAGTCCCTATAAGAAAGGGTGTCCCTAAAGTATCCTATTAGGATATTATTAGGGATTATTAAAAGAATAATAATTAAAGGGATATCCTTAAAGGATACTCTTAGGAGCAAACCATCAACTGAAGGAGATACTACGATGGAACAACCTAAAGTAAGCTACTCCGAACTACTAGGGCAACTAGCTGTAGACCAGTTAGGAGCTCTTGAAGAAGCCGTTCGGGTTAGGATTGACGAACTCTCTGATGAGATTGGCTTTCTTTTCTCTCAGATAGAAGAGATATGGAGTGAATACTCTTGGTACGACTCAGAGACTGGAGATTATAATCTCAAAGGTAACGCTTATTACTACGAAGAGAACCTTCAAGCAGAGATGAATATCCTAGAAGAGAAACTAGGGTACGCCGAGAGGCAACTTGTAGATATAGAGAAGAGGTTAAGAGAAGTTAATGGTTAAGAGAGAATGGCTTGCGAAACAGCTAGACATAATCATCGAGTACGCTAAACAAGAAGCTGATAACGATGTTTATAACACAGTAATGCTATTAAGAACTTACTTATTAAAGAAAGGTTAAGGGTACCCCCAATGAAAACTTATAGAATGAATTATACAGAAATGGCTTACGGAGTTTACTATTTAGACGCTGAGAGTCCCGAGGAAGCATATGTAAGGATGCTAAATGGGGAAGGCGAGAGTGAAACTTACGATTACGATAACTTCGAGTTAATGAGTGATACCCTCCACTGTATAGATGATAAGGAAGACGTAGACATTTGGAAGCTTAACACTGATGAATGGGAAGAGCTCTACGATGCTCACCTAAAGTTTTTAGCTGACCAAAAAGATATCTTCGAAGTAGATCCAGGGGTCACTCGCATAGAAGAAATGGGACGTCGAGAGAAGATGGCTACAGCCTATGCGAATAAGCACTTCAATAAAGAGCTTGCTTAAGGCTCTCTTCGGGGGGCCTCTCGAGGTTATCGAGGAGTCCCCTGAATACCTAGAAATAGTTCATCGGAATGCCGATGTCCTATCCCGCTGTAAAGAACTAAGGAGTAAATTATATGGCGACAAAGAAAGCTAGTAATACCTTCTCACCAGGTCCTCGGAAGAGTACTACATTCACTGGGAAGAAGTATAAGACACGGAAGAAGTATAGAGGGCAAGGGAAGCCCTAGAAAGAAAGGAAGAGAAAATGCCTAGAGAAAAATCACCTTACTACGAAGCTCTTAAGAAGAGTAGAGAAGACGCTGAGATAAGAGCTTATTGGAAACGCTTTGAAGAACGTTGGGAAGACGAGAAGGCTCAAGAGGAAATCAAAGCTTCTATGAGAGCCCAAGCGATTAACGATGCGCCTCCCCAAGAGAGTTTTGAGGAGCAATTAGCTAGCGACTTAAGGGAAGATCTAGATGAAGCCCTCAATCTCATTGATGAATCCATCACTTTCTACCTCGAAGATGAATCACCTGTTACCTTGAAGCAGATGGTTACTCTTAGGAAGCTATTAGTTTCCGCACTAGACCTCCACGAACAGTTAAATTAGAAAGGACTATCTATGTTACACAATATTTCTGTCAAACTTAAGCCATCAACACTTTATAATATTATCTTTGGGACTCGGTCGTACTCTACACCGAGCGCCGACTGGCGTTTCAATCCTAAAACAAAAGTGATTGAGCAATGGTGTAAGAAAGATAATATGAAACGTAATATTATTGTATACCGACCTAACGGGTATACGTGGAAGACCCATATCGCCCGAGTAGAACGTCAAGCAAAACTCCTCCACGGATGATTGAAGGGTTAGCCTGTTTAGCTATGGCAGTTTACTTTGAAGCTCGCTCAGAGAGTTTTGAGGGACAACTAGCCGTAGCTAATGTAGTACTTGAGAGAGTCCAGAGTAAACATTATCCAAACGATATTTGCTCGGTAGTAACTCAAGGACCTACCTATGAGAGCGGTCTCCCTGTGAAGCATCAATGTCAATTCTCTTTCTTCTGCGATGGAGAGATAGAAGAGATTACAGAGGAAGAGGCTTACCGCTACGCATTATACATCTCAGAGTTAGCTATGAGGGGTGTAATGTATGGACCAACTATAGGTGCAACTCACTACCACACTGTAGGTGTTAAACCCAATTGGATTAACGATTTCAGTTACTCCCATCAAGTAGACACCCACATTTTCTATGTCGATCTAAATTAATTCGAGTTTTATTCTCGTAAATAAGGAAATTACCTATGAAGAAATCAATTAAAATGAACGTTAATGTTTACACTTTAAACCTTGATAAAGCTCTTGAAGACTTTAAGAAGCTAAGTCAGTTAAGTGTTGATGTATCTCTTACTACTAATACATGGGGTAAACACTGTTATAACCTCTCAATATCAGATACTAATTACAACCATGTTTTAAGAGAGTTAATTGAAGAGATTATCTGGCATGACGATTACGTCTCGGATACCGATGATCTATAAGTCCCTATAAGGATACTGAAGGAGATTATCTTATGAAGACAAAGAAAGACCACATCAATCCCTCTCATTATAAGGAGATCATTCCAGGTTATGAGTACATGGATTGTATGGAGTATATGCTTAAAGGTTTTGAAGGTGTTGAGTCACATCTTCTTGGGCAAACCTATAAGTACCTTATGCGTCTCGGAAAGAAGGACGCTAAGATTCAAGACGCCCGCAAAGCACAGTGGTATTTAAACCGCTTAGTAAACACATACGAACAACAAACTGATGGAGAATCAAAATGAGTGAAGTAATTATTGTACGCGATCTAAAAGCTTACTACCCAAAACTAATGAAGCCAGTAGCCCCATTCGGGACTGAGCAATTTGAATTGCAAGTTAGAGCAGAGAAAGATTCGGCTGCATTCAAAACATTAACGGACTTAGGGGTGAAAGGCAAGCCACAAGATGATGGTACAATTGCTTTTAACCTTAAGCGTAAAGCAAAGAATCGGAAGGGTGACGATAATGGCGCGCCCGAAGTAGTCGATGCTGAACGGAAGCCGTTTAACGCTTCTATTATTGGTAATGGAACTGGTGTAAACGTTAAACTCTTTACTTACCCCTACGATGTTATGGGGCGTAAAGGAACTGGCGTTATGCTTTCAGCCGTCCAAGTGACTGACTTAGTTGAGTATAAAGCTACAAGTAACGTTGACTTCGACGCTGAAGAACCTGAAGAAGCTACTTCGGGAGAAGACTTCTAAAGCTCTCACACACCTTACACAGGGGGTAGCCTAGTGTTACCCCCTACAGGAGTTTTTATGACTGATAATAATATAATAGCGTTTCCAAAATCAGATCAGGTAATGGAAGCTGAAGGTCAAGCTGATTTATTTTTTATAATATCAGTTTATTTTAGTGAGAACTTTAAAGATCTCTTTAAGGAACACCCCGACCCCCTCGCAGAGTATATGGCGTTACTCACATTGAATGTTGTAATCGAGAATAATATTGCAGAAGAAAATATTTATCTCGAAGAAGATAGTGAGTCATTAAGTCTCTCCATGGTAGAAGGGTTACACGAAGAAATTGTTGAAGGTATAAGTGAACTAGCTTTGTTAAGAGAAAGGACAGAGGATGACGAAAATATACATTGATGGTGATGGACCTATTCAGGACTTCGCTAAGTGGATGGTAGATAATAATATCCCACTTGGTTACGATAGGAAAGACACTGAAGCTGAATTCCACTTGAGGATTAATGAGATATTCCTTGAGTCACCTGCAGCGAAGTACCTTAGCTTCTTCCAAATGCTTTATAAAACTTTCGATGACGTTAAAGTACTAACGGCAGTCGGTGATCATTGGCCTAACGCTGGTATGAAACACGTTGCGAGCAATAATAAGGTGGAAGCGTTAAGGCGACTAGGGTTTAGCCCTAGCGATATTATCGTAGTCGATTCAGGCTCAGATAAGATTCAATACGCAGTTAACGATGATAAGTCTGTTAACATTCTTTATGATGATAAATGGTCAACTATAGAGAAGTGGGAAAACGCTGGTGGATTAGGTTTCTTTGTTCCTGAATGTCATATTCGTTTCAAAGAGGCTGGTCATGCAGATAGAACTTGATTTCTTAGAAGAACCGTTTCAAACGTATAAGTGTAGTCGCTGTAGGAAAGAGTATAGGTATATGTCTTTCTCTTTAGGTACTCGTACTTGTCCTCCTTGTAGTAACAAGTCGGATGAGGGAGAGATTAGCCCTGAAGAACTCTTAACAGTACTAGACGAAATATTAGAGACTGATAAAACAATTTTAAATAACTTGAAGGATTAAAACTAATGGAAGATCTTCCAGCACTTATTACAGTATACTACCTAGGGGTTCTAGGTTTCTTCCTCGGATGGGCTATGCCTAGAGGACGCTACTTAAAACTACTTCAAATGAAAGTCTTAAAGGCTATCTACGTTTTCTTTGTTGATGAGACAGCTTATCTCCAAAAGAAAGTAAACCGAGTACGCAAGAAAGGATAATCTATGCGTTTATGTTATGACATAGAGTGTGATGGCTTAGACCCTACTAAAGTATGGTGTCTAGTAGCAATTGACGTTGATACGGGCCATGAATTCTCTTACTCAGACTACGACTCTGACCTTGAAAGCTTATATGCTGGGTTCAAACTATTATCTAGCGCAGAAGCACTTATCGGACATAACATTATTGGCTTTGATAATGTAGTCCTCAAGAAGCTTTTCAATTGGAGTCCATCTAGTACACAGAGAGTGTATGATACATGGACTATGAGTCAAACGAATAGTTACCTCCGAGGGCATAAGCATGGCTTAGCTGGATGGGGTAAGAAGTTAGGTGATAACAAGCTTGACTTTGATAATTGGGAACGTTACTCTAAAGCAATGTTAACTTATTGCATCCAAGATGTTCGTCTCAATGTTAAAGTCTTTCATCACCTCATGACTGAAGTAAAACAGATTACGAGTAAAGCCCCTCAATACCCTAAGTATCTTCGCGCTGAACACGATGCAGCAGAGTTTGAAGCTACTACACGGGTAGCGGGGTGGAGGTTTGATTATGAAGGTGCTAACAAACTTGTGGGAGAACTACAAGAAGCGATGGGTGTCATCGAAAAGAAAGTGGAACCACTATTGGGTTACCATGAAGAACTCATTGATAAGACACCTAAGACTGCAAAGTATAAGAAGAACGGTGAGTATAGTGCTACATCTTGTCGTATACTTAGCGAGTATTTCAATAGGGATATCGCTCCTACTGATGCACTTCTTGATGATCCTCCTATTAAACCTAATGAAGAGTTTCAGCGGGTACTTAAAGTCAAAACTAAACTCGGTAATCTAGAACAAGTAAAGGAGTATCTCTATGGACTTGGATGGGAACCAGATGATTGGAACGTCAAACGACTTCCGTCCGGTGATTTTCAACGTACAGGCCCTAAGCTCACTAGCTCTTCATTGGAAAAGCTTGGAGATATCGGCAGAGGTATCGACGAGTGGACTACTCTTAGATCACGGCTTTCCATTACACAAGGATGGATCCGAGATTCGAGACTTGATGTACACTCTATTAGACGCCTCCACGGACGTGCTTGGAATATTGGAACACCTACATTCCGCTGGCGGCATGAGGTTATCGCCAACCTTCCTGGAGCGTCTGAATACTGGGGAGGCCGTATGCGTGCATTGTTTCTCCCAGAGGAAGGCCATGTAGTAGTTGGTGCTGACTCCGCTGGTAATCAGTTTAGAGTGTTAGCTCACTTTATTGGTAATGAAGACTTTACGAATGAGGTTCTCAATGGTGATGTTCATCAGAAAAATGCGGACATTCTGGGGTGTACTCGTGCACAAGCTAAGCGGTGGATCTACGCTTACTTATTTGGAGCAGGCGCAGCTAAGCTTGGTCTATACCTTACTGGTACAATGGACGCCAACGTCGGACAAGGGTCGAAAGATAAATATGCAGCTGCTATCCCTGGTCTCGCTGATCTTAAGCGAAGTCTCGAAGGACAGTGGCAAGCATCTAAGAACGCTACTGGAAATGGATTCATCCAGGGACTCGGAGGTCAACGCATTTATGTCAAAGAGAATTACCAAACTCTTAACTACCTCCTCCAATCAGCGGAAGCCGCTACGATGAAGATAGCTATTGGCTATATTAAAGATCGTATCGCCGAAGAGGGACTTGATTGTGAACCAAGATTAATGTATCACGATGAGTTCCAATATAGCTGTAAGAAGGAAGATGCGGAGAAGCTAGGAGAGATCTTAGTGGAAGGCTTAACGGAAGCCCCTAAAATACTTGGGGTGAATATTATGTCTGGCAACTATGAGATCGGAAATAACTTAGCGGAGACTCACTAATGACAAAGCATGATAAAGTACTTACAAATTATTATGGTCGCTTATTTCCTATTAAAGAAGATGCTGAAGAATGGCTCGAAAGAATGAAGCGTAAGCTTGGTGAGGGCTACACCTATAACCTAGTGTTTAAAGACAGTTACCGAGATGAAGAATCAGAGGGTCTTTGGAGCGCTCAAGTCTATAAGGACCTTAAAATATGACTAAATTATTGATTGATGCTGACAGTATTGTCTATAAGTCTTGCTTTAATGTAGTGACTGTTGATGAGGCTTTCGATAAGTTTAAAGGGAAGCTCAATTATATTAAGGAAGATCTCTGGTCGGATGATATTACTCTTTACCTTAAGGGTGTAGAGAATTATCGATCAGTAGATTTTCCTTTATATAAAGCTAACCGCCCTGCAGCAGACCCTGCTTCTATCGTCCCCGAGTTATACGCTATACTTGAGGAAGAAGAAATAGGGATCCAAGCAGATGGGTGTGAGGCAGACGATTTAGTTCGTACTGCAGCACATGAGTGTAAGTTTAATGAGGACCCCTTTGTCGTTGTAGCTATCGATAAAGATCTCTTCTGTGACCCATTCCCTTATTATAACCCCGATAAGTCTGAACACTTCGAATTGACTAAGAAGGAAGCTGATTTTAATTACTACTCTCAGTTACTTACTGGTGATTCTACAGATAATATTAGGGGGCTTAATAGGGTCGGACCTAAGACTGCTGCAAAGTTGTTGGGGACTACTAACGAATGGAAGAACTTAGTCATTCGAGAGTATAAAGAACGCTTTGGAAAGGATTATGAGGACGTCTTAACTTTTGTTGGGCACCTCATTCATATTAAACGTAACGAAAAAGACTGGTTCAATATTGGTTTCGGTGATTTCTACGATCGGAAAATAGATATTGAGAAGGTCGGAAAGCTGTTAGGCTATGACATCTAGGACATTCGAAATGGGTGATTATACATTCATCAGATATGACCGTATCAAGATTATAACTGCACCGCAACCGAAAGGAGGCGATCGTAAGTTAGCGTCTTCTGAAGGTCCTATCTGGTGTAAGGAGAGCTTATACAAGTCTCTCGAATTAAAACGTGGGTGGGAAGGACCATTAACCCTTTGCACTCGTGATGGTCGCCGATGGTATGTAGCATTTGAAACATATCAGAAGGACGACTATATTATCGATGAAGTAAATGAAGGTGATTACGGTCACTGGAAACTTCCTAATAAGAAACTAGTAGACCCTCATCATATCGGTTTCATTTATGAACTGAAAGAGAAGGCTACAAGTAAAATATATGTAGGCTCCAAGAAGTTTTCTCAACCAGATTGGAAACAATATACTGGTTCGGGAGACTTCTCTGAGCTTACTATTGATGACGTTGAAGGGCGTATCCTCTATAGTCTCCCTACTCCTGGGCAACTTAATGCTTATGAGATGAGGGAGATATACCTTAGAGATGCTCTATTCCGAGATGATTACGCTAATAAACAAGCTGAGAAGCGCATTAGAAGTTCTCATTTAGGATTAGGGTTTGACCCTGAACGTCATAAAGAAATCGTGAACGCAAAGAGGTGGACATGACTGACGAAAAAATTTTATATTATTACGAAAAATATATTGCATCTCAGGAAGAAACGTGTTATACTTTCGAAGAATATAAAGAGTATATACTTGAGGAACATAAGAAAGGATACATCTAATGTCTCAAGAACTATATAAAACAGATTGCCCTAAGTGTGGGTCTTCAGATGGCAACGCCATTTATGACGATGACCATGCATATTGTTTCGTGTGTCAACATTACACACATAATGTAGGAAAGGAAAATGAAGTGGTTGCACTGGCAGTTGATAATTCTAAACCTAATAATGGCCTTCATAGGGCCAATGATCTGGTCTCTCGTGGTTGTCGTGAACGGGGACTTACCAAAACCGTGGCAGAGTTTTTCGGCGTTCTTAGTGAGTATGATAGTAACGGTAATATTTGCTCTTATCTCTATCCTTATTATAGAGGTGACAAATTGGTTGCATATAAGGTACGGGAACTCCCCAAGACCTTCTCAACCATCGGAGACTTTAAGGGTACCCAACTATTTGGGCAGCACGCCTTCCCAGCCAATGGACGTCGGATTGTCCTTACGGAGGGTGAGTTCGACGCTATGGCAGTGGCTCAAGCGTATCACTCTAAGGGGAAGATCTGGCCTGTAGTTAGTATACCTAACGGGGCTACCGCTAGGAAGACTATCTTAGAACAGCGGGAATACCTCAGAAGCTTCGATGAAGTTATTGTTATGTACGATAACGATGCTGCGGGTGCTGCTGGTCTTGAAGAAGCCGTTAAGATTATTGGCTACGATAAGGCAAAGGTTACTGACTTAGGGAAGTATAAAGACCCTAACGAAGTCCTTATAGAAGCTGGACCGGAAGAACTACTTCGAATGGTCTGGAACGCTCGTGCATATACCCCCGCCGGAATTGTTTCGGGTGAGGAAGTATGGAAACAACTAGAGGAATACAATGAAATTGAAGCTGTTCCTTACCCTAATTGTCTTGGCGGTCTCAACGACAAGCTTAAAGGGATGCGGAGAGGTGAGATTACCTTGTGGACTTCAGGTACAGGATCAGGGAAATCAACAATACTCCGTGAAATTGTGGCTCATCTGCATCAAACTACAGACAGTAAAATAGGTATTGTAGCTCTTGAAGAGAGCCCCGCAGAAACCGCTCGCAAGTTAGCGGGCATGATGCTCAATCGTAACCCAGCAAAGGAGGAAATACCCCTTGAAGAACTTCGTAAAGGATTTGATAAGATACTCGCGGATTCCCGAATTAGTATCTTGGATCATAATGGGTCTGTTAATAATAATATTATCGGACTCATTGAGTACCTCTGTGCTTCGGGTTGTGAGTATATCTTTCTTGATCACATCACTATTCTTGTTAGCGAAGGCGCTGAAGGACTCACGGGTAACGAAGCGATAGATAAGATTATGAATGACCTTCGTTCTATAGTTAAGAAATGGAATGTATGGATTGGCCTTGTATCTCATCTCCGCAAGATGGATATTGCAGGGCGATCATTTGAAGATGGTAAGATAGCTTCTCTCGATGACATTAAAGGCTCAGGCTCTATCAAACAAGTATGCTATGATATCATTGCGTTCGCTCGTAATGTTGGTGCTGAAGATGAGGACGATCGTAACACTATCCAAATGAAAGTACTTAAGAGTCGTTATACAGGTCTTACAGGTCCCGCTGGGGAAGTAAGATACGACTATAATACTGGTCGCTTAAATAAACTAGGCGAAGCTTTCCACGATTTTAATTAAGGCTTTGTAAAGGAACTTACAATGGAACACGCACAGTATAAGCAATATCGATATGATAAGCTTTATATGGATATCGCATTACGTATTTCTGAAATGTCGTTTGATAGTAAGCATAAGGTAGGGGCTCTCATAGTTAATGAGGGTATCCTAGCTGAAGGTTGGAATGGGGCTCCTTCAGGGTTCTCTAATCTAACACGGGATGATGAGGGTGAAACGCACTCTTGGATTATCCACGCAGAACAAAATGCTATTGCTAAGTGTGCTAAGAAAGGTGTCTCCTGTGAGGGATCTACGTTATATGTTACCCTAGCTCCTTGCAGGCATTGTGCTAGGTTAATACTCCAAGCGGGTATTACTAGGGTTGTTTATAAAAAGAACTTCTCAGATAAAGAAGGAGTAGCCCTCCTTGAGAAGGCTGGTATTCAGTTAGACTTGTACGTTAAAAGCAATATAGTTAAGTAAGGACAACAGATGAAAGACATTGTAGACCATTTAAAACTTAAGGTTGAATCTGTTAATATTAATAACCCTAAAGCGAACCCAGGCTCTAAGATATTAGTTGCTCATACTTCTCGCTTATTAGAGTTTGTAATGACTGCATTAGATACTGTAGGAACTCATTATAATAAGTATGATGATGAATTCCCTTATGGTTACGCGCGCCTAACGACTGTCTCCACTGCTATTGGTCGTGAGGTTTGTCGAAGGATTGATCTTGAGTATGGTAGTGAGAAACCTAAGGAAGACTTTCGTAATCACTTGCGTATTGGCGATTGTATCCTTGATTCAGTTGTTGAAATGGGTTATTCAGATTTAATAAGGGGCTCCGAAGAAACTGAGGCGCGTATCGCTTATATGGGGGAACTCAAAAAGATTTACCCAGATACTTATAAGACACACCCCGAATATAACCCTAAGTTACTTAACGTCCCTTACGCTTTAAGAGCTACTGATAAGTGGACTTCCCTTAAGGATGATACAGCAATAGATCGTAGTCTCCTAGCTGGGACTACCTTTAATAAGCCTAAACCTGTTAGGCATCTCTTTCAAAATACTGAGACGGGGCCTCGTAGTATTATTAAGGGTTGGGATAAAGAATACATAAGCGTTTTCAATGATAACGAAATGAATGACTCCGCTTTTATTCAAGGGATTAATACTATCCAGCAGAGTGCTTGGGGTATTAACCAAGATGTCTTAAGCATTGTCGAACGTAAGTTTGATTCTATCCTCCACCCAGAGGATGAGATGCCTGAAGAAGGTGACCCAGCTACAGTTAAAATTTCTTTGAGTCGCCTCATGAAAGAAGATACTGAGGAGAATCGAGATGCTTATAACGAGGCTACTCGGAAATGGAATAAGAAACTATTAGTCCTCCGAGCTCGCTCTAAGAACTACGCACTTAAGACTATTCTAAGTAAAGCAAAGGCTATTAATACATCTGTGTTCTGGCAATACGCTGACTGCGATTATCGAGGTCGCCTTTACTTCTTAGAGCCTTATCTTAATTTCCAAGGTAACGACCTCGCTAGAGGCTTAATGATGTTTGCCGATGGGAAACGCATTGGGGAGACTGGGATTAAATGGTTAGCAATTCATACTGCAACTTGTTATAACCAGTCTTACGATATTCAAGCTATCCCTGAGTGGGTTACTTCTGATTACCAATCTTACCTTAAGGCAGAAGGACTTCGCTCAATCTCAGTTGATAGAATGACACTCCAAGATCGTGCTAGGTGGACGTATAATAACCTTGAGCTCATAACTAAAACTGCTCAAGAAGGTTTAATCCATGGGGAGAAAGCATTTAGCTTCTTAGCTGCTGCTATCGAAATGATTCACGTTCAAAACTATGGACCTGAACATATCACTCATCTCCCAATACCTATTGATGGTTCTAATAATGGGTGGCAACATTTAGCGGCTATCTCAAAAGATAAACAAGCGGGTGAACTTGTATCTCTTATTGATACAGAGATTCAGTCGGACTTCTATGTGAAGGTAGCGAAAGAACTGCATAACGTTGTTAAGGAAGAAGGTAATCAACGTTTAATTGAATTAATTGAGATGATGCCTATGAGAGATATTCGGAAGGGTATCGCTAAACGTGCTGCAATGACTAGAGCTTATTCTTGTGGAGCTAAACGTATGTCTGTAAGTATGTATGCAGACTGCTATAAAGAAGGATATACAGAGAAGTATGGTATTACTATGATTGACTGTATAGCTTTAGCGAAGAGCATTATTACTGCTATAGATAGGGTATGCCCAGGCCCCCTAGCTACTATGGCTTTCCTTCAAGAAGCAGCTATACATCAAGTGAACTATAAGAAAGAAATAGATAATAGGAATGTTCATCTCCAATGGTGGACACCCTCAGGGTTCCTTGTTATTTACCAGAGGAATCGACAAGAAGCTATTAAGCATAGAGGTCGCATCGCTGGGAAACAGATTAAACACGTTGGGAGAGTAGATACTCATGTTCCTGACATTGGAGCTTACATCTCAGGGATCTCACCGAACTTTATTCACTCCCAAGACGCTGCGCATCTTATGCTCGTAGCTGCTGGGTGGGAAGGTTCTTTCGGGGCTGTCCATGATAGCTTCTCAACACACGCTTGCGACTTAGAATTACTAGCGGATACAGTAAGAGATTACTTCGTCCGTCTATATAACCAAGAAAACTTTTTTGATGAGATTAAAGAAGCATTACTAACAGAACCAGAAGGGTTTGACGTTGAAGTACCCTTAGGGGATCTCAATGTAAATGATGTTTACGCTTCTAAATACTTTTTCTGCTAGAGGAAATATGAAAAACTATAATTACTTAGCTCTTCAAGGGTGGGAAGTAGATGATATGGAGATTGTTAGGGAGTGGGAATTAGAACCTTCGGTAGCTTATGCACCGGAGATTAACGACGCTTACCTAGATGCTCTTTATAAGAGAACCCTAGAAGACTTTATGAAACTAAAGCCAGATGAAGAATACGCTACTGCAAAGGCTTATGAGATATACCAAGAAACTAAGTGCTTAATAGATGCACTGAAGGATACAGAATGTTAGCTACAATATTTTTTCTTGTTGTAATACCACTTATTTTATCGAGGGAAACCTAATGAAAAACTATAATTTAGAATGGCTGAAAGGCTATGACATGACTGACAAAGAACACGCAGAACTTATTAAAGTAGACGTACCTGAAGAACTCTTCGGGACTCCTGAGTATAATACTTTTGTTTTGAATAAGATCTACGAAGAGAATGTTCGTGACTTTAAACGGACTATCAATAAAAAGACTGGTGAATACATGACAGACGAAGAAGCAATGGCTGAAGCCGCTGGTCTTCGTGATAGCGCTGAGTTTAATATTAATAGTTTAATCGCTAAGAATAATAAATAAAAAATGCCCCCACAGGTTTCCATATAGGATTCCCGTGGGGGCTTTTTGTTTTTAACCAGCGAAATACATCGTAGTTGCGAAGTTTTTCAGAGCATCTCTCTGCGCTTCGACTGACTTGTTTGCAGCTGATTCAAATGCTAATGCAGTTAAACCTAGTGCATACATCAATTGTCCCATGACCTCTCCAAATTCTTGTTTAGTAAGAATAACAGACTCATCAGAATCTATTGTGATCTCACCTAATCTTTTAATTCGGGGGTTAGGGTGGTTATCAAGATACGCGAGAAACTTTTTAACTTTTGGTCGAGTTAACTCATCTAATTCTATCTGAGCTAAGTCTTCCAGTTCTTTCTTATTGTAATAACGATCAGATAATTGTTGAATATTCTCTAATAATAATCCGTAATTAGTATTCTTATTTATCTCTATTGTTTCTGGTAATATTTTTCTGAGGTTCTCCGCTGAAAGAGCTTTTGCGTACGTCTCAAGAGTTGCAGCAGTACTATTAAATGCTAATGCACGTTTCGCTGCAGCACCATTCATTGCGGTTCTCCAATAGAAAGCGCCTTCAATATCTGTTATTACGTTATCGAAAACTGTTTCCATATAAACAGGAATATTCTGTCTATTACTATTACCTTCTTTATTTATTGCATTAGAAGCACCCCTTAAAGATAATGTTTCTAAGTACTGACCAATAATAGCGCCAATCCTATTAGCAACTGCTGCACCCGAATTAGCTACATAATACGTTAATGGTGCTACCTTCTTAGGTTTTGCTTGCTCTCTAAGTAGAGGTACTCTTTCTTTCTTAGCAACTAAGGTAACCTTAGGATTACCTTCGTCATCTATTGTCTGAACCTCTATTGGCGTAACACCTTCAATTTCTTCGTTAATCGTTTTAAACATAGGCACTTGCAAACCACTTTCGGTTTCCATATATACGGGGAGACCTACCATTGTCATTAAGTGAGCACCTTGTTTTAGTTTAGTAGTGTACTTAGTCTCAATAACATTTCTAACAGTTTGAGAGACCGAATAGTTAAGAATATTAACTACATCAATACCTTCATCTTCAAGTGCTTTTAACTCAGGAATTTCTTCCATTGCATCCCTAATATTATCATGTTGGAACATTGCAGGTTTAGCGTAACCAATAGTTAAGAGAATAGATTTTGCTAAGCCAATAAGTTCTTTCTTACTATTAGCAAATAACATTGCATTCTTAATAGCTTCACCAATACGTTTACCCGAATGATTATCCATAGAAGACCCTAAGAGATGCTTCGTAATATCATCTAAGAATAAATTCCTAGGCGAACCAAAAGCCATTGCATCATCATAAGTCTTTTGTTGATACTCTGAGATAATCCCTACCAAAGATAAAAATTGTTGACGACCAGCATGGGATTGCATGAAAGACAGACCAGCAGAATTATAGTCATACTCCAGCGTTAAATCAGATGTAATAGAATTGCCTGGCGTATCTAAGTAATCCGCAGCGGCAATATAAGATCTGAATTTATAACCCCAATCTCCCTTACTCATCTTCTGAATAGCTCTAGTAACAATTGCTTGCTCGTCTGGAAATAATTTTGAAATACTATTAATAATTTTATCTTGAAGGGCTGTAACATCTTGGAAATCTTCTTTAGTAAGACTCTTAGGGAACATTAAATTAAATGCACGACCAACAGTTGCGACTTGTTTTAAAAACTCAGGTGTTACATAAGATAAGATTTTATCTTCAGGTAATCCTTTTGGATCTACCCCTGCAATATCTTCTAATAAGTTATAAGCTATCGTATATAAATGAGCAGCTTCCAACTCGGCTCCATTTAAAGGAGAGTAGTCTTCTGCTTCTCTTCGCCCAATTATTTTTGCTACGACAGGACCAGGTACTAAAGGCGCTGACGCGTCAATTCTTCTACCTCTAAAAGAAGTATTAACTTTTTTAGGCCGACCTGAAATAACAACACCACGATGAATCTTAGATCGTTGTGGGTTAATATTCATTTCGGTATTTCTAACACGCATATTCATTAGATCTGTAGTGTGTTGAGCGAATACTTGTAAACCTTCAATATATATTTCAGTGATATCCGAAAGCGCTAATCGAGACATTAGTTCTTCTTGTCGTCTAGCCTTGTCAAGAGCAAATAACTGTGCCTCAGACATATTAGTAGTGTCTTTAAACAGTTTTGTATTCATAACTAGATCAGCAAGCTTAGCAAATCCTGGTAACGTTGATTCCATTATTTCGAATTGATTATCAAAGTCATTTATAAGACCTTGCGTAGCCGCATACATTGCTGTAGCAAATCCTAACGATTGATTATCAACGTAATGCGCTACATTATTAAGATCGGCCTCATACTTTTCAGCGGCAGCATCTTTTTGAGCCCCTAAAACTTTCCCTTGATTAATTAATGCGCCTCGTTTACCACCAGGGACATTAGAAGCTTTCTTAGGAATCCTTGAGGGATCTTGCACTCGAATAAATTGAGAGGCTTTTCGTACAATGGAATAAGTATCGTCGTTTAAATAATAAACAGGAACAAGAGGGTTATACCCTTCAACTATTGTTGCTTCCCCACCAATTTTCTCTGGAATTAATTGTACTTTACCTTCTTTAACTTGACCTGAACTTAACAATGAAGCCGTAATAATCTCAGAAACTTGCTGAAGGGAATCTTCGTCTATCGGTGTTCTTTGAAGGGCTCTTCCTTGTTCATCAATCATTGGCTGAGTAATAAGACGATTACGAAGTTGAGCTTTTAACATATTATTAAAAGATTCCGTTTGAATACCACCGCCTGCTAGAACATCTAAATCTAACTCAGCTACATCATCAAGTATATTTTGAGGTGCATCAGGTTCTAGCGATTGTTGTTTAGCATAAGCGCCTTCGCCAACTGCAAGCAACGATAAAGCAATAGTATTTTCAATTTCAGCGTTACTCATATCTGAAGGGGCGTTTACTAAATCCCTAATCATATTTATAGCAGGAGTAAAACCATCTGGGTCGTAAGGTAATCTTGTTTTAGTTGCATTTAAGCTTTTATTTATGCTATTAGCAAGTCTTCCAAAATTAGCTAGAGTAGTATCATCCATAGATTCTCTAAAGTTCTCAGCGAGGCGAGGGAAAGCTTCAGGTGATAAATCAACCGAAGCCGCCTCATATGCCTCTTTCTCTGCTTGTAAGTACTGAGATTCAATTGAAGAGTAATCTAAAGGTTCTCCCGTTCGAGGATTAGCTATAGAATCATTTTGAGTTAATTCTATAGGTGTCCCTGCGCCGACTATCCTTTTATTCTTACGTTCTTGAACAAGATCTGCAATACCTTGTTCAACCGCTTCATCAGAAAGGCCTATAACTCTTCCTTCTTGGAGTTGTTCTACGGGTGTTTTGAGTATTGCTGCAACTTCTTGAGTTAGTTGATCACCTCTTTTTTCCGTAGCTGTAAGTTCTCTTTGAAGTTTTGTTTGTTCTTCTTCAGATCGAGCAGTAGCTAGCTTTGCTTTGAGTTCTTCAGCTTCTAAGAATCTCTCTTCAGCAATGTCCCGCAACCCTTTCGCCCGTTCTTCCGCTAGTTTCTGTGATGGCTGGCGTCCTGGGACTACTGTTTGAATTGCCATTACTCTTCTCCTCTAACCAAGTTATCAACGAGACCCTCAATTTTCTGAGCGCCCCTATAATCAGGGCCTACCCCTGGTAATGATCTATAAGCGTACTTCGCAGCACCGCCTATATCTCCTTCATATCCTTTTTCAAAAGCCTTAGCAACTTTAGATACCCAAGCTACCGCTGGCATTTCACCTTCTGCGAAAGTGTAAGCGCCATCAATAAGACCGTCTGATCGTTGAGGATACAGTGGAAAGGCCATATCAACAAGACGTTCGGTACTACCAAGGAGTCCTGATGAGTAAATAGCGCGTTGAAGTTTTTCATCATCATCAATCCACTCTGGTGTTTCACCATACTTAATCATATCACGCAAAGCTTGTACTGCAAAACCTAAAGTAATTAAGAGTGCAATAGTACGAACTGAATCTATGTTAGTACTTAATTTCCGAGCAATTAACCCTTTGTAAATATTAGGTAGGATATTAGCTGTAAATGAACTAATAAAACCTTGGAAAGCAGTTAACATAGCGAATTTTTTATTTGAATAAAAGAAAGGTCTATTACCCGCTCTTGGGTTTGCTACTGCTACGTCTGTAAAGTTAATTGAAGCAGTAACTAATACACGATTATACTCTTTATTTACAGCTATAAATTCATCTGCTAAAAAATTAACACTAGGATTATCAATAGTTTGTCCATCAAGAACAGCATTAGGATCAACATTATTTAATTCTAATTCAGCTATTAATTCGTTTTCTCTATTCCTTAATGCAATTAGCTCATCTGGATTTACATTGATATCAATTAAAGCTTGACGTGCCTCTTGAATTTCTATAGTATCATTATCGTATGAACGAGAACCTTCTACAATATCTAAGAAACCACTGATAGCATCCCCAGCGATAGCTAAACGAAGTGTACGAAGAAAGTTTGTTAATGCTTCTAAACCAATACCTTTAAAGAAACCATTAAGGATTCTATTAGAGAAAGAAGATTCGGGATTAAGACCAGCTCTTTGTTTAGAGCTTTGTCCCTGCAAAAGATAACCTGCTCTCCGCAGCTTAACTCTTTCTCCCTCAACATAATCTTTTCTTTGCGCTACTCCAGCTTTTGAGGCGATCTCATTAATATAGTTACCAAGTTCTAAAGCTAAAGCATGACCTGCTTTTGAGAGCATCTTATAAATTTGATCTTTAGTAAGCATACGAGTAACCAAAGACATTTCTACGAGCGATGAAACTGTTGCTAATGGGAGGGCATTAAGTGTTGTTACTAATAAAAGATTATCTTGGAGCCTACGCAATCTTTCGTTTTGAATACGACCAAGCTGACCTGTTCTTACTTTCATATAATCTTTTAATTGATACGCAATATCTTTTGCTTCTTCCATTGAGATCTCACCTTCGGCAACAGCTTGTTTTAAAATCCCAATAAGTTTTTTACCATTCTCTCCATAGAAACGGCGATAAGTATCTGAGGCTGCTGAACGCGCTATATCTGAGAATAAATTAAAGAATACATTATCCGCAAAAAATTCATCAAAGGCTATAGGATCAATTCTAAGTTCAGAAACAGCTAATTCTTTTAATGCAGCACTATTTGCTGTATCATCTGCTAGCATATTAAGATCATCAGCCGTTAGATCTGTAATAGTAGTAGCATCTACAGTATCGATAAAAAGTTCTGTAGCTTCTTTAGCTGCATCAGGAGAAAGACCCCGTTCCATTAAGAGGCTAATAAATTTATCTTTATTATTTGCAACTTTACCTTTATCTAAAACTTTATTTTTTAAAAGATGTTGATCAGGTTTTAAGTTTCTTTCTCTTTCTAATAAAAATACGCCTTGTGTAAAGGCTACTATAGCATCTTTTTTATCAGCGTATTTTCCTCTAAGCTCAGTATTATCTGCAACAGTAGAAAGTTTTGAAGCGCCTTCTAATCTAGCATTATTCATAAGACGTTGAGTAAAGCTTTGTACGTCATCATCATACATAATATCAGAAACTTCTTGAGTATTATTAACTCCAAATTGTTGAATAGCTTCTTCTTCGGAAAGTAAAAGACTCATTTGATAAGCTTCTCGTTCTTGATTATAGATTTCATCTGTATCAGAACCATTAACTTTTAAAGCACCTAATGAAGAAAATAAATCTCGAACATGAGTTGTTCCGTTTTTACCTACTTTCTTAGCGTACTTCTTAGCTACTTGTCTTAGGCTTTGACCTAAAAGACCACCAATAATTCCTTGAGCCTTAAAGTATTCTACTACTGATTGACCTGTAGTTCTTGGCGTAGAAGTAAAATCACCAATAGTCTCATCGTTTTCTGATTGAGCAGCGGCTCTCGAAAGATCTTCAGTTACTTCTGATACTGACCTTAAACTCCCTCCTCGTCTTTTACGTTCATCTTCTTGGAGTTCCATATCGAGAGATAGCGGTTTTTCTCGAAGCAATTGCCCGCGAATTTTATCTCTCTCCATTGCGAAGTTACTTAAGTTTCCTATTGATTTAAAAGAGCCACCCAATGCTGCACCAGCAACTAACCCATTAAGGGCTCTTTCATTCATAGTTTGTAAGTCAAAAGATTCTGGTGTATTAGAAGCAACATACTGAATTATTTCTTGAGCAGATTCAGTTATTCCTTCTGAGATCATACCTTGAGCAAACGCTGTTGGTGTTGACTTTAACAATTGTTTGTAAGCTACTTCTTGTGCTAGCTGTGTTTTGAGGGTAGCGCTAAAATCTTTTATACTCCCCTTTAACTGTTTCGAAACAATCATCTCTGCCATTTTACGGCTTTTTAAATAAGGTTTACTCTCCAGTACTGCATCTACCATCTTCTCTCGAACACTCTTTTCGAAAATATTTGTAGACATTTTCCCAGCAAGTCTTTGTAAACCAAGACGGTCTAGCATTGACATCCCAATACCACCACCAATAGCGGCTGCTGGGTTCTTTTCTTCTTGTTCAGAATAAATTTGACCTGCAAAAACAGTGGCAGGAGTCCCAACGGCTAAGCCAAGGCCAACCAGCGGTATACCTCCTGTTAAAGCGCTTACTACAGACATTGCTAAATAAGGTGCAGATGCCATAGCGTTACTATAAACAAACTGAGCAGTATCACCTAAACCATTTAAAGTCCAATTACCTTCTTCATCAAAAGCACTTTGGTTTTTAAGGTAAGGTAAGCCTTCTATTTCACGACGTATTTTATCACCATGCGCTTTTCCGTATTTAGAAAGACTATCAGCATCAAAGATATCTCCAAACATCTCTAATGCTCCGTAAGCACCCTCAGCAATACCAAGACCCCCTAAGGTGACTCCTGTAATCATTGTTGATGCTGCTTCATTTAACATCGTTCTATCAAAATCACGTATGCCTACTCCCCGATAAAAATCAGGGGCTACTGCGTAGTCGGCTTCGGTAACTGCTAATGGCTTAACTCTGAAACCTTGTTTACCAATTGATTCAAAAACATCATCTGATAATTTATCTTGAGGTGTTAAACGACCATCAATTTTACGCATAGCTTTATCAAAGCTACCCATTACATAAGTAGTTATTTGGTCTGGTGTTGATTGAATTGTAGGTACTGCTAATTGATTATACAATAAAAAATCAGATGCTCTTGTTTTAGTAACAGGGTTTTGAAGATCCCCTATTAAGCGCTGTCCTGTTTCATCAACGATATCAGTTATTACTGGCTCAGTAAAACCTTTTTGTTTGTAAAGTTGAATTAACTTTTCATTAACCTCAAGTCCCCCAAAGTCACCGCCTCCTCCGAAACCATGTTGTGTTTCTAAAGCGTCTACCCCTGGTAATCTTACGCGTTGTTTTTGTCCGTTAACTCTTGTCTCAAAAGTATCGGCGTCAACCATAATAACATTAGGGGATACTGGGGGTAATGATGCAATAGGTTTTAAACCTGACATCGCAATTAATTCTTCTGGTCTCACGCCTTTTTCGGCGGCAGATTCTTTAATCGTTTCAAAAGAAATACCGTTATCTCTCCCAAACATAGAATCAGGTTTAGCCGACTCTAAATAAAACTTTGAAGGGGGAGCGGGTGTTACTACAGCTGAGTTATCAACTGGGGCTGTCTCTGGGGGGTTATCCCCGAAAAGATCAGCATCAAGCTTGTCCATACTAAATTCAGCCATAGTAACCTCCTTGATTACTTTTTATTATAATATCTAGTTGCGAAAACATAAAAGGGTGTTTGCTCTTTGTTTACTTTTATTTTGTCTTGATCAAATGCGTTAAATTGTCTTCGCATATCTTCAAGAACTCTAGCGCGAACTGCTGTTTGTGTGGAATAGTCTAAAGTATCAAAAGAAAATCCCTCTTTCTTTGGAGATTGCTTTTTAATTAAGTCTGATTGCTCTTTAACTAATTCTCTTGCTTTCGCATTAATTATTGTATCGACATTTTGAGTTAACGTAGGTGACATTTGAATGCTTGTACCATCATCACGTGTGCCTAAAGTAAAAAGAGTATTATCACTAGGAGCTAACGTCCTAAGTTGAACATTTCTTAGAAAGGGAACAATAGACCTTGCTTGTTTTCCTGTTTCTTTTTGATATGTAACCATGTCGCGGTAAGCAGTATTAATAATACTATCCATCTCATCTTGAATTGAAGGATCATAAATTGGAACGCCTGCTTTTCTAAACTCATTTGTAATTTCAGCTGCAAAACCTTGTTCAGTATTACCTAAGTTATACAAAGCTGTATCTGTTTTATTACCATCCTTACTTTCAGTTCTATTAACAGCTTTTGCAGTTTCTGTTAAATTATCTGTAAGCCGCTTTTGGAAATCTAATTCAGCTGCCCTCGCTTCTTTCGGAGTCATCGGAGGGGTGTATGCTGCATCGATAATCTTTTTAGCTTGATAATCAGTTAGATCTGCTTTACGTTTTGCAAGAGCCGCTTCAGTAGCAGCTTGACGTTTCTGTTCGTTCTCATATTGAGCCGCAGCTTGTTTAACAGCTAACCCACCATCGTAACCCATAGCACGAGTAACACCATAACCTAATGCCGCTTTTGTAAGAGCTTTTGTATCAAACATTTCTTTAGCGGCATCTATAAAGATATCTTTAAAGCCAGGAGGAGTTACTGCAGGAGTAGCCGGAGGCGTTTTATCTTGTTCAGTAGTAATTATATCCGAAATATCAATAGAACTGTTTGCTGGATCTTCAAGAGCAAGAACAGCGTATGGTACTGGTGGTTTCTCTAGTGGAGTTTCGAATCGTTTGTGAGGATAGAATGGTGGGTATGATAAAGGTGTTGTTAGAGTTTGTACCATTTTAATTGGTTTTGTAAGGT
>ENA-OUOG01001895-OUOG01001895.1-marine-metagenome-genome-assembly--contig:-NODE-1895-length-23015-cov-17.209652_pt1 | contig 23015 bp, 22 predicted proteins | sample MGYA00248635_ERZ508505 | MGnify/ENA primary metagenome ERZ508505 (study PRJEB26176, sample SAMN06267871) | marine metagenome | isolation source: Saanich Inlet, British Columbia, Canada | place: Pacific...
ACGGGAAAGAGCAGCTTGAACGCGGTGGATGCGTTGCGTGCAGCCGACCTTGACGTCAAGGGACTCGTCGCCATCTTTTCCTATGGTTTCTCCGATTCTGTGGATCGTTTTGCAGAAGCGAAGTGCCCCTTCGAAGTGTTGACAGATTACCCCACGATGCTGGAGCAGGCTCAGGCTGAGGGATACATCACCGAGGATCAATCTGGACTTTTGGAAGCGTGGTCCAGCGACCCCGTGGCGTGGAGTGAGGAACGCCAAAACGCATGACTCGAATTGAATCACCAGCGGTCTCATTGACGAGCTCCGCAACACAAGTGGCGCGTGATTTCCAGAACTGGACCACGTTCGGAGAATTGCTCTCGTCCGGGCCCGTATCGGATTTCACGTCGGAAGGTGACCGTTGCTCCTTCAAAGTGACTGGAGGCGTGTCCGTTTGCCTCGTGCGCACCTCAGGGGTCGGTGCCACTGAAGGACAAGTCTTGACTCTTGCGACGGAGGCGCCCACCCCGGTCAAATTCACCCTCGACGTCAATGTCGTTTCGGAAGGAGAGGGTTGCACTTGCCAAGTCGGGTGTGATGCGGACCTGAATCCGTTCACCAAGATGATGGTGGAGCCTGCGTTGAAAGGGCTGTTCAGCCAAATGGCGGAGACCCTGCAGTCACGGTACTGACCTCACGACCGAGTCGCGCCGCTCACCAGCACCACTGCACTTCGCTTGACCGGAGCCATTCAGCGGGGGCGGGGACGGCCACTTCGGGTTGGACTTCCCACTCGAAATGACCGAGGCCGTCTTCGTTGATTTCGAGCAAACGTCCACGCCATTCACGTTCGTGAACCAAAAACGTTCGGGTTTCTCCTCGTGCAAACAAGGCGTCGTGGTAGGACCGTTTGGTTGCCTCCTCCTCCTCATTCACACGGCGCACAAGGTGCTCTCCAACCGCACGCGCCAGCGTGGCGGGCTCGAGCGCGACATTCCAAGCTTCGGCCAGACTGACGGCGGGGTAGCTCCGGGTCAACCTGCTCGAATCGACATTGATTCCCACCCCAACAACGGCCGCAGCCCATTGGCTACCTCGCCACATGTTTTCAACGAGGATGCCCGCCACCTTGCGATGCTCCCCGGCATGCCAAATCAAAATGTCGTTGGGCCATTTGACCAACACGGCTTGCGTAGATTGGGACGCAGGGAGGTGTTCGAGCATGGCTTCTCGGACAGCGAGGGCCACACGCATGTTGATGTTGGCGGGTTGCCACCCAGGCTTTGCCGGAAAGGCCAAGCTTAAACACACATCCCTGCCCGCCTCCGAATTCCAACGCCGATCGCGCTGCCCGCGCCCCTCCGTCTGGTGGTCGGTGGTGAACAACACGGGGCCTTGCGGGTTGTGTTGTCGCAACCATTCAATCGCCCAGCGGTTGGTGCTGGATACCGTGGGAAGGTGATGGTGTTGCCAGATCATGAAAAGCGTTTGGCATTCCTTAAGATGGGGAGGACCCTTGGGACGCGAGGAACCCTCCCAAAAGTAGTACCTTTGGATTGCGGAAGCACGGATGAATTCAATCACACCTCCCCCTACAGAAGCTTTGGCGCAAGCCGTAGTTCATGGCTTGGAAGCCTTGAAAGCTCAAGACGTTGTCTCGTTGGATTTGCGTCCTTTGACGCACGCCATTGCCTCCACGTTCATTGTGGCGTCTGCCACCAGCCGAACCCAAGTGGAAGCACTCGCGAGAGCTGTAGAACAAGCCACTGCTGAAACCCTCAATGAACGTCCATGGGGGGTTCATGGCTTGAGAGGGGGGGAGTGGGTCATTCTCGACTACAGCGATGTCGTCGTGCACATCTTCCACAGCGAGGCGCGTGCGCACTACGCCCTGGAAGAATTGTGGGGAGATGCCCCCGCTCACCGCCACACTTCAATTTGAACATCATGGACAACAAAACTCCCAACTCCAAGCCTACAGGCTCGGGGAATAAGCCCGCCAAGCCAGGGCGGCAAATGAATTTCTATTGGGTGTACGCCATCGTGGCGATGTTCCTGTTGACCATGGTCATGGTGGGCGAATCGGGCGGACAACGCGAAGTTCAATGGCCTCAGTTCAAGCAGATGGTCGAACAAGGCAAGGTGGAACGGGTTTCGTACAACGGTTCGCAAGCCAACATTTACTACACGCAGGCGGTCCGCGACAGCTTGTCGGGCGGTCAATCGGACCCTCAGTTACTCAAGTCGTTGTACTCGGGAGCCGACGCATCGATGCACATTCCTGTCGGAGATGATTACCAAACCGATTTGAAGCACCTGCAAGAAAAACATGGCTTCGAATTGCGCTATGAACCGCCCAACGAATGGGGTGGCCAGATCCTGCAATGGGTCATCTTCCTTGGCTTGATGGTGATTGTGTGGATGTTCCTGATGCGTCGCCTTGGCGGAGGAGCTCCAGGCGGAGGCCAAATCTTCAACATCGGCAAATCCAAAGCGCAGATCTTCGAAAAGGGAGAAGGCACGGACGTGACCTTCAACAACGTCGCAGGTGTCGATGGTGCCAAGGAGGAACTTCAAGAAATCGTGGATTTCCTGAAGCATCCCGGCAAGTACACCGAGCTCGGAGCGAAAATCCCCAAAGGCGCATTGCTCGTAGGGCCTCCGGGTACGGGAAAAACCTTGCTCGCCAAAGCTGTAGCAGGAGAGGCGCAAGTGCCATTCTTCAGCTTGAGCGGTTCCGATTTTGTCGAGATGTTCGTCGGCGTGGGGGCATCCCGCGTGCGCGACTTGTTCAAGCAAGCCAAGGAGAAATCGCCCGCCATCATTTTCATCGACGAGATTGACGCCATCGGCCGGGCGCGCGGCAAGAACGCGAATTTCGGCTCGAACGACGAGCGCGAAAACACCCTGAACCAGCTCCTGACCGAGATGGACGGATTTGGGACGAACAGCGGGGTGATCATCCTCGCGGCGACGAACCGGGCCGACATTTTGGACAAAGCTTTGATGCGGGCGGGTCGCTTTGATCGCCAGATCTACGTCGACATGCCTGACGTCAACGAGCGCAAGGCCATTTTTGACGTGCATCTGAAGCCCATCAAGACGGACAGCAGCGTGGACGTGGACTTTTTGTCGAAGCAAACACCGGGATTCAGCGGGGCAGACATCGCCAACGTCTGCAACGAGGCGGCCTTGTTCGCCGCGAGGAAGGATCGGAAGTTGGTCACGCACCAGGACTTTTTGGATGCGGTGGACCGGATCATTGGAGGTCTTGAAAAGCGCACCAAAATCATCACCGTCAACGAAAAGAACACCATTGCTTTCCACGAGGCAGGCCACGCTGTGGTGAGTTGGTTGGTGGAATTTGCATCGCCGCTCGTGAAGGTGAGCATTGTGCCACGAGGCCAAAGCCTCGGTGCCGCATGGTACCTCCCCGAGGAGCGCGCCATCACCACGACCGAGCAGATATTCGACGAAATGTGCGCGGCGCTCGGCGGCCGGGCGGCAGAGGAAATCATGTTTGGGAAGATCTCAACGGGGGCGCTTAGTGACCTTGAAAAGGTCACCAAACAGGCGTACGCGATGGTGTCGGTCTACGGCTTGAATGAGCGCATCGGCAACCGAAGCTACTACGACAGCCGTGGGGAGAACTCGTTCACCAAGCCGTACAGCGAAGAAACCGCACGCATCATTGACGAAGAGGTCAGCGCAGTGATTGAAAAGGCGTACGACCGCGCCAAGGACATCCTGGCGACCAACCGCGACAAGTTGGAGGCGTTGGCGCAATCCTTGCTGAAGAACGAGGTGATCTTCAAGGAAGACGTGGAGCGTATTTTGGGCGCGCGCCCGTTTGCCTCGGCGACCCCTGCCTTGACGGGACCTGCGACCGAGGAACCTGCGACCGAGGAACCTGCGACCGAGGAACCTGCGACCGAGGCGCCTGAGTCAGGCGACACCCTCGAACGTTCTGCACCCGAGGGCGGCGCGGAAGAACCCAAGGCGGAGGAATGAACGGTTGGGTGCTCGCAATGCAGTGCCCCGACGCCAACATGGCGCCGCTGATTCAGGGCGGTTTGGAATCCGAAGGCATTCCTGCCGTCATGATGAACAAGCAGGACTCGAGTTACGTGGGGATGTGCTTTGCGACACGTCCGGTGGAGATTTGGGTTCCTGAAACGCATGCGGAGCAAGCTCAAGCATGGCTGAATTCCCTGGAAGGATGAGCGAGAAGAGGCGAAGTGAAACGTGGACGCGCGCATTGACGGGCTCCGTGTTTGTGGTCGTCGTCATGGGTGCCGTGTGGCATTCGCCCTGGAGCAGCGCTGCACTTTGGGATGTGGTGGCCACCCTGGCATGGGTGGAGTGGTTCAAGGCTCCGAAAGGCCCGAGTTCGAAATGGCCCAAGGCCGTGCTCTTCTTGTTTCCCGTTCCGGCACTTGCGGCTCTGCACTGGATGTGCGCACTGGAGCCCTACGATCCGTGGCCAATCTTGAGTTTTTTGTGGATGATCTGGGCCAACGACACAGGGGCCTACCTCGTGGGCAAACCCTTGGGCAGGCACAAGCTGTGGCCTTCTGTCTCTCCGGGCAAGTCTTGGGAGGGCTTCGCGGGAGGTGTGGTGGCGTCAGCCGGAGTGGCTTGGGCGACGTTGGGCATGGAGTGGTGGGGATTGGGGGCGTTGATGGGCGTGTTGTCCACGGCTGGCGATTTGACCCAAAGCGCGTGGAAGCGCCGCCGAGGCATGAAGGACTCGGGCACCATGCTGCCTGGACACGGTGGAATCTTGGATCGCTTTGACGGATTTTTGTTCGCCGCGCCGGTCTATGTGATTCTTTGGTGCATTTTCGCGCTGTAAAACTCCGAAGATGACGTTGCACCGAGAAGGATTTGGATTGATTGCACTCGCCGTGGCGGTGGGCGTGGGGCTGGTGGCTCTGACTTCGTGGTTGAGCGCTCCTGAGTGGGCGGTGAATCTCGTGACGGCCTTGGCCGTGGTGGACGTGGTGCTTGTGGCGCAATTTTTCCGAGTTCCCAAGCGCGTTCCGGAGGCTTCAGAAGGCCAAATCCTCTGCCCGAGCGACGGCAAGGTTGTGGTCATCGAGGAAGTGGAGGAGCCCGAGATTTTTGGCGACAAGCGCATTCAGGTGAGCATTTTCATGAGCCCGTTGAATGTGCACGTGCAGTGGGCGCCCATGGCCGGCGAGGTCACCCACGCGAATTACCATCCGGGCAAATACCTGGTCGCGTGGCACCCCAAAAGCAGCACCGAGAACGAACGCACGACGCTCGTGATTAACGGCGAACGCGGCCCCGTGCTGTTCCGCCAAATCGCCGGCGCCGTAGCTCGCCGAATCCGCTGGTACATCAAGCCCGAGCAACGCGTCGAGCTCGGCGAGGAGGTGGGATTCATCAAGTTTGGCTCCCGCATTGACGTGTTCCTCCCTCTCGGCTCGGAAATCCACGTGGGGCTCGAGCAGAAAGTCAAGGGCCGCGAGACGGTTCTGGCGACCTTGCCGAAGCAGGGGTAAAGGTTTGGTCTTCCCCTCGGTACGGGTTACTTTGGGGGCCAAATCTTCCGATTCATGAAAAAATTCGTCATTCTCGCGCTCGGCTTGATTGCTGCAGCGCCTTCGTTTGCTCAGAAGCATTCGCTCGAGCACGTTCCCCAAGTTCCTTTAAGCGCCCGCACCAAGGCCCCCATGCCCACACACGCTGTGGTGGACATCGACCACCGTCCAGAGACGCCTGCCAACCTCAACAACACGCCCTCTGCGGACCACGTGCAAGTGCGTGAGCTTTTGGTGGAGCGCCAGGTCATCGGCTTGACGCAGTACGACCTTCAGTCGAACGCGGCCATTGACGACCGCGTGGCCGGCAACGGTTCTGCTGTGAGTGCGACCTGGACGATGAGCTTGGACGTGAGCCCGTTCAACGATCGCGGTACGGGATACAACTTCTTCGACGGGGAATTGTGGGGTGAACAGCCCTACGAGCGCCTCGAGAACGTTCGCATCGGTTGGCCTTCCGTGAACCACCTTGGCGACGGCCGAGAAGTGGTCATCAGCCACGCGGGCATCGACACGCCCTTGCACATGGTGCGCCGTGACGCGGGCACAGGCACGTGGGAAGACTCAGACCTTCCCAACTTCGCGGAATTGGAGGACGGAACGTTTGTAGGCAACCTCTGGCCACGCGCGGCTGTGGGTGGCTTGAACGATGAAATCCTCCACGTCATCTGCATCAGCACCCCCATCGCCAACGGTGGCTTTGAGTACCAAGGCCAAGATGGAGCGTTGTTGTACTACCGCTCTTTGGACTCGGGCGACACCTGGGAGATGAGCACGTTCCCCGAGCTCGACACCACGCACTTCATCAACATGAGCGCCGACGCCTACGCGATCCACGCCGAAGATGGAAAGGTGGCTTTTGCCGTGTTCAACGATTTGCAGGACAGCTTCATCATGATTTCAGACGACGCGGGTGACTCGTGGGAGTATCACATTTTGGCCGACTTCCCCGTCGACCTGTACACCATTGACAGCGGTTTGCCTGACAGCTTGGGCTACGACTTCGACGGCGACGGCATCTTCGCCGAATACCTCAACTCCGACGGAGCGGGCGACGTGCACATCGACGTGAACGGCACGGTGCACTGTGTGTTTGGGGCCATGTACTACGCCGACACCGATACGGTGGACGGCAACTTCAGCTACTTCCCAGGCACCAACGGCCTCCAGTACTGGCGTGAAGATTTCGGTGCAGATAGCAGCGTGACCATCGCGTACGCCTACGACATTGACGAGAGCGGAACCCTCGACCTCGAGGATGAAATTGCCGCATACTTCGTCAACCTTGCCGGCATCCCAAGCATGGGTTCGGACGACAGCGGCAACTTGTACGTGAGCTACAGCGCCATCATGGAGAACTACAGCTCGGGCACCCAGAACTACCGTCACGTCTACCTCGTGAATTCTGAGGACAACGGCGACACGTGGAACACGGAGGACGCTTGCGACCTCACGCCAGACATCGACTACGACGGTTACGAGTCGGTGTTCGCGTCCATCAGCCCACGCTTGACGGACCACATCGAATTGATCTACCAACGTGACTTTGAGCCTGGTTTGCACATCCGCGGTGACGAAGACCCGCTCGACTTGAATGACATCGTTCACTTGCGCGTGCCGATCGCGGATCTCGGCGATTGCGCGGACATCGGCTTCGAAGATTGGGTAGGCGTTGCAGAAGCATTCCAGCCAGGCCAAGTCCAGTTGTTCCCCAACCCTGCCAACGTGCAGGTGGAGTTGGTCATTGATCGTCCAGGTGCGCACGACGTGCGTGTGATCGACATCGAAGGCCGTCAGCACATGGCTTGGACAACGACCGGCTTGGTGGAAAAGATGGACGTGCGTGGCTTGACGCCAGGCATCTACTTCGTCGAATTGACTCAAGGCACCCAGCGCGCCGTGGTGCGTTTGGCCGTCCAGTAAGTCGACTCCTGACCGAAACGGAAAGCGGCACTTCGGTGCCGCTTTTTTTTGGGCCCAACCTCATCTTTGCATCATGCGCGTACACCTCCTCTCCATCGGCGACGAATTGCTGATTGGCCAAACCGTCAACACCAATGCCGCGTGGATGGGGCGCAAACTCACGGAGGACGGCTGGCGTGTGTCGAGCGTGGCGGCGATTTCCGATTCTCCCGAGGCCATTCGGGCTTCCCTGGACCGCGGGCTGGAGGAAGCCGATGCCGTGCTCCTCACAGGAGGGTTGGGCCCCACGAAGGACGACTTGACCAAGCACGTGCTGGCGGAGCATTTTGGGACGGAACTCGTCATGCACGAGGACATTGCAGTGGGCATCCAGGCGTGGTTTGAATCCCGAAACGTTCCGTTTTTGGAGGTAAATCGCTTGCAAGCCATGCTGCCGCGAGATTGCACGGTCTTGCCCAATCCCTTGGGCACGGCTTCAGGCATGTGGTTCGATCGTCCAAACGGCAAGGTTGTGGTCAGCATGCCTGGCGTACCCTACGAAATGGAGGGGTTGATGGAAAAAGAGGTGCTCCCACGGTTGCGCCATCATTTTCAACTTCCGACGACCCTGTACCAAACCGTTGTGACGGCGGGCATCGGCGAGTCTTCGTTGGCCATGCTCGTTTCGGAATGGGAGAACGCTTTGCCCGCCAAAGGGGTGTCCCTGGCCTATTTGCCTTCCCCCGGTCAGGTGAAGGTGCGGTTGGGGGTGCAGGGGCCAGCCGAGGATCGAGAATCGCTTCAGGCCTTGCTGGAAAGGGAGGTGAACACGTTTGTGAGGCTCGCGGAGAGTCACGTGATTGGACGAGGCGATTCAGGTTTGCCTGAGGCGGTGCTGGATGCCCTGCAGGTGCGATCCCAAACCGTCTGCACCGCCGAGTCTTGCACAGGCGGCACCGTGGCGTCGATGCTTGCTGCCGTGCCTGGCGCAAGCGCGGCCATGTGGGGCGGGGTGGTTGCTTACGACAACTCTGTGAAGGTGGCGCAGCTCGGCGTGGTGCAGAGCGACTTGGACGCGCACGGTGCCGTGAGCGAGCCGGTGGTGCTGGCCATGGCTCGTGGGGCGCGGGAAAGGCTTGGAACAACGTGGGCGGTGTCGACCTCGGGGATTGCCGGTCCGACGGGCGGAACGCCTGAAAAACCGGTGGGCACCGTCTGGATGGCGGTGTCGGGCCCGGACGGGGAGCGGGCGTGGTGCCACCGGTTTGGTTCTCAGCGGGAACGCATCATTCAGCGCGCGGCCCGACGCATTTTGACCCACCTCCACCACGCCATCCAAGAAGGAGGGGTGAAAGGGTTGGAGGAATAGAGAAAAAGTTGTTTCTTTGCAGTCCTAAAAAATTAGTGCCATGAGCCGCGTCTGTGAAATTACCGGGAAGAAAGTGATGGTGGGAAACAACGTTTCGCACTCTCAGCGTAAGACGAAGCGTCGCTTCTACCCCAACCTTCAGCGCAAGCGCTTCTACATTTCAGAAGAAGACCGCTGGGTGACCTTGCGCGTCTCTGCCAAAGCCATCCGTACAATCAGCAAGATTGGCGTGTTGGCGGCGATGAAGCGTGGAGAAGAGCTCGGCGTCCTCGAAGCGAAGTAAGACTTCCTTCCATCGTGGGCGCAGCCCGCAAGCAAAACGACCCGCCTTGTGGCGGGTCGTTTGCGTTTGCAGAAACCTCAATCGTCCGTTGAGCTGAACGGAGGCCGTGGAAAAGGGGCGATCAGTTGTCACCCAGGATGATGGGGAGCCCGTCGTCTCCACCTCCCACAACCACAATTTTCGTGTTGTTGCTCTTGGCGAGTTCCTTGGTCGCTTCGATGCCCTTCCACTTCAGGAGCTTGTCGCTGAGGCCCTTGGAGATGATTTCTTCAAAGTCACGGATGCCGGCAGCTTCGATGCGGAGGCGATCGGCTTCTTTTTGGGCTTTTTCGAGGCGGAACTCATATTCGAGAGACTCTTGCTCTTGCTGGAGCTTGCGCTCGATGGCTTGCTCGAGGGTGGTCGGCAAGGTGATGTTGCGGATCAACACGTCGTTCAGCTGGATGTAGTTCTCGGCGAGTTTGGCCGCGAGCTGGTTTTTGATCTCGAGTTGGATTTGCTCGCGCTTGGTCGTGTTGAATTCCTCAGGGAGGTACTTCGCGATGACTTCACGTGCGACGGAACGCATGGCGGGGCGAATCACTTTCTCCTCGTAATTGCGGCCGCGTTCGATTTCCAAGCGACCGAGGTTGTCGTATTCAGGCTGCGTGAAGACCGTCATGTCCATGTTGATCTTGAGCAGGTTGGAGCTCAGGACCTCGAGGGCTTCCATTTGTTCGGTTTGGCGGATTTCATACTCGTAAACCTTGTTCCACGGTGCTTTGAAGTGAAAGCCACTGGAGAGGGGAGCCTCGTTGGGGTCTACCCCTTGACCGAACGTATGGAAGGTGAGCCCTGCATATCCCGAGGGGACGGTGACGGTCAATGAACCCCAAAGCATGAGGACAGGAAGGACGACCACAAGGGCGAAGAGGATGCCGCGCAACTTGCGGCGATCCTCGGGAGAGGCTGACATGTTCATGGGAGGAAGATACTCGAGGAGGCGGAGAAGAACAGCGGCTTGACACCTGTTAACGAGATGCCAGGATGGGACGCGTTAACGACCGCCTCCGGCACGTCGTATGGCCCACTCAGCGGTCAATAGCGTGAGCAAGGTCACGAGAAGCCAAAGTTGTGCATGGAGAGGCAAGCGCTCGGAGGTCGTGTGCACGACGTCCTGGGAAGGGAGGAGCTCCGCGTATTGCTCCCATTCAGATCGAATCTGGGTGGCGTCCGACTCGGTGTTGAGGACGCCGAGAAAGGCGCCTTGGGTGCGGTCTGAAAGCCTCAACAACAGGCCGTGGTTGGCGGGGACCAAGCTTGCCTCGGCCTGAACGGCGTCCACCACCAAGGTGCCTCCTTGGGTCAAAGCATCTCCTGCTTGGGTGCACGAAGCGACCCAGTCGTACACGCCGGGGAGCAGCATGCCGAGGTCGAGGTTGTAATCGGTGCCCCGCGTGCTGGCGACGAAACGGTGGCGTGTGGCTTCGCCGTTTCGAGGGGTCAACGACAGCTCAACATCCACGTCCACGGTGGGGGACAAGGACACGTCGTACACTTCTGCAGTGAATTCACAACGCAAATCTTCGTCGATCCGTTCGGGTGCAGTGATGCGAAGACGTCGCACGTCGTCGCGGCTGCTCAAGTACTGCAGCGTGCGGTTGACGAGTTCGTCGAACACCAGGCTCTCGCCGTCGTGCCTCACCACGTCTTGCATGCGCCAACGCCAAAGCCCTTCTCCGAGAGTTACAGCCACACGTCGGCTGTCGCCCTCGCGCACCGCCCAGAGAGGCCAGTCGGTGGAGACAGGACCGACCTGTTGATGCAGTGCGGGGATCAAGGCTGGAGTCACGTTGTAGGCTCCGGTTGGGCAAGCCAAAGGCGGCCACAGTGCGAGCATCGATTCGAGGTCACTCGGAAGTGGGAAGGGCTCAAAGGTCGTCACGCGATGTCCTTGGGCTTCCGTGATCAAGGGTTCTGGTGCGTGCTGGAAGCCGACGAGGTTCAAATCCCAGTCGTTCCATGTGGTGGACGCTCCTCCAAGCACCCACACGGCGCGATTCGATTGCAAGGCCTCGGTGACGGCCGAAGGCATCAAGGCGGGGTCGAGGTGGTGAAGCACCAAGACGTCGTGATCTGGAAGTTCGGATCCCGCCGTCAAGTCAGAACTCCAGACGATTTCGGTTTCTTGGTGTCGGTTGGCGACGGAGGCGTTTCGGAGTGCCGCGAGGTCGGGGTGCGGAGCCTGGGCCACGAAGAGGATGCGGCGACGGCTTTCCAGCACGTCAATCGTGGCGCGCTTGAGGTTGTTTCGGCGTGTCACCTCACGCGCGGCGAGGTCGCCGGGGGCCGAGATCGAGGCCTGAAGGGTCATGGGGCCTGCCCGTTCCGCGTCGACTTGGACCGTCCAGCGCGTGCTGCTCATGGGGTGATCGGGCGTCCAGGTGGTGGTCTCCAGCACCGAGTTGCCCGAGGCCAAACGAAGGGTCAGAGGCACACCGACCGCACCGCGTGCCTGAGCCGTGACTTCCACAGGGAAGGCATTCCCGAGGTAGGCGACTTCGTTGAGTCGAAGTTTGGACACTTCGAGGTCCGTGACGAGGGCGGTGTCGCCGGTGCCGACAAAGACGTGCGGCACGTCCAGGCGGTCGGCCGTGAATTCCGGGTCAGGACCGCGGTTGGCGCGCCCGTCCGTGACGACCACGACCGCCGGCACGTTCCGATGGACGTACCGGTCCCGAACCGATTCAAGCGCCGACCCAAGGTCCGTGCGCTTCCCACGCGGCGCCCAGCCCGCGTCGTCCCATTCGTTCAACGTCCGATCAAACGTGAACAGGTCGACGTCCCATTTCGTGGCGTCGCCCCACGACGGCAGGTCCGCCACGAGCTGGTCGAGAGCGGCACGGCGCGCCGCGCTGTCTTGGCCCATCCATTGCGAAGGCGTGGCGTCCACCAAGATGGGAAGCACGGGCGCTTCCCGGGTTTCTGTTGTGGTTCGAAGCATGGGGCTCAGCAACAGGAAGCCCAAAAGGCTCAGAATGCTCAACCGGAGCAACGCCAGCAACCACGTCGGTGTGGGACGGTCTTTGCCCCATCCGTACAACAAGGCCGTGAAGCCCATCGCGGCGCCTGCCAGGACGGCCCACTGCCAGGGTTCGGCATGCACGATGAGGTTGGAGAAGTCCATGATCAGGTTCGGGAAAGGCGCACCTACGCAGCGATGGCTGCGTTAGGCGGTGATCATTCCGCCGTCGACGTTGAGGGTTTGACCGGTGATGTAGGAACTCATGTCGCTGGCCAAGAACACACACAAATTGGCGACGTCCTCAGGGGTTCCACCACGCTTCAGCGGAATGGCGTCGCGCCAACCCTGCACTGTGTCGGGGTCCAACTTGGCGGTCATCTCGGTCTCGATGAAGCCGGGGGCGATGGCGTTGCATCGGATGTTGCGGCTGCCGAGCTCGAGGGCCACGGACTTCGTGAAGCCGAGGATGCCGGCTTTGGAAGCCGCATAGTTGGCCTGGCCAGCATTTCCTTGCACGCCCACCACCGAGGAGATGTTGACGATGGATCCTGAGCGGGCTTTGAGCATCGTGCGGAGGACGGCCTTGGTCAGGTTGAAGCAGCTTTTGAGGTTCACGCTGATCACGCGATCCCACTGCTCCTCCGTCATGCGCATCAGCAGCGTGTCGTCCGTGATGCCGGCGTTGTTGATGACGATGTCCACCGTCCCAAACGCTTCCACCACCTCGCCAACCAACCGCTCGGCGTCGGTCATGCTCGCTGCATCCGATTGAAAGCCCTTGACGGTGCCTCCGCCGGCGCTGAGTTCGTTTTCCAAGGCCGCAGCCGCCTCCGCGGAACTGCGGTAGGTGAACGCCACTTTGGCGCCTTGGGCGATGAATTGTTCCGCGATGGCTTTTCCGATGCCGCGTGACGCGCCGGTCACAATGGCCACTTTTCCTTCAAGAAGCATGAGTTTGGGGTCTTGGTGTTGGTTCAATCAGAGGTCAATCAGGTTCGATGAGGTCGAGGTCAAGGCTTCACGAAGAGGGGAGGAGGTCTGCCGCCTCGGCGATGAGTTCGGCGATGTCTTTCACGTCGATGGACGATTCGCGTTCTGCGTTTTTCACGCCGTCCGTCATCATGGTGTTGCAGAAGGGGCAGCCTGTCGCCACGATGGCTGGGTTGACATCGAGGACGTCGTCTGTGCGTTCGTGGTTCACTTCGCGGTTGCCTTTCTCGGCTTCCTTGAACATCTGTGCGCCGCCTGCGCCGCAGCACAGGCCGTTCTTTTTGCAGCGACGCATCTCCACGAGTTCCGCATCCAAGGTGGAAAGGATGTCTCGAGGCGCCGCGTATTCCCCGTTTCCTCGCCCGAGGTAGCACGGATCGTGGAAGGTGATGCGGCGTCCCTTGAAGGGGTTTCCGTCCGCCACTTTCAGTCGGCCTTGGTCGATGAGGTCGCGGATGAATTGCGTGTGGTGCATCACCTCGTAGTTGCCGCCGAGCTCGGGGTACTCGTTTTTGAGGACGTTGAAGCAGTGAGGGCAACCGGTGACGATGCGCTTCACTTCATACCCGTTGAGGACGGCGATGTTTTGCGCGGCCTGCATTTGGAACAGGAATTCGTTTCCTGCGCGCTTTGCGGGATCGCCCGTGCAGCTTTCTTCCGCGCCGAGCACCGCAAAAGGCACCTCGCAATGGTGGAGGATGCGGGCGATGGCCTTGGTGATGCGCTTGGCGCGGTCGTCAAAACTTCCAGCACAGCCCACCCAAAACAACACTTCCGGGGTTTGGCCTTGGGCGGTCATTTCCGCCAACGTCGGGACTTGAAAGGTGCTCATGGTTCAGGATTCGTTGGTCCAATCGCCTCGGCTCGCGGCGGGGAAGGCCCACGGCGCGCCGTTGTTTTCGATGTTGTTGAACATGGTGGTGATGGACTCGGGCGATTTGCTGTCCTCCATGATCAAGCTGCGACGCATGTCGAGCACGATGCCCATGGGGGAGATGTTCACAGGGCACGCTTGCACACACGCTTGGCACGAGGTGCACGCCCAAAGCTCTTCTTCGGTGATGAAACTGCCGAGCAAGGTCTTGCCGTCGCCCTCCCACGTTCCGCCGTTGGCGTCCCGCTGCTTCCCGATCTCTTCGATGCGGTCGCGGGTGTCCATCATGATCTTGCGGGGGGAGAGGAGCTTGCCGGTTTGGTTGGCCGGGCATTCGCTTGTGCACCGTCCGCACTCGGTGCAGGTGTAGGCCTCCATGAGCTGCTTCCAGCTGAGGTCGGGCGCGTCTTTGGCCCCAAACTTCACCGGCGCCGCATCGGCCTCCGGCGCTGGCGCAGCAAACGGATCGGCGTTGGGGTCCATCATCAGGTCCACCTCCTTCTTCACGGCGGCCATGTTGTCCATGGCCCCTTGCGCCGTCAAGTCGCTGTAGTAGGTGTTGGGGAACGCCAGCAGGATGTGGAAGTGCTTGGAGTAGGTCACGTAAACGAGGAAGGAGAGGATGCCCAAAATGTGGAACCACCACATCCCGCGCTCCACCGCCACCACGCCCGCATCCGACAAGCCGTCGTACAGCGGAACCAAGAATTGGCTCACCGGAAACGAACCGGCCACGAGGTAGTGGTCCAGTCCTCGGCCCTGGGCGATGCTGTCGGCCGCGTTCATGCTCAGGAACGCGAACATCAACAGCACTTCGGCGATCAGAATCAAGTTGGCGTCCAAGGTGGGCCAGCCGCCCATTTCCGGAGACCGAAATCGGGCCAGGGCCATGCCGTTGCGTCGTGCGAAGAACACGACGCACGCCAGCACCACCAGCGCCGCGAGGAATTCAAACGACCCGATCAGTACGTCGTACACCCCCCCGAGTCCTGCAAAAGCACGGTGCGTCCCGAGGAGCCCGTCGATCACGATTTCGAGGAGCTCGATGTTGATGATCACAAACCCGACGTAGATCAGGATGTGCATGACGCCAGCGACGGGGCGGGCGACCATCTTTCCCTGCCCAAGAGCGACGCGCGCCATGACCTTCCAGCGGTCAGTTGGGCGGTCAGAGCGGTCGACGTTTTGGCCCATCAGGATGTTCCTGCGGATGAACGCCACGCGCCGCGCGAACAAGCCAACGCCTGCGGCCAAACACACGGCAAAGAGAAGTTGCGCAATCATGAGTGTCAGTCGTTGTCGGACGAATCCCCGCCTTGGGCCTCAAGTTCTTCGTCAATGATCTTGCGAAGGCGTTGCAGGTCCTTCTTCGAGAATTCCGATTTCTGCTTGCGTCCAATGAGGTTGACCTGCACGTATTTCCACGGGTGCATCTGCAGGTCATCCAGAAGCAGCTGCAACTCGAGGTTGGTGGCGACCAAGCCGTTGTGCAGGCTGTCGCTGACAATGAGCTTGCCGAGCGAGCCCTCGCCGGCGGAGATTTTTCCGGTGATTTGGGTGACGTCTTCGAGGGCTTGGTTGGCCTTCGCCATCGTGGCCGCGAATTCGATGCGCGACAGGGTGTCACTCAGCGTCGAGAAGTTCTCAATGGCGTTGGTCAAGTCGCCGCTGCTGGCGTTGAGTGTGGAGGTCAAGGAGCGCACGTTGCTCATCACCTTGGTGAAGTTGTAGCGGTTGTCCGCCACGGTGCTGTCGAGGTTGGCGGCGGTGTTTTCGAGCGATTGCACCGTGCGCTGCACGCTTTCCAACGCTTCAGGAAGCCGGCTGGTTGCCTCGCTGTTGAACGCCGCTTCGATCTGCTGAATGACTTCCTCGACACTGCGTATGAGGTCGGTGGTTTTTCGCTGCAACGGTTCAATTTGCTTGGCGACTTGGGCGGCGATGTCGTCCTCGACGTTGTTGAGCAGGGTGTCGCCAGCAAGGGCCAAGGTGGGGGAGTCGCCTTGTTCGATGCGAATGGCCTTGGTGCCAAACAAATCTGAGCTGTGGATCATCGCCACAGAATTCGAAGGGAAGTAAAGCTTGGGGTGTTCCACGACAAATTCCACCAGCAGCTCACCGCCTCCACCCTCAAGGAACTCGATGCGTCGGACTTGACCGATTTGGTAGCCGTTGATGAGGACCGGGTTGCTGACCGCCAAGCCAGCCACGTTTTCGTAAACGGCGTAGTAGGTGCTCGTTTTGGCAAACGGGTTGAACCCCTTTAAGTAGTTCACCCCCAAGACGAGCAGGACAATGCCCGCCACGACAAGGACGCCTACTTTGAATTCTGGTCGGAGTGTACTCACTGCAAGGGGAGGTTCAACAAATCACGAGCGCGTGACATGGGGATTTGAGTTTCCCCCTCGAAGGCCACCACAAACGCTCCTTCGAAACCTTCGGCACGAAGCGCCGTCTTGGCTTCGTGGGCTTGGTCGGGGTGCATGTAATGGCCGGTCACGTACTTGTGCAATCCATGACGAATGTAAGGTTTGGCCTCGGAGTGACCGCGGAGTTCGGGGGAACTTGGGGATAAAGCGGACTCAGTTGTGAGTATTTGAACCCCAAACCACACCTCAGGCCCGCTTTCAGCGGCCTGCGCGACGTTTTCCTGGGGCGGCGGGGTGGGTTCCGGATCGGGAGCGGGTTGAGGTGTCGGACTCGGTTCAGGAGCTTGGCCCACCTTCCTGGAGGCGAGATAGGTGTCGCGAAACGCCCGGTAGATGGCCGACGCGAGGTAGGCCTTTCCGTTCTCCGACTGCAAGAAATCCTCTTCTTCAGGGTTGGTCAGGAAACCCAATTCGACGAGCGTGCTGGGCATGGTTGTGTAGGAGATGACGTAGAACCCGGCTTGCTTGACGCCCCGGTCGCGTCGGCCGACGCGATCCCGGAACTGCGTTTGGATGGCGGCGCCGAGCGTGAGGCTTGCGTCGAGGTTGACGTTTTGGCGCAAGGCGAGAGCGATGTAGGTGTCCGGGTCGTTGGGGTCAAACCCGTCGTAGTTGCTCTCATAGCCTTCCTCCTTGAACATGGAGGCGTTCTCCCGCATGGCGACGCGCAAGCTTTCCTCGCTTTTGTGCATGCCCATGACGTAAGTGCTTGAGCCTCGAGCGCCGGCGTTGTCGAAGGCGTCGCAGTGGATGGACACAAAGAGGTCGGCCTTGGCTTCGTTGGCGATCCGAACACGGTCGATGAGTGCTGGGAAGCTGTCGTCTTTTCGCGTGTAAATGACCTTGACCTCGGGCAAATTCTCCTCGATGTACGCCCCGAGTTTCAAGGTGACGTCGAGGGTCACGTCCTTTTCCGTCTTGGTGTAGCGGCCGGTGCCGAGGTTGCCAGGGTCTTTGCCGCCGTGCCCCGCGTCCAGCACCAAGGTCAACACCGGAGGAGCAGGGGCAAAGGCCGCGCAGGCGACGATCAGGACAACACAGGCCGCGATGACGCGTTGTTTGGCTACTTTTGGATGCTGCTTCATGCCGGTTCTCAAACATACCGCACACCCCTGTGGACGCGCGATGCGGACGGGCTCGATTATCCTTTTTTGGATGTTGATAAGCCCTGTGTTTTGGGGCCAAAACACCCCTTCCTCCCCGCCCGATTCCGAGCCAGGTGAAGTGGTGGACTACGACGCGGATGACATCTACTTTGCAGTGGACAGCGGTCTGGGCTACCTCACTGGAAACGCCCGGGTCGTCAGCGGTTCCATGACCTTGACGGCTCACCGCATCGTGCTGAACCTCGACGACAACCTCGTTTGCGCCTACGGAAAGCGCGACAGTTTGGGGGCATGGGTCGGACGCCCCGTCTTCCAGGACGGTCCCCAATCGTTCAGCCAGGACCAGCTTTGCTACAACTTCGAAACGGGGAAAGGCCTGAGTCGGCACGCGGTCACGACCGAACAGGACATCGTGTTTCACGCGGACCGCGCCAAGCGCCAGCCCGACGAAACCGTTCACGTTCGAAACGGCAAGTTCACCACTTGTGACGCCGACAACCCGCACTTCCATTTCCACCTCACCAAGGCCATCATGGTGCCCAACGAGAAGGTGGTCAGCGGCCCGCTTTACCTCAAGTTTCGCAAGATTCCGACGCCGCTCGCCTTGCCCTTTGGGTGGTTTCCTCTCCAGCGTGAGAAGCAAAACCAAGGCGTGCTGTTGCCGGGCTACGGCGACGGGGGAGACCTGGGGTTCTTCCTCAAGGACCTCGGGTACTACATGCCGCTGGGCGAACACTGGGACGCCAAACTCCTGACCGACATCTACACCGGCGGCAGTTGGGCGGCACGCGTGGGTTCGAACTACAAATACCGCTACCGAAGCTCGGGGTCGTTCAGCGTGAGCTTTCAGCGCCAGAGGCAGGGGTTTGCGGGGACGCCGGGGTTTGGGTTGTCGAACAACTTCTTCGTGCGCTGGAACCACAGCCAAGACCCGCGTGCGCGTCCCAACTCCAGGTTCAATGCCTCCGTCAACTTTGGGTCGTCAGGCAACTTCCAACAGAACCTGAACAGTTCTCAAGAGGAGTACCTGTCCAACACGTTTCAGTCGAGTTTGCAATGGACGGCCAACGTTCCACGCACGCCATTTTCGACGAACATCAGCGCACGTCACAGTCAGAACTCGTTGACGGGCAACGTGCAGCTCGCGTTGCCCTCGTTGTCCATCAACATGCAGCGCACCAGCCTCGCCAAATTGATGGGTGTCCAGGTCGGGAGATCGTCCTTTCTCGACGGCGTTGCAGTGACGTACAGCAGCCAAATGGAGAACACCATTCAGGCTCCAGACAGCGTGTTTGGGGCGCAGGACTGGTCTTCTTTGAGAATTCGTAATGGATTGAAGCACAAGGTTAAGTTGTCTTCAAGTTCAAGTGTTGGTTTCGTTTCAATCGCGCCGACGTTCACGTACGACCAATTCGATTCGTTTGACGCCTTGAACGTGTCGGAGGTGCAAGTCACCCCCGATTCTACCTCTTTCCTGACCGACACCTTGAGCGGGTTTCAAACCACCAACGAATGGCGCTTGGGCGTGTCGGCGAGCACGCGCTTTTACGGCTTGTTCAACGTGCCTGGCCGGGGCCGAGTGAAAGCCGTTCGCCACGTCCTCTCCCCGAGCGTCGGGCTGAGCTACAACCCGGAGCGCATGCGCGAGCAAAGCCTCGTCACGGACGCCGGCGAGGTGGGGTGGAACCCTTACGCCCTCGGCCGATACGTGCCCAACGACTTGCGTGAAGCGGGATCGCTCAATTTCAGCTTGTCCCAGAACGTCGAGGCCAAAATCGCGGACCGCGAAACCGGCGACCTCCGCAAGGTCAAAATCCTCGACAACCTCGCCACGTCCGGCAGCTACAACTTCGTGGCCGATTCCCTCCAACTTTCCGATTTCCAGACGCGCGCGTTCACGAACCTGTTCAACCGGGTCAACGTCAACGTGAATGCCACGCACACCGCCTACGCCCGGGATTCGGTGACGGGAGGCATGGTCGACACCTACCTTGCTTCGCAGGGCGGAGGCCTCGTTCGACTCAAGCGCGTGACCGGCGCGGTTGGCACGAGCTTCCAGTCGGCGTCCGACGCTGCCACCCCGTGGAACGTGCGTCTGGATTACAACGTCAACTTGGCGCGCCAATGGGCTCCGGACCTCGCCCGCGACACCAGTGCGGTGACCCACGCTCTGACGGCCCGAGGCAGCGTCAACGTGATGAAGCGCTACAAGGTGGACGTGACCACGGGGTACGACGTGGCGCGTGGCGAATTCACACCCACCAACTTGAACCTGTACGTGGATTTGCACTGCTGGGAGCTCTCCTTCAATTGGATTCCCTTCGGCGTGCGCCAGAGCTTTTCGCTCCGGTTGAATGTGAAGTCAGCTCTCTTGCGCGACCTCAAACTCGAGGCCCGAGGCGCGGACGGCAAGCTTCTCTTCTGACCGTCGGTTGCGCCCGGCTCGGCGACGGCTTACGACCGGGCGTACCAGCGGTACAACATCACCGCCAAACACACCAAAAATGCGAAGAAACTGATCTTGTTGATGCCGTGCATCATGCGCAGGTTGATCCCCGCATCCTTGTCCTTTTTAAACAAGTTGATGGGGTTGATGTAGTACAAGAACTTCTTGAAAAACATGTTCTTGGTGATTTTAGATTAAACCTTTTGTGCAATCATGGAGATCTCCACGCGCGCCCCTTTAGGAAGGGCATTCACCGCCACCGCCTCGCGCGCGGGGAACGGTTGGGGCATGGCCTCGCGGTAGGCGGAATCCATGGCGGCGTAGTCGTCCATTGTCGTCAAGAAAACCGACGCCTTGACCACGTTGTTCAAGTCGAGCCCGGCGGCCTGCAGGATGGCCTCTGCATTTCGAATGCATTGCGCAGTCGCCGCTTCCATCGGTTCGGCGATCAAGGTTCCTGTGGCAGGGTCGAGCGGAATCTGCCCGCTGACAAACACGAGCCCGCCTGCTTCCGAGGCTTGGCTGTAGGCGGCCACGGGTTGCGCGGCCTTGTCGGTGTCGATGCGTGAAGACATGAGGTACTTTTGTATGGGTGACCAAATCTACAGCCCATGCGCATCACCTTGTTCGACAACCACGATTCCTTCACCTGGAACCTCGCCCACGATTTGGAGCGGGAAGGGGTGCACGTGACCGTGGTGCGCGCCGGAGAGTGGTCCGACGACCTGTGGGCCCAAACTGACGCCCTCGTGCTCTCTCCCGGCCCAGGATTGCCCCAGGAACATCTCCAGCTTCTCGGGATCATTGATGAAGCTCTGGGACACGGCGTGCCCGTGCTTGGGGTGTGCCTTGGCATGCAGGCCTTGGCCGTGCACTTTGGAGCCGCCCTCCGAAACCTTGACGCGCCACTTCATGGACGCAGCACCGAGATCACGTGGTCCCTCAAGGGGGTGGAAACGGCTCCTTTGGCCAGCATGTGGGAAGAGCTGGGCAGTCCGACTCACGTGGGGCATTACCACAGCTGGGTGGTGGACGAAGCGTCGTTGCCGGCTGACCTGCATGTGAACGCCCGCAACAGTCAGGGACTTCCCATGGCGTTTCTCCACGGCACCCTGCCCGTTGCGGGCGTTCAGTTTCATCCAGAGTCGGTGCTTACGCCCGAAGGCCAAACCCTTCTCCGAGGCTGGATCTCAGCAGCTCAACGTTGCTTGGCCATTTCGGCCTCGAACGTCTCTTTGAACTTCTCGTAGTTGTACTCCGCCTTGATGCGTTCGTCTTGGGAGAGGCGCTCGTTGTACTTCGACACGAGTTCCGACGCGGAGAGCTCCACGGACATGTAGCTCACGTAGGTTCCGTCGGTTTTTTGCGTCAAGCGGTCGCACGCGGTGATGGCGCCAGAGAGCATTTGGTCCACGACGGTCTTCGCCATGTCGTTGAACGTCTCCGTGACTTCTTCTTTGTTGTTGAACTTGGTGCTGTTCACGTAGTTGTCTGACACGATTTGAACTGTGGCGTTGATCGAACGGGCGAGCTTGGCTTCCGCGTTGGAACGTGCGATTTTTTTCGCGGTCTCGCGGCTCATGCTCTGGCCGGTGGCGGAAGCGCGGAACGTGTTCTTGTCGCTCTTGTACTCTTCGCCCCCGCAGTATTCGAGGATTTCAATTTCACCGGCTTGCTTGGGGGTGACACCTTTGTTGGAATTGCAGCTGGCCAAAGCGAACACCAGGGCCGCCGTGCTTGCCGCGAAAACGGAGATTCGAAGTTTCATGTGAATTGGGTTTTGACCGAATGTAAGATTTCTCAGGAAGATTGTTTTCAGAAACCGTGCCAAAGTCGAATTAAGGCAGGGACAAAGTCGGACTCGATTTCCTCGGAGGCCTTGCCGTACGCCACATCAGTGGCACGCGGAAGGTCCATCTGAATGCCTTTGATGCGGGTCAGGGTTTGGGTGAAGATGGATTCTCCCGCCCCGTTTGTGACGGTCCCAACGACATCCACATACACCGTGATGAAGCCTTGGCCTTGGCCTCCGGGACGGGCATCGGCTTGAAGCGTCAGCACCATGTCTGCATCGGCGTCCGGGCCGAGGACTTTCACGTTGGCACGTTGCAGGGCTTGCTGCACAGCGGGGCTGAGCACCGCTTGGTCCCGCGTTTTGCCAAACGCACGCTCCTCGACGCGCAACGCCACTTCGATGGGCGCCAACGTCACGTCGACGCGAAGCGGTGCCGCCTGCAATCCCTCGGCGGCCTGCCGGAACGGATGGGCGAGGGGCAGGCCACGGACAAACGCCTTAGGATCCACCCGCACTTCGAGGCTGGTTGCGGTTTTGCCAGGCTCGAATTTCTCGAGGACGATTGTGGCCTGGCCCCGCGCGTCGGTGACGGCTTCGCCTCGGGTAGGCAGGTCGCCGCGTTCGTAGCGGTACGTGAGGGTCACGTTGGGGGCCGGGCGGCCGTCGAGGAGGGCGGTGACGATGGCGATGCCTCGAAACGCGTCCTCCACATGGAAGGTCAGGGTCGAGTCGGCTGCGGCCAACTGGAGACCGGCGATGCAGTCGTCGAGCATGCCCACAAGTTCTTCAGGGACGGCCGTCTCCGTGCCGTCGTCCGCGCGGTGAACCAAGGGCTTGTCCAGGAAGGGACGCAAGACGTCCAAACCGCGCACGGACGCGTCCACGGCTTGCTGGATCTGCGAAAGCGACCGGGCTTCCCGAGCGGAACTCAAGTGTCCCATGGCAAGGGCGAGTGCGGCTTGGCGTTTGGCTTCTTGAATGCGCGCGTGCTCGGCCTTGCTCAAGCGGTAGTACGCCAGCACCTCGGTCTCCGACGCGTACGTGTCCACGAGCTCAAACCCCTCGAGGTCCTCGTTGGTCGTGCTCGCGGAATTGGATTTGAAGGATTCGGAAAGCCAGTCGTTGACCTGAAGAACGTTGACCGTCGAAGTGGATTGGACTTTCACGCGGATTTCACGCGAGAGGTTGTCCAAGGCGTTTTGCTTGGCGACGGCGTCCGCGTCAAGCGGGTGCGCGGCTTTGGAGGCGGATCCGATGCCGATGTAGTAGCT
>ENA-OUOG01001897-OUOG01001897.1-marine-metagenome-genome-assembly--contig:-NODE-1897-length-23008-cov-4.799834_pt1 | contig 23008 bp, 22 predicted proteins | sample MGYA00248635_ERZ508505 | MGnify/ENA primary metagenome ERZ508505 (study PRJEB26176, sample SAMN06267871) | marine metagenome | isolation source: Saanich Inlet, British Columbia, Canada | place: Pacific...
GCGCCCTTCCCCACCACGGGCCAGCCGCTGCACTTGCCCGCCAACACCGAAGCCCTCGCCGCCCTGCGCGCTTGGCTCGCCGAAGAATGAACGACCTTCGCACCATGGACACCCCCTCCGACGAGCGGTACATGCGGCTCGCCCTTCAAGAAGCCGAACAGGCCGCTGCCCGCGACGAAGTCCCGGTCGGTGCCCTCATCGTCGCCCGCGACCGCATCGTGGGCCGTGGCCACAACCTCTGCGAGCAGCTGCACGACTTCACCGCCCACGCCGAGATGCAGGCCTTCACGGCCGCGTCGGAAACGCTCGGCGGAAAGCACCTCGATCAGTGCACCTTGTACGTGACGCTGGAGCCCTGCCCGATGTGTGCGGGGGCCGCGTTTTGGACCCGCATCGGCCGCATCGTCTACGGTGCGTCCGACGCGAAGCGCGGCTTCTCACGCTGGAACGCCGCTTCCCCCATCCTGCACCCGAAGACCGAAATCGTTTCCGGCGTCCTCGAAGCCGAATGCAGCGCCCTCGTGAAAGAATTTTTCGCCCAGAAGCGGCGTCGGAAAGGCTGACGCGTCGGTTCGGCTGACTACCTTTGGCCTGGAACACGCGCCATGCTGAACATCGACAAAGCCCTGCTCAAAGCCATCCGCGACCAGATTGAATCCGGCGCGGATCGTGAATTGTTGGTGCTGTTGTCCGGGTTGCATGCTGCGGACCTCGCTGAAGTGCTCGACCACGTAAAGCGGGAGGAGGCTCATTATTTGTTCCGACTGATTCCGAAGGAACTCAAGAGTGACGTGCTGATTGAGTTGGAAGAAGACGTTCGGCTGGAGTTGTTGACGAGCATGACTTCTGCGGAAATCGCGGGCGACGTCCTCGAAGGGCTCGATTCCGACGACGCCGCGGACGTCATGGCCGACCTGCCCGACGCGAAGGTGGAAGAGGTCATCGAATTGCTCGAAGACGACGCGCAGGCGAGTGACATCCGAGACCTCCTTTCTTATCCCGAAGGCACGGCGGGGGCCCTCATGGCGAAAGAACTCGTTCAGGTCCAATCCACGTGGACCGTGGCACGGGCCATTCGGGAGATCCGGCGCCAAGCCGACGAACTCGAACACGTGTACACGATTTACGTAACGGACGGCGAAAACCGCCTCACGGGTCGCCTCAGCCTGAAGCACTTGCTGCTCAGTGCTGCCACCACCCGAACGCTTGTCAGCGAATTGCAGCAGGACAAGGAACTCATCAGCATCGGAGCGAACGAACCCGCGGAACGCGTAACGAAGTTGATGGAGCGGTATGACCTTGTGGCCTTGCCCGTGCTCGATGACGAAGGACGGCTGGTCGGCCGCATCACCATCGACGATGCGGTGGACGTCATCATCGAAGACGCCGAACGGGATTACCAATTGGCGAGTGGGATTTCGGAAGACGTGGAGTCGCGCGATGACGTGTGGACCTTGACGCGGGCGCGGCTGCCTTGGCTCCTCATCGGATTGGCAGGCGGGATCGGGGGCGCCTACGTCATCGGGGCGTTTGAAATCGAAAAGAACCCCGGCATGGCGTTGTTCATTCCGTTGATCGCGGCCATGGGCGGCAACGTAGGGGTGCAATCCGCTGCGATTGTGGTTCAAGGGCTGGCGTCGAGCAGCATCGACACCGGCGACATCTTCAGCAGGTTGTCGAAGGAACTCGGGGTCGGCCTCATCAACGGCGTCATCTGCGCGGTCCTCATCCTCGGCGCCAGCGCGGCCTTGGGCTTCGGGACCTCGCTCAGCATCACCGTCAGCCTCGCCTTGTTGTGCGTCATCATCTTTGCCGCGCTCTTCGGCACATTCGTACCGCTGATGCTGGATCGGTATAAAATCGACCCCGCCTTGGCGACCGGGCCGTTCATCACCACCGCCAACGACATCATCGGGCTGATGATTTACTTCGCTGTCGGTTCGGCGATTGCGGATTTGTTCTGAATGAAAATTTACTTCCTCGAAACGGTACACGAGCGGCTTGCGGAGCGCTTGACCGCTGCGGGGCACACGTGCATTGAGGCGTTCGGCGTGCAGCGTTCGGACGTGCTCGCGGGCCAAATCTCCGACGCGCACGGCCTCGTCGTCCGCTCCCGCTTCCTGGTCGATGCGCCCTTGCTCACGGTCCTTCCCGAACTGCGCTTCATCGCCCGCAGCGGCTCTGGCCTCGAAAACATCGACCTGCCCGCCGCAGCCTCCCGCAACGTCGCGGTGTTCAATTCGCCCGAAGGCAACCGCGTCGCCGTAGGCGAACACGCCCTCGGCATGCTCCTCGCGTTGCTGCACAAGCTGCACATCGCGGACCGCAGCGTCCGCGCTGGAGCATGGCAGCGCGAAGCACATCGCGGCCTCGAGCTGAGAGGGCGCACCGTCGGCATCATCGGTTTCGGCCAAATGGGTTCCGCCTTCGCCCAGCGCCTCCAAGGGTTCGAATGCCGCATCCTCGTCTACGACAAGTACCGCACGGACTTGCCGGCACAGCCCGGAATGCACACCGTGGACGAAGCCACCCTGCTCGCTGAATCCGATGTCATCAGCCTCCACCTTCCCCTGACGGACGAAACCCACCACCTCGTCTCCTCCGACTGGTTGCAGCGCTTGGGCAAATCCCCCATTCTCATCAACACCTCCCGAGGCCCCATCGCTTCCACCGGTGCGCTGGCCGAAGGCCTGCACCGGGGTTGGATTTCTGGTGCCGCCCTTGACGTGCTCGAGGAAGAAGGCCGGGACCTCCTCAACTTGACCAACCGATCCGAAGCCCTTGAAGTCCTGGCTGCGGATCCGCGCGTCATCTTCAGCCCCCACGTCGCCGGCTGGACGAAGGAGAGCTACATCAAACTCAGCGACGTGCTGGCCGACAAGGTCCTGACGGCCTTTCCTCAACCGCTCTGAATGAAAAAAGGCACCCGGGAAACCGAATGCCTTTTTCAATGTGTTCGTTCGAGAATCAGTTCTCTGAACCCGTGCGCTCGCGACTCGAAGCCGAATAGAGCACCTTTAGCGCGGAAGCTTTTCGCAATTCCTGTTTGACGCCGGTGACGATGCCCATCTTCGTATCCTTGTCGACCTTCAGCGAAACCCACATCTTCGATTGCTCCGCCTCTGCAAGCGTCAAGCGCTCCTTCGCAACCCAATCTTGAATCGCAGCGACACCGCTGAACGCATCGTTCAACTGAATCACCGGCTCGGTTCCATATCGGTTGTCCATCGGCGGACCGATGTTCACGTAGCGGATGAGGTGCTTCTTCTCGATTTTATACAGCTCCGATGCCTCGGGGCGAATGACCCGGACTTTTTCTTCTTCGGTCCGCAACACCGTCGCGACCATGAAGAAAAATAGCAACATGAAGACGATGTCCGGCAAAGAGGCCGTAGAAATCGCCCCCATTCCCCGTTTGGTACCTTTCTTAAACTTCCCCATGGCTCAGTAGTATGCGGATCCTTCGCGCGGCTCAGCTTCGGAAATCCGCTGGGGATAGACCAAACGCACGGCAGCGATTTTACTCAACAACTCCATGTTCTCCGAGTCGCGGTCGTACGCATCCTCGAGTTCGCGGTAGGTTTTGCCAAACTTTGCAAGCGACAACTCATCCCGCAATTCGTTCACCGCCGATTGCAGTTCATTCTGCACTTGGAGGTAAATGTCGTACGACGTGTTGTTGTCGTTCTGCATGGAGATGAGGGCCGAACCCGGCAACTCCTTATAGTCTCCACCGAACAACTCAATGGCCGTCAACTTTTCGTTCAGGTGCTCAATGAGTTTCTGGTAGTTCCGCTTTTGCACCTCAGATGCACCCGCCATCATGCCCTCATATTGAGCAATCTGCGCGGTCAACTCCGACCGACGTACCCAAACCCGCTCCGGGAAGGCAGCGTTCGTCTTGCCGTTGGCTCCTGTGATGAACTCAACCTCGCGGCTTTTGCCCACGGTATTCCGCCCAACGGGATGCGCCATGACCCCGTCGCCTGTGGCGACCAAGAAGTTCTTCGCTTGGTCCTTGAGTTGCCCGATGTCGAGCATTTCCCCTTCCACCAGCAACTGATCGAGGAAGTTGACCTTGACGTTGAACACGTTTTGTTCCTTGACCGGCGGGACATCCACCAAATCCTCTGGAACAGGGGGCGGCAACTGGCGCTTGATCCCTTCATCCGAATCGATGGTGGTGGTCACCAGCCAAAAGATGAGGAGCAGGAACGCAATGTCCGCCATGGAACCCGCGTTGATTTCAGCTAATTCTCGACGCGCCATGTTCCTGGATTATTTGAAGATGCGGCTCACCTCGGCCCAAACAATGGACGCGATGGAGATCAGCCCCAACAAGTAAACGTACCACAGACCGCCTCCGGCAAACCAGCTCTCGCCTTCCGTCACCGTGATTCCACTGGCTTCATAAGCCTGGAGTACGGTCGAATCAGAAAGCTGGTAAAAGCTCACGAGTCCCACGAGCGCGAAAACGATGACCCCGATGAGGGTACCGATTTTCTCGCGGAAGCGCATGAGGAAGAACGCCAAGCCGAAGAGCACGGCAGCCGCTCCCGCGACAATGCCCACTGCGTAAATGATGTAGAAGAGCTGGTCGAGGTACTGTCCGTAGCTCTCATTGCCTTCTTGCCAAGTCTCTTCCGAAACGCTGTTCGACAGGATGATCCATGTCAAGGCAGCGCCTGCGACGATGATCGCAATCCGGAGGATGGACAGGCCGATGCGAAGTCCTTTATCTCCCATGATTGCGATGATTATCCTTTGAGGTTACGCTTGTACAACAAATCGACGAAGTCCATGGAAGCTTCCTCCATGTCCAACACAATGCTGTCGATTTTCGACAGGATGTAGTTGTAGAAGATTTGGAGAATGATGGCCACGATCAAACCCGAGACCGTCGTGATCAACGCCACCTTAATGCCGCCTGCGACGATGGATGCGTTGATGGTGTTCGCCTCCGCAATTTTATCGAAGGCCGAGATCATCCCGATGACCGTACCCATGAAACCCAACATCGGTGCCAGTGCGATGAAGAGGGAAATCCAGCTCAGGCCGCGCTCCAACTTCGACATCTCGACAGAACCGTAGTCCTCGATGGCTTTCGCCACCTCTTCGTAGCTGCCGCTGCTGCGGTCAAGGCCTTGGTAGAAGATGGAAGCCACTGGGCCGCTGGTGTTGCGGCACACTTCTTTTGCAGCGCTCTCACCGCCTTTGCCCAACGCATCCTCGATCTTCTTCAAAAGCTTCGAGTTGTTCGTCGTAGCCATGTTCAAGTAGATGATGCGTTCAATGCTCAAGGCGAGGCCCAGGATCAAACAAATCAACACGAACGCCATGAAGGTCGCGCCACCTTCGATGAAGTAACGCTTCACCGTTTGGTGGAAGCTCAACACCTCCTTCGTTTCCTCTGCAGGAGCAGCAGCTTCGGGTGCAGGAGCAGCAGGAGCGGCCATGGCCGTCGTGTCCTCTGCAGCAGCGGTGGTGGTGTCAACGGCAGCTTGTTCCGTCGTTTCGGTCGTGGCATCTTGTGCAAATGCGGCGGCCGGAGTTCCGGTCCAAATCAGCCCTGCAATGGCAAAGAGGGCGAACAACTTCTTCATGAGAATCAGGTTGATGGTGTGTTTCGTTCCTTGTAATGTGCGCTGAGCGGATTCAGTCCAAATCCGATTCAACGGGTGCAAATGTAGGACGGGCAATCGTTTCTACAAACTTTCACAGGTTAAACCTCTTTCGGCGGTTATGAACGCTCCGTCAACAACGAAGCGATGTGCTGTTGAGCGGCTTCAACGGAATCGATGGGCAGGGCGCAGGCACCGGAAACGCAGGGGTAGATGCGCAGGTTCGCGTGGTACCGATGGGCCGTGAGGGGCACGTCGTCCGCGGGGCGAGGGAGCGGAACGACGATGCCGGAGGTCCCGACCGCACGGCGCACCGCGGGGAGTGCGGCGGTGATTTCGGAGTCGGGGCCGGTGACGACCAATTCGATGAACGGGTGTTGGATTTGGCCCGCGACTTCCGCCCATTTGCATGCGGATGGCAACTCGTCAAAACCCGCGGCCGCCGAGGCCACGAGCGCTTCTGAACGCTCCATCCACGAAGGCTCGCCGAAGATCGCGCCCAACGTGTGCAAGTTGCCGGCCATCACCGCATTCGCGCTGGGCAACACGTCGTCCACCCGGTCGAATCGCTCGGCAAAGGCCGTGTCGGACGGCAGGGCGAACCGGAAAAGCGGGGTTCTGGGGTCACTGTATTCGGCGAGGACGTGCCGGGTCCACCGCGCGGCGAGGTGCGCCCAAGCGGGGTCGCCCGTGGCGGCGTAGGCCTCAAGGGCGGCGGCGGTGGAGGCCGCGAGGTCCTCCAGTGTGCCGTCGATGCGGCAGCGACCCGCTTGCCAAATCCTGAACAGGCCTTCGCCGCGGGCCATTTGGTCGGTGAGGAACGCGCAGGCTTCGAGGCCGCGAGCCGTCCAGTCCGCACGGTCCCAAGCCGCCCCAGCCTTGAGGAGGCCCCACGCCATCCAAGCGGTGTGGGCGGCCACGACCTTTTCGTCACGGGCTGGAGGGCGGCGGGTTGCAACGCGCGCGGCGTGCACCGCGTCGAGCATGGCCGGTGTGCCGGCTGCCACGCCCGACGCGCCGACGGGCCGCATCGGGATGAACGCGCCCGCTCCGAACTCATCGACGCGCGCCCGCTCCGTCCAATCGAAGTGCTGCATCGCCGCATCGAAGTCCGCACCCGCGAGCGCAGCCGCACACTCCGCGGCTGTCCACCAATAATACCGCCCCTCCTGCCCTTCGCTGTCGGCGTCCCAAGCCGCATAAAACCCACCCTCGGGCGCATCAAAATCGCGGCAAACCCCTTCGACGAGCCGCGAAGCCGCCAACGTCAGTTCGTCGCGCTCGCCGGACGTCAGGCCAGGAACGTCCAAGGACGCCGCCAGCCAAGCGAGCATCGGCCCTTGGTCACTCAGCATCTTCTCGAAGTGCGGAATGCGCCAGGCCTCGTCGACCGCGTACCGCTCAAAGCCGCCGCCAGCGTGGTCGTGCAGGCCGCCACGGACGATGGCCAGCACCGAACGGCGCGCGTGCGCCGCGCACTCCGCGTCGTACCGACCTTGCGCAGCGAGCCAGCGCCCTTGAACCGGCATCGGGAATTTCGGCGCCCCCGCGTTCCCGCCGTGTCGGAGGTCCCAATGGGGCTTCCACGCGGCGAGGCCTGCGGCGATGGCGGATGACCAGTGGGCCCGCCCTTCCCCGGCCTCCGCAGGCGACTCCACCGCGCGCACCCCCGAAGCCAAACGCTCCGCATAAGCCACCACCGCCGCTCGATCCGTCCGCCACAACCGAACCAGCTCCATCAAACTCGCCTCCCATTGCTCCCGCGGCACATACGTCGCCCCCCAAACCGGCCTACCATCCGGCAAGCACACCACATTCAACGGCCACCCCCCACTCCGCGTCATCAGCTGCACCGCAGTCATGTAAATGCCGTCCACCTCCGGATGCTCCTCCCGGTCCACCTTCACGCTCACAAAGTGCGCGTTCATCACATCCGCCGCCCCTTCATCCTCGAACACCTCCCGCTCCATCACGTGGCACCAATGGCACGCGCTGTACCCCACGCTCACCACCACCAACCGCTGCTGCTCCCGCGCCGCCTGCCAGGCCGTTTCTCCCCAAGGCCGCCAGTGCACCGGGTTCTCCGCGTGCTGCAGCAAGTAAGGACTCGATTCGTTCCGCAAAAGATTCATTCCTGCGAAAGTACGCGCGAACTTTGCCGCATGACCCCTCGCCCTCCCCGTTGGAAATTCGCCGTCGTTGTTTGGCTGGCAATCTACCCGTTGGTCACGCTGTTCTTCGGCGTTTTTGGCGGCCAAATCATGGCCATCCATCCGCTCCCCTTGCGCACCCTCGTCATCACCCTCGTGCTGGTGCCGCTGATGGTGTTTGGCCTCATTCCGTTGCTCCAAAAACTGCTTCGGAATTGGCTATCCAAATGACCCTCAACCGATGGCCATCGGCACCTCCATCAACAAGATTTCCGCTCCTTCCGAGCGCGCCGTGAGGTCGAGCGCATTCACCGACCACACGCCCATGCCATCGCGGGGCCCGAGTTCCGCCCCGTTCATCGTCCACTCCCCGGAAATGACGAAGGCATAAACGCCGTGCGTCGCTGGACGGTGCAACGGATGCCGGACTTCCACCCCGGCATCGAAACGACCGAGGTGCCACCAAGCGTCCTGGTGCACCCAAACGCCCTCATCGTCGGGACTGGGCGATAAAATCTGCTGCAACCGGTTGTGCCGAGCCGCCGGGTCCAAGGCTTGCTGATCGTAGCGCGGCTCGACATCCTTGGCGTTCGGAAACATCCAGATTTGGAGAAACTTCACGGGGGCGTCCGCGTTTCTGTTGAACTCGCTGTGCGTGATGCCACGGCCGGCGCTCATGACCTGCACTTCCCCGTGCCGAATGACCGCCACATTGCCCATGCTGTCCCGGTGTTCCAGGTCCCCTTCCAACGGAATGCTCACGATTTCCATGTTGTCGTGGGGGTGGGTGCCAAATCCCCGCCCCGGCTCCACGTGGTCGTCATTCAAGACCCGCAACGCCCCGAAATGCATCCGCTCCGGATGGTAGTAATTCGCGAAGCTGAAGGTGTGGTGGCTGTCCAGCCAACCGTGGTTTGCCCGGCCCCGCGTTGCGGCTCGGTGGATGACGGCGTTGTCCATGTTCCAAGTATCGTGTGCAATGGGGAGGTGATTGAACCCCATGGGTTCGAGCGCATGCAATTCATCGATGCGGTTTTCCGCCGCTCCAGAAGTGCCCACCACAAAGGCGCCCGTTCCGAGCAGTCCCTTCCGAATGAAGTCCTTGCGTTTCATGCTTGGAAGGTACGACAGCGAAGGGTTTCAAGCCAAATCCATGTATCAACAACTACTGAGCAAACCCCTGTTTTGCGCGCTCCACCTCCGCCTTGAAGTGCGCGTCGCCCAACACTTCCATGCCGCCATCGTTCAGAAACGGCAACACGAACCTCACAGCCGGGCGGTAATCGGCCACCACCACCTTCAAAGCAACGCGCCCGGTCGCCTCGTCCTGCTTGAGGTGCGGAGCGGCCAGGGGCGCCTCGGACTTGAGAAACAGCGCCACCTGCATCGACATCGACAACTCGATGCGCTTGTGGGCAGTGGCCAAGTCGAGCGCGAATCCGAAGATGTCGGGCGCGTGGACCCGGTGCTGAGCCATCAGCGAAATGGGAACGGACAGCACCTCCACCTCCGCAATGCGATCGAGACGGTAGTACTTATTCGTTCGGGTGGCCACTTCGAACGCCGCGAGGAACCGATGGCCGCCGACGAATTCCATCGGCTCGACGATGCGGTTGGAGACCGTGCCGCTGTTCGCCGATTGATAGCCCTTGAGCAGGATGCGGCGTTGGGACCCGATGCCTTCGCTGATTTGGCCCAAAATCCGCGCCACCCCCGCGTCCGCAATCCATCGCGCCAACTCATTGCTCGGCTCAAACACGTTCAACTTCGAAGCAATCGCTGCCACCTCATCCCGATTCGGAAACGCAATGCGCAGCGCCTGCAAAATGAGCTCCGCTTCTTGCGAGGTGAACACGTGATCCAAGTCCTCGGACTTGATGTAAAAGCCACCGTCCGCGTCCTTCTCCACGTCAAACCCCACTTCCTCAATGAGTCGGAGGTAACGGTACACCGACCGCTCCCCCGTGTCCAAACGCTTTGCAAGGGACCCAATGCTGTGACGCTGACCGGAACGCAATACGCGAATCAAGGACAGCAACCGATGCAATCGATTCTGATTGAAGTCACCACCTGATTGACGACCACCTTGTGCCATATAAGTTTATATAAAACGTTGTGTGTACGCAAGAAACAAAAAAAGCATCTTGTGTTGTTGATTTGTACTGCTAATTCACTCAACATTCCACAAGCACCACTCCTTCATGGGCAAATGCATTCACTGCGGACAACCCGCCGGCTGGTTTCGTTCCCGCCACGCTGCGTGCGAAACAGAGCACCGAAACACCGTTCAGGAACTTCCCCAATTCATCGCACGGTCCATCGCGGATCGGCGAGAAATTGAAGTGGTGGAACCGGAACTGCAGCGCATGAGCGAATCGGGTTTCCTGAAGCCTGCAGTGCGGGAGCAGCTCATCCAGTCGGGCATTGCCTTGGCCGTGGACCAAGCGCTGGACGACGAAGAACTTACAGAGGAGGAGGAGAACCGCATCTCCACATGGGTCAACGAACTGGCAACGAATCACCCCGCATTGAAATCCTCCGAAGCGGTGGTGCGGCTCGTGCGTGCGGCGATCGTGCGCAATTTACGCGAAGGAAAACCCGTCACCGGGCGGATGAGCTCGGAGGGCCTGCCCTTCTTATTTCAAAAGTCGGAGGACCTCATTTGGGCATTCAACCACGTTGACTTTTACCAAAACACCACCCGTACCGAATACATCGGCGGCAGCCAGGGCGTGAGTGTCCGCCTGACGAAAGGCGTGTACTACCGAACCGGTTCGTTCCGCGGCCGGCCCGTGAAAGTGGACGAGCTGAAGCACCAAGGAACGGGCATGCTCGCCATCACCACGAAGCACCTGTACTTTTGGTCCCCCAACAAGGCATTCAAGGTGCCTTTTGCGAAACTCATCTCGATGGAAACGTTCGAGGACGGCATCCGCATTCAACGGGATGGCACCACCACGAAGCCGCAGATTTTCAAAGGAATTGATGGCTGGTTTGCGGCCAACCTCATCTCGAACCTTCATCAACAATGACGGGTTCCTCTGCTTCGAACTCTGGGACCTCGTCCAAGGCGAAGGCTTCGAGGTCTGCCGCACGCACCCGCAAGCCGTAAACCAGCGGAAACACCACGGTCACCACCGCCGACCACACCACGAACACCGCCAACGCCCGGTTGAGCACCTTGCGCGTCCGTTCGAACGGCGATGCGGCGCTGGGCCTGAACCACTGGCGAAGCAGGGCCACCAAGGTCCCGAGGAAGATCAGGTTACCGATGAGCACGGTGAGGCGATTTGGCGTAATGCCCCACTCCCCCAATCGGCTCGCAATGGCCGCAATACCGACCAAATCAGCAAGCACGCCCAGCACCACCAGCGCCACCATCAGGCCATGCAACCAGCGCGGAGCCCCTTCGTCGAACGCCGAATGCAGCAGCACCAATCCGATGACCGCGGCGAGTAACACGTTGAACACGAACAACTGCTCGCGATCCGAACTCAACGCCGCGAAGCCGTCAGCGAGGTGCGCCACCAAAAAACCCGCCTCGACCAACACAAAGAGCGGGATGAAAATGCGCGCCAACGTGGGCAGGATGCGCTCCAAGGCCTGGGGATGCCGCAGCCAAACGGCGTGACCGAACACCAGCGCACCGCTCAGGCCCCAAACGGCGAGGTGAATGTTGATTTGTTCCACCAGCCACGACCCGACGTTTGCACTCTCCATCAAGAGGTTGGTCAACCCCAGCAACACCCCGCCAGCCGCCAACACCAATCCGGTGAGGATGGCCACTTGAACGGCATGCCGCACGAAATCCACCCGCTGTTCATCGCGACGCGCCCGGACGAACGCCCAACCGGTCAAGCCCGCCAGCAACATCGGCCAATGGATCATCATCAAATCGCGCGCTTGCACCGCCAAGTTCACGCGCTCGCCGGCCGCCTCCAATCCGCTGTCCAGCCCCACGGCGTGCTGGACACTCCATTGCGAAGGCCACGCCTCCCAGCCCCACCACGCCAGCGCCACGGCCACCGCTGCCACCCCAGCTCCGATCAGGAGCCGCCCGTCCTTTCGGCCATGATACGCTAAGAGCGGACCGAACGCCAAGGTGGCCATCAACGGGACCGCCCATTCCGGGTCGAGATCGCCACTCCCCCAATACGGCGCCAGGAACACCGCGGCAATGCCCAATGAAACCGCGATGGCAAAAGGAAAGCCGTTGGGACGATCGGGCAGCGCGTCGGCCGCTAATCGAGCGGCCCATGCGCGGGCAACGGGCGCCTCTTTCGGGGCGGCTTCAAAGGCCGTGCGAAAGCCAGAAGCGTCTTTGCGGTACCACCTTTCCAGGTCTTCGGGGGTGCGATTCCACATCATGGTCATGCAAACGATGGAGGGCGGAGGCTATTGTGCGCCCGGTCACCTTGGTTCGCGGCAAAGATGCTAATTTCGCGTCATGCGCACGTTCGTGACGGTTTTCATGGTGGGGGTGTTGCTGGGCCAAAGCGGATACAATTTGGCCCGCGTCCTCCATTACGCCGCGGAATACGACCAGTACGTGAACGTGCTGTGCGAAAACCGCGACCGCCCGGAACTCCACTGCAATGGCGCTTGCCACCTGAAAAAGGAGCTCGCGGAATCGCCGGAACCCACCGCCCCTTCCCTGCCTGAAATCGAATCGACTGCCCTGTGGATGCTGATGGCGCCCGCGGTTGAATTCGAGCTGCTGGGGGCGCATGGTGCAGGTCGCACCACCAGCCCGATGACCTCGGCCGGTGCGGTGTGCGCGGGGTGGTTGCGTCGGATCGAGCACCCGCCCGGAATGGGACTTCACCTCTGTTGAAGTCGTTAACTCATTAAAAAACATTCCGAATGAATCGCTCATTTTATTCGGTCATGGCCGTGTTGGCTGTGGCCGCTACCGTTGCTGCATGCAACAAACCCGAAGACGAACCCACCCCGACAGCGGAATTGGGATCGTTCGAAATTGAAATGGAATACACGTGGGGAATGGACGGGAGTCCGTTTGTCCTGAGCACGCCGTTGCACCACCCGATGACTGGGGACACCTTGACGTTTGAAACGTTCAAGCACTACGTTGGAAATGTGGCACTTGAAAGCGTGGATGGGGAGACGGTTGCCAAGGCGGATGCGTACGCCCTGTTCGATGCGTCGGAGCCGAGTTCGTTGGTGTTGCGCGTGTCGGACGTTCCCGAAGGCGACTACTCCTCGATGACCTTGACCTTGGGCGTGGACAGCGCGCGCAATGTTTCGGGCGCCCAGTCCGGGGCACTTGACCCGACGTTGGGCATGTTTTGGAGCTGGAACACCGGTTACATTATGATCAAGGCCGAAGGCACTTCACCGCAAAGTTCCACCGGGTCGTTCGCGTACCACCTTGGCGGATTCAGCGGGGAGAACGCTGTGCAGGCTAAGCGAACGTTTGATTTGGCCAGCAAGGGATTGCTGACTGTCCGGACGGATGCTGTGCCCACCGTGCATTTCATGGCGAATCCGGCGCGGCTCTTCCACACGTATGGAAGCGTGGCCAATGGGCCCAACGTGCACATGCCGGGGCCGGCCGCCGGCACGATGGGGCAGGATTTCCACAGCTGGATCTACCTCGACCACATCCACCCGTGAACCCGCGAATTTCGGTGGTGGCGCTCGGGTTGAGCGCTGCCATCGGATTCGCTGGCTGCCAAAAAGTTCAGGAATTGGAGCCGGAACCGCTGAAATTGGCGGTTCCGGACCATTTCCCGGACCCGATTTTCGGCACTGGCGAAACCGCACCGACCGCCGCGGGGTTTGAGCTCGGACGGCGGCTGTTCTACGACCCTGGATTGTCGGTTGACGGAACCATTTCTTGCGGTTCCTGCCACGCGCAAGTCCATGCCTTTGCGGACCACAGCGTCGCGCTGAGCACGGGGGTTGGCGGGGCGTTGGGCACGCGCAATTCGCCGGCGTTGAGCAATTTGGCCTGGTACCCCACCTTCATGGCGGACGGGGGCATTACGCACTTGGAGGTCATGCCGTTGGCCCCGTTGATGAGTCCCGTTGAAATGGCGGCTGACAGCGAGCACCTCATGAGCTACTTGAAGTCCCACCCGGTTTATCCCCGGCTGTTTCAGAACGCCTTCGGCGGGGAGCCGACGGGCCAGCGGTTGTTGAAAGCCCTTGCCCAGTTTCAGGCGATGCTCGTGAGCGCGAATGCCCGCTACGACCAGTGGGCCTTGGGCCAAATCGACTTCACCGGCACCGAACAGCGCGGCTACGACCTGTTCGTCGCACACTGCTCCACGTGCCATACCGAGCCGCTGTTCACGGACTTCAGTTACGCGAACACCGGCCTCGACTCCGTATCCGCGGATGCGGGGCGATACCGCGTCACCCTGGACCCGCTCGATCACGGCGCCTTCAAGGTGCCCAACCTGCGCAACGTTGCGCTGACGCGCCCCTACATGCACGATGGGCGGCTCTTCACCTTGCGTTCGGTGGTGGACCATTACGCGGACGGGGTCATCGTGCACCCGGGATTGGACGAGCGCTTGCCGGGCCCTTTGGGCTTGGATGAACAACAACGGGAGGACCTCGTGGCCTTCCTTGAAACCTTGACGGACTATGAATATTTGGCCAATTCGCAGATTTCAGAACCGCGCTAGCGGGATCGCCTTCGGGTTGCTGCTCCTTGCGCAACACGCGGCGGCCTGCGACGCCTGCGGTGGGGGTGGGGTGTACAACGGATTCGGCTTCATGCCGTTGGCTGACCGTCCCATCGTGGGCCTGAACTACCGCCAATTGACGTTCACCCACCCTGCGGGCAACTGGAACGGCGAGAGCGCCGTGCTCACAGACCGGTTTTTGAGCGGCACGGCCACCGTGCTTTGGATGCCGATCCCGCGTTTGCGGATGGTCGGTTCGGTGCCGTTTCGCCACCACACCCGAACGGAGTCGTTGCAAAGCACGGTCCTTTCAGGAGTGGGGGACTTGCGCTTGGACGCGGACTGGAACGCATGGGAATCCGGGGCCGGATTCTGGGTTCGCCTTGGGGGCGGCGTGAGCGCTCCCACGGGCACGTACATGGCGCGCGACGAGTCGTTCAAGCAGCTCCCTCCCTCCTTTCAGCTCGGCCGTGGAGCCTGGGGAGGCAGCGCGCGGATTGCGGTGGCCGTGGCCCCCGACGCGTGGACGTTCATCGCGACCGGGGAAACGTCGGTTTGGGGAAGCAACGAGCAAGGATACCGCGCGGGCCTGCTGAATCGGTTGGGCGCGCAGGCCTTTCGGCGCATGACCGGGAAGCAACGCACCTGGCTCCCTCAGGCGGGAATCCACTGGGAAAGCTGGCAAGCCGACCGCGAGCGGGGCAGCCTCCTGTTGGCAACCGCCGGCAGCCGATTCGTGGGACGTGCTGGCGTGACGCTGCAACGCGAGAGCCAACTGATCCACGTCGCCGCGGAATGGCCGCTTGCGCAAGACGTGGCGAGCGATGCGCCCTCATTGGGCGGAACGTTGGAAATCGGATGGGCTTGGCAGTGGAGCGGGGACCTGCCGAAATCGCGGGTCAGGTTCCTTTGAGGGCTCGGTGCGAGCCGTCGCACGCCGGCATCCGCTTGGACAACCCGCAAATGCAATCGTGAAGCCCCTTGCCGTCGAAGATTCGGGGCAGGGCTTGATCGATGCGGCGTTCTTGGGTAGCGGGCTGCTTGGCGGCGGCCACGTGTTGGAAGTAGGCCTTTCGCCGGCCGGGAGTGAGGGCGTAGAAGGCCGCCTTCAGGTCCGGATCGTTGGCAAACCGCCGTTCGAAGGCCTCGGGAACGGACGTTGCTTCGGGCGGGGTCGTGGGGACGGTCAGGCCGTCGCGTTCGATTTGGATGGCTTGGCGAATGAAGTCGAGGACGTCGGGGGCATGCCGATTGATTTGGTCGAGGCTCGTGAATTGAAAGGAGCGCGAGGATTCGGTATTGGGGCCTTGTTTGGCCAGCAAACGATGCGGATCCACAAGCAGTGCGCCTTTGAAAAAGCCCAAAACGCAATGCGCCTTGAACCCCGCGATCATCGCCAGATTCCCCCCCTCCCACAGGTAACACGGCCCGCGCCACTTGAACGCCTCGTCCAGCCCGGCCTCCAAGGCCAACGACCTCAACCGCGCCAACTCCGGGCGCCACAACTTCGCATCCGCGTAAAACGCTTCGATTCGCTCATCCATCGAGGCGAAAATACAGCAGAGCCACGCAATCTGTTCCCGTTCACCCCACTGCGCCGAACGCCCGACTGAACGGAATGTTGGGCGCGCCACTGTGGCGGTTCACCTGAACCCAAGCGCGTTCGGTGGGGAGGACCCCGTCGTCACGTAGCCAGTGCATTCAAAAACTTCCTGCGCCTCTCGCGGTACGCCTTCTGCCCACACCGATCAGCAAGGCAGTTGATTCTTGCTTGAGACGACGAGTTCCTCGGCTGAAAGGTGCGATCCGATCGCGAATGGCCGCGCATTCTACCCGAACGAACCCATCATCGCTCCCCCATAAACCCAAGCTATCGTTAGATAAGAATTATTTATTTGACTAATGAGGTCAATGCGCCTTCTATTTGTCACCAAACTGTAAACCATGCACAAGAAACTCCTCCTTCCCTTCGCTGCAGCAGCGTTGGCCCTCGGATCCTTCGCCGGCTGCGGCTCGTCCGACCAGGCCGAATGCGAACACAGCACTGAGCAAAGCGGCGGCGGCTGCCCCTTCCACGGCGACAGCCAAGGCGACATGAAAGCCACCACCAACCGCGACTGGTGGCCCAACCAGCTCGACCTCTCCGTCCTCCGCCAACACAGCGAAAAGTCGAACCCGCTGGGCGAGGACTTCGATTACCGCGAGGCGTTTGAAGCGCTGGATTACGAGGCGCTGAAGGCGGACATTGCAAAAACGCTGACCGACTCGCAAGACTGGTGGCCCGCTGACTGGGGCAACTACGGCGGCCTGTTCATTCGGATGGCGTGGCACAGCGCCGGCACGTACCGGACGGGCGATGGCCGCGGCGGCTCGCGCGAAGGGCAGCAGCGGTTTGCGCCCATCAACAGCTGGCCGGACAACGCGAATTTGGACAAGGCGCGCCGGTTGTTGTGGCCCATCAAGCAGAAGTACGGACAGGCCATTTCGTGGGCGGATTTGATGGTGCTCTCGGGCAACGTGGCGTTGGAGACCATGGGCTTCGAGACCATCGGGTTCAGCGGCGGCCGCACGGACGTGTGGGAGCCGGCGAGCAACGTTTACTGGGGCAAGGAATCGGAGTGGCTCGCGAATGAGCGCTACGAGGGAGACCGCAAGTTGGAAAACCCGTTGGCTGCAGTCCAAATGGGACTCATCTACGTGAACCCAGAAGGTCCCGATGGGAACCCCGACCCGGTCCTCGCTGCGCACGACATCCGCGAGACGTTCGGCCGCATGGGAATGAACGACGAGGAAACCGTTGCGCTCATCGCAGGCGGTCACACGCTCGGCAAGACGCACGGTGCAGGCCCCGCCTCGCATGTGGGACCGGAGCCGGAAGCTGCCCCGATTGAAGAGCAAGGCTTCGGCTGGAAGAGCAGCTTCGGAAGCGGCGTGGGGGCGGATGCCATCACGTCGGGGTTGGAAGTGATTTGGACGAAGACCCCGACCGAATGGAGCCACGGTTTCTTCAAGGCCCTCTTCGCCCACGAATGGGAGCTCACGAAGAGCCCGGCCGGTGCCCACCAATGGGTCGCCTCCGACGCCGAAGCGATGGTGCCGGACCCCTTCGACCCGGAAAAGATGCACCGTCCCACGATGCTCACCACGGACCTCTCGTTGCGGTTCGATCCGGAGTACGAGAAGATTTCACGCCGCTTCCTTGAGAACCGGGGCGAATTCGAAGCCGCCTTTGCACGCGCTTGGTTCAAGTTGACCCACCGCGACATGGGACCACGGACGAACTACGTCGGACCAGAAGTGCCCGCTGAGGAATTCATTTGGCAAGATCCCATCCCGGTTTGCGACCACCCGGTCATCGGCGCCGCGGACATCGCGCAGCTCAAGCAAACCATCCTCAACAGCGGCCTGACGAGCGAAGAACTTGTGAGCACGGCTTGGGCTTCTGCCTCGACGTTCCGCTACTCGGACAACCGCGGCGGCGCGAACGGCGCGCGGATTCGCCTCGAGCCGATGCGCAATTGGGAAGTGAACAACCCCGACCAACTGAACAAGGTGCTGGCGAAATACGAAGCCATCCAAGCGAATTTCCAACGTTCGGGCAAGCGCGTTTCGCTCGCGGACCTCATCGTCCTCGGAGGCAACGCTGCCGTCGAACAAGCCGCCAAAGCTGCCGGACACCCGATGGAGGTGCCGTTCACCCCGGGACGCATGGACGCCTCCGCTGAAATGACGGATGAGGCTTCGATCGATTTGTTGAAGCCGATGGCCGATGGATTCCGGAATTACCAAGAAGTGGACTACACGCTGACCGTTGAAGAGCTGTTGGTGGACAAAGCGCAGTTGTTGACGCTGACGGCACCGGAAATGACGGTGTTGGTCGGTGGCATGCGGGCGTTGAACGCGAACTGGGACGGCTCCGACCTCGGGGTGCTGACCGACCGTCCAGGGGCCCTTACGAACGACTTCTTCGTGAACTTGCTGAGCATGGACACCCAATGGGCACCGGTTGACGGAGCGGAAAAAGTCTTTGAAGGCCGCGACCGCAAGTCGGGTGACCTGCGCTGGAGAGCAACCCGCGCAGACCTCATCTTCGGATCGAATTCCGAATTGCGCGCGATTGCTGAAGTCTACGCGCAACAAGATGCCAAAGAGAAGTTCGTCGCCGACTTCGTTGAAGCCTGGACGAAAGTGATGGAACTCGACCGCTTCGACTTGCTCTGAGCGGTTGCGAGAAATTGAAACCGGCGCCGCATCCCTTCACGGGGTGCGGCGCTTTTTTTTTCGCCCGCATAGACGCCGTCGATGATGCATCGAAACCATTGATTGACGCGGGGTAGCGTGTGTGAGAGGGGTCACGAATGGGCGCGGATTGCGGTCGGAGATTTGGGGCATGGAAAACAACAACCTCACCCCCGCGCCGAGCATGCCCCGCATCGGGGACGTGGCGCCCGACTTTACGTCGATGACCACCTTCGGCGAGATGAACTTTCACGAGTACATGGGCGACAGCTGGACTGTGCTCTTCTCGCACCCCGCCGATTTCACGCCCGTTTGCACGACAGAAATGACGGGATTTGCATTGGACAAGGATTGGTTCACCGAGCGCAACACGAAGCTCATGGGCCTCTCCATTGACTCCATCCACGCGCACATCGCTTGGGTGAACAACGTGAAGAAGAACACCGGCGTCCTGTTCGACTTCCCCATCATTGCGGACATCGACATGAGCGTGTCGAAGCTCTACGGCATGCTGCAGCCCGGTGAGAGCGAAACCGCCGCGGTGCGCGCCGTCTTCTTCATCGACCCGTCGAAGAAAATCCGCCTCATCATGTACTACCCGCTCAATGTGGGCCGGAGCATGCCCGAAATCAAGCGGGTGCTCGAAGCGCTGCAAACCTCGGACACCCACAAAGTGGCGATGCCGCTGAATTGGACGCCGGGTGAGCAAGTCATCGTTCCGCCGCCCAAGACTGTGGATGGAATGCTCGAGCGGGAGGCATCCGACTACGACATGGTCGACTTCTACCTCGCCAAGAAGTCGCTGTAACCTACGAACCGGGGGGCTGAGGCTCCCCGGTTTTTTTTCTGCGCGGCTCGTGAATGGAGCGCGAATTCACCGCATCCCATCGCCTATGGTGGCAACCTTTTGAACGAAAGAAACGTAGAACGAAGCACAAAAAACACTGGGCGATGCACAAACTGAAAGATCATGGCAAGTTGGCCGGTGTGATGAGTAAACTGAAAGCGGGGCAGACCTACCTCAGGTGGATTCCAGCGAAACTCAGCATGTGCAATTCGCCGGACACGCTCATTGTCGGAGCACAGAAAGCGGGAACCACCGCGCTATTCTCAACACTGATGCAACACCCGCTGCTCGGATCGGGAAACTGGAAAGAGCTCCACTACTTCTCAGAAGACTCCATCTACAACTCACGGGATCACGCATGGTACCACGCAAAATTTCCATTGCGTTGGGGAACCCCCGCGGGGACGCATTTCATAGATGCCACTCCCCGGTATTGTACTTCCCTCGAGTACTTGGAACGAATCCGGGATTACAATTCCAACATGAACGTGATTTTCATGATGCGCGAACCTGCGGCGCGTGCATTTTCTCATTGGAGCATGCAAAATCGACGAAAACCAAACACATCGAAATTTCCTCATGACCCCATGCCGTTCGACCAAGCCATTGCCGAAAACTTCGAACGAATTGCCTCGGGCAAAGTGGACGAACGTTTCAACTACATCGAGCGCGGCTTGTACTTACAGACATTGAAAAACATCTTGCAGTGCTTTCCTAAGGAACAGGTTTTGGCCATACAAAACAATGAAATCAAATCACTTAGCGAAGAATCGAGCCGGCAAATCCAAGACTTCATCGGCGTGCCTTATGTTCCGCTCAATCGCATCGATCGCAACCAGAACACCAACAAATCGGTCCCGAATCCGAGGACTATGTGCCTCCTCAAGGAGTACTTTGAACCGCATAACAAGGCCCTCTTTGATTACCTCAATGTGCCCATGAACTGGTCTTAAATGGACACAACCATTTGAATATGAGCACTCCCTCCCTCATCCTCCACCTCGGACCACCGAAAACGGCCACGACAACCCTCCAACGGCATGTGTTTCCTCAACTGAACTTCATTGATTACCGAGGGAAATTCGATCACCGATACCTCAGCCATGACCCGCTGTACATTGCCCTTTATCAATACGTCGTTGACGGAAAGGGGTCATTGGAAGCTATACGTGAGCGCATCCAGAACGCACTCGCTACAGCTACTCACCCAATCCTTTTGAGCGAAGAAAATTGGACGAAGGGCACCTTTCAGCCTGGAGGCCAACTGAGCAAGGAGAAAATCCACCGGCTTCATCAAGCGACGAGTGGATTCAACGTGCTGGTTTTGTATGCCTTGCGACCGATGAAAGAGGCCTCATTCTCTGCATTCGTGCAATTCCAAGCGATGCATGAGAAGACACCACAACCCATAGCACAACTCATCGCTCAAAGCGACGCCTTGTTCCCCTACCGTTATCATGAGGCGCGGACCTTGCTCGATGAATTCTGGCCTCAACGGGTATTTCCCCTCGACTTTTACGAGCTCGCCAAAGGCAAAATCGAATTCCCCGGATTTCAACATCACGCAGCATCCCTTCCTCAATCGAACCGCACGGGCATCGCTTCTGGCGGAGCCATCGCTCACATCGTTCGCAAAAGGTACTTCGCGCAGATAGCGGAGCGAATCGCGCCCATTTGGCCCAAGCTCGCCCAAGCGATGTGGCAGATCAACTATGTAGAAAAGGTATTTGTGCCAAATTGGACCGCTGAACAATTGGAATCTGTCAAGCACACCATCGCCGCCAGCGATGAGGCGAGGGAACAGTGGTTGTCGGATGCGCGAAGGTGGATTTGGACCGAAAACGGACTGCAAACGCCCAACGACTAAATTGCTTTGGGTCTGAACACCGGTCCTCATTGCCCCATGTGCCGAGCGCGATTCAAGATTTGGTGATGGATTCACGTTCCTCCTCGCGAAGAAATTGCTGAAATGGACGAAACCGGGGGGCTGAGGCTCCCCGGTTTTTTTCCGCGCGGCTCGTGAATTGGTGTAACTTTCACACTTAGCTAATTCATCGCCATGCGCGCATTGTTCCTCTTGCTTTTGGGATCCCTTGCGTTGAGGGCTTCAGGCCAAATCATCCAAGACCCGCCCGCCGGCACCGTAGACGGCGTGAACGTTCTCTCCCCGACCAGTGCCGTATTCCGGCTGCGGGCACCGGGAAAAGACCACGTACACCTGCGCGGCGATTTCAACGGGTGGATCATCGGATCGGACAACTTGATGAAGCGGTCGCTTGACGGAAACATGCATTGGCTTGCCGTTACGGGGTTGGAGCCGGGGACGTGGCACCGGTACCATTACCTCGTGGAGGATGTGTTGGAGATCGGGGACCCGTTTGCCGAACTCGTGGTCGATCCGTGGGATGATGCTTTCGTACCGGCGGACCACTGGCCGGAAATGCCGGGCTATCCAACGGGGCAAGCGAATTGGCAGAATGCGGTGTTCCGGACGGATGAGGTGCCGTTCACGTGGACGGATGGGACGTATGAGCGGCCGCCGCAGGACCGATTGATCGTTTATGAGGTGCTGATTCGTGATTTCGATGGGGGCCAAACGTACCAGGACGTCATCGACCGTTTGGACCACCTCCAATGGCTCGGCATCACGGCCATCGAACTCATGCCGGTCAGCGAATTCGAGGGCAACCTCAGCTGGGGCTACAACCCCAATTTCCGCTTTGCGCCTGACAAATTCTACGGCACGGCGGAGCATCTAAAAGAACTCGTGGACGCCTGTCACGCGCGCGGCATCGCGGTCATTTTAGACATTGTGCCGAACCACGGGTTCGGGACCGATCCGCTGGCGCGGCTTTACCTCGATGGGGACGGAGCGATCGCCGAGAACAACCCGTGGTTCAACGAGGTGGCGATGCATCCGTTTTCGCCAGGGCACGATTACAACCATGGGGATCCTTGGACGCGGGAATTTTGGAAGCGCGTGTTCAATCATTGGCTCGATGAGTACCATTTAGACGGCTTCCGCATTGACTTGTCGAAGGGGTTGACGCAGCAGTACAGCGGGAGCGACGTGGGGGCGTGGAACCAGTACGACCAAGGGCGGGTTGATGTCCTGTTTGAATATGCGAATCACATTTGGTCCGGGCACCCGGGTGCCTTCCTCATCCTCGAACACCTCGGAAGCAACGAGGAAGAAACGGTGCTGGCGAACGGCGGCTTCATGCTATGGGGCAAGATGACGAACGAATACAAGCAAGCCACCCTCGGCTACGGCGCGGACCTCAGCTGGGGCTTGCACACGGCACGCGGGTGGACGCACCCGAACCTCGTGACGTACTTCGAGAGCCACGACGAGGAGCGGCTGGCTTACGAACTGCTGTCCTTCGGGGCTTCGTCGGGCGGATACAGCGCGGCGGAGTTTGGGAACGCGATGGAGCGGTTGGCGCTCGCGCACGCGTTCCTGTTCGCACTGCCCGGGCCGAAGATGATGTGGCAGTG
>ENA-OUOG01001898-OUOG01001898.1-marine-metagenome-genome-assembly--contig:-NODE-1898-length-23001-cov-5.922701_pt1 | contig 23001 bp, 11 predicted proteins | sample MGYA00248635_ERZ508505 | MGnify/ENA primary metagenome ERZ508505 (study PRJEB26176, sample SAMN06267871) | marine metagenome | isolation source: Saanich Inlet, British Columbia, Canada | place: Pacific...
GACCGCTTCGCGTAGAAGCGGTGCAGCAGGGTCTGGCCGGTACACGCCACCGCCTGGTTGACCCGGAGCAAAATCGCAGCCTCCTGCACCAGCTCGCACCCGTACGCCTTGAGTCGGAACTCCGTGGGCTCACTCACGCCGTCTCGGCGGCTGGGGGAGTCGGCGATCTGGGCGTCCGAGAAGTAAAAGTTGTCGTGGTGTACGGTCAAGCCCATGGTCGTCGCCGGGGACCCGGATGCCTCTCGCCGGCCGCGCGGCCGAGAGTGGGAATCGATTCGGCGAGAACGCCCTTTTGGTTTTTTCGGTCGCAGCCGACTGCAGACTGCACGCGATGCCCGGTTCCTTCCCTCCACGATCGACGATCTGTGATTGGCGGACGCCTCGGCGGACGCTGCTGCACAGCTCAGCAGCGGAAGGGTTGCCGACGGCCATTCGCGAACCGCACGGCGCACACCGTCGGTCGTCATGCAGGCTCTTGGAGCCCGCACCGCCATCGTGGCCCCCGCGGCCAAGCTCAACGCCCGCCCCACCACGCGCAAGGTACGCGCGATCCCCGAGCGCGAACCGCCGAAGTCCGCGTCTCGCGACCCTTCTCATCGTCCCGAAACGCGCTGATGACGTGCTGACGCGTTTGTCTATCCGTCTCGTCCCCGTCGCCCGCCTCGCGCCCCCGATCTCGCCGATCGCACGCGACAGTCCGCCGTCCGCGCGGCCGCGGCCACCGCCGGCATCCCCATTCACATCGAGTACTGCGAGAAGTGAAACTACATGCCCCGCGTCAAGATGCTCATCATGAAAGCTGACGCGGCGCATCCCGGCAAGTTCGACTGGACGTACAACGTGACGGACGTGTTGAAGGCGACCGTGCCCGCGGGCAAGGGCTGGTACGCGGAGAACCAGGCGGAGAAGCCCATCGAGGGCGGCGAAAACGCGCTCTGGCGCAAGGGCGCGTTCGAGGTGCTCCGCCTGGACACCAACGAGCTGCTCTACAGCAAGATGGCCACCGGCGAGCACCTCGTGGACGGGAAGGGCGGCCCGGAGGGCAAGCTCGGACAGTTTGTCGACGAGGTCCTCGCCAGGGCGTAAACGTCGCAAACCGAAGGCTTTTTTTTCGCGCGGGGCGGCGCCGCACGCGGCGCGACGGAAGAAAGTCACCGACTCGGAAACGCGGAGACGCGCGTTTAGAAGTGCGACACGCTCTCGTACCGCCCTCTCGTCGACGCGAGAGACAGGTCCGCGGGTGTTTCGTTTCGTCTCGTCTCGTCGCCGTCGAGCGCGCGAAAAGAAAAAGTACTCGACCGAAGCGCTTCGGTCCGGAGCCATCCCTTCGCGTTCTTAAAGATCGCGCGCGAGCCGCGTGAATCGAGACGCAGCAAAGCCCTTCCGCTGAAGGGTGTGCGCCTCGACGATTACGCTCGCGCCGCGGAGGGACACACATCGGCTCCAGGACGACGCTATTGGTCACGACATCACTTTTGATTCAAAAAAGCAAACCTTTTTTTCGTCGCGTCTCTGGCTGCTTTTTGTCGTCGTCTCTCCGCCGACTCTCGGCGTTTTTTTTGGCGCGATCCGCGCCTCCGTCGCGCGATGAAGATCGTGCCCGTCTTCGTCCCCCAAAATCGAGAGTCTCTCGCTCCCTCCTCACTCGTCCGACGCCTGGAACCCCACGGTTTCGTCGACGCGTTCCCTGCACGCGCGTTCGTCCAGCGCGCCCCTCGCCAGGCCTATGTCCGCCATGATCCGCGCCACCAAAGCCGAAAGCCCGTCGAAGCGCATCTCCGGCCTCAAAAAACCCAACACGACAACCTCCATGTTTTCGCCGTAAAAGTCGCGGCCGAAATCGCGCAGCGCGTGCACTTCCACGGTGACCCCCTCGCCGTCCGCGAACGTCGGCCGCGCGCCCACGTTCACCACGCACTTGCACCACTTGCCGTGCTTCGCGTCCTCGGGAAGGCGCGCGTACCCGAAGTACACGCCGCGCCGCATCCTAGAAAGCTCGTCTTCCAAAACCGCGGGGTCTAAATTGGCGGTGGGCACGCCCATCAAACGCGACCCGCGCCCGAACCCCTCCACCACCGGCGCGTTTAGTACGATTTCGTCGCGCAGTTTGAACAGAGGGGGAACCTCGTACGTGTGCGTGACAGACCCGCAGCGGTGGTCCAAGTACGTCTCCGACGTACGCGTTGGAAGTCTCTCCGTGAAAGACTCTTTTTCGTTTCTCTCAGAAGAGTCGGAGATGTCGCGCGTCATTCTCATCGTCTTCCCGCGTCTCGGGTCGTCGAAAATCGACTGCAGCGGCAAATCCTCGACGAGCGCGTCGACGTCGAAAAAGGTTTCCTCATCCTCAGTGCTCTCTTCCGACACTCTCTCCGACACGACCACTCGCGCTCCCGGCCTGGTCAACAGAACGGCTCTTCTGAGCGCCTCCGCGGGGTCCGCCTGGTGGCGGAGCGAGTCGTTGAACACCACTACATCGAAGGGGCCTTGGTACGCCGGCACGTCGCACACGTCGGCGCGCGCGAACCGCGCGCCCGTCTCGTTCCCGACCACGCCCGGGGTTTCCGACCCGTCGAACTGTTCCGCGGCTCGGTCGAGCATCAGCCGTGAGTGGTCCAACACCAACACGTGCGTCGCGCCGTGCTCCAGAAGCGCCTTAGAGAGTTTGCCCGTCTCGGCGCCGACGACGAGCGCGCGAAGCGCCATCTTCGAAACGCCGTCGTCGCGCTCGGACGCGTCCTTCGCGATGGCGCTCAAACGAGTGTGGTCCGCCAAAGCCGCGTTCGCCAGAGCGGAAGCGCGCTCGGACTCGAACGGCATCGTGCATTCGGTGCATCCGGAAACCATCTCGTCGCGCAGAGCAGACTGCTCGTCGTTGTGCGCCGCCTTGTCCACGACCGCGTCCGCAGCGGCGCGCGCGGCGCGAAGCGCGGGACGCGACGAAACGCGAACCGCGCGGATCGACCGAGCGACGAGCGGCCGAGCGCCGAGCCGCGAGCGGCCGAGCGCGCGCGCGAGCGTCGCGGGAAACGCGAACGCGGAGGACATCGCGAAGACGAGTCCTTCGTCCGGGCCGCACGGAGCCGCGCGTGCGTGAGTGCGAGGCAGAGCAGGGATAGGGTTGATTTCGGAGTTGACGAGATCGAGACATCGAGTCTCGTCGTCGCCCTCGGAGAACTCGACGCCTTTTTACGAGAAAGTCGTCTTCACCTCAGTCACACCTCCGCGCAACATGACACGCGTCTCGAGCGCTCTCCGCGCGGCCGTCTCGGTCGCGCGTCACAGCAAAACACGCGGCGCACGCGGGTGGCGCGCCGCGTCCCCGGCGGTCGCCGGGATCGCGCTCGGGGACGTTTCGTCCCCGGGGACGCTGATGACGTCGCTCGGTTCCGCTCGGCACCCGCGCGGTCGCGGGTTCGCGTCCGACGCGGCTGGGGACGCGCCGTCCCCGTCGTGGCGCCCCGGGCCTGGGCCCGAGGGCTTCGACCCCGACGACCTGCTCGCGCCCCTGCGCGCGAAGGTGGAGAAACAGATGGCCGGCTTGACCGAGAAGACCCCGCAGCAGGTGGCGCTGGACAACGCGCTCGGCGAGGAATCTGGGCACGAAGCGAACGAGAAAACGGGGGAGTGGAACGGGCCGCGCGGGCCGGAACCGACGCGGTTCGGGGACTGGGAACGGGGAGGGCGGTGTTCGGACTTCTAGGCGCGTGGTGCGCGATTCGTAGACGCGAAATGCGATGACGACGCATCAGAGTATAGTCTGCCATCTCGTTCGTTCCCGCGTCGCGGCGCATCCTCGCCCTCGCGAAAGATTCCTCTTCTTCAGGGGCTGCCGACTTTCGTCGGTGTTCTTTTCTGCCGAGAATTGCGATCGGAGCAGGACTTCACACCGCGCCTCCTCCTCGACCCACGCGTCCCCGCGATGTCGGCGGAAGGCACCACGGACGCGACCGCTCGCGCGGCCGATCCGCACGGTGCGACCGACCCCGGGGTCGGGGGCGAGACCGTGCCCCCGGTCACGAAGTTAGAATCTTCCGAGGATGTCCCGGCCGAGAAACGCGCGCGGCGGCCGGAGGAGGCGACGGGTTCGGGGAAGACCATCGTCCAGCCGCCGGAAGAGGTCAAGGCGCGTCTCGCCGAGCGCCAGAGGAAGCAGCGCGAGCGCGCGGAGGCGGCGCGCGCGGAAGCCGCGAGGCGCCAGGCGGAGGAGCAGGCTGCGGCGAAGGATGCCGCGTCCAGAGAGCGCTCGGACGAGAAGAAAGCACCCGCCGAAAGCTCGAAAGCGCCCGCCGACGCCGTCTCCGAGAAGGATCGCCGCCTCGCGCGCCAGAAGGAGCTCGCCGCGCGCAGGGAGCACAGAGAGAAGCACGCGCCCAAGGGCCCGCCGCAGACGTCCGCGCTGGACGCGAACGCGAGGTTCCTCGCCGCCGCCGCCGCGCGCGCCGCCGCGCGCGCGGCGAACGGCGAGGCGGCGCTCTCGCCGACGTTCGCGTCTTCGGCTGTCGGTTCGGCGTCTGCGGCGGACACCCCACCGGCCTTCACCGGCGCGCCGCGTCAGCCTCGACCGTCGGTTCAACCGTCGGTGCGTTCGTTCGAGGAGGTGATGGCGGAGAAGAAGAAAAGAGAGGCGGACGTCACGGACGAGGCGCGCGCGGCGGCGGCGGCGGCGGAGGCGGCGCTCGTCACCAAGACCATCGCGGTGCGGACCGAGGACGACCAGACCGTGGAGATCACCATGAAGGTGCACGTCCCGCGGGAGCGCCTCGCGCAGCTCGAGGCGAGGCGCGCGGCGAAGGAAGCCGCGAAGAGGGAACGCGAGGCGAAGGAGGAGCGGGCCAGGCGGGACAGGGCGGCGATGAAGGCGGAGGAGACGAAGGCGGAGGAGAAGGAGGAGGAGGAGAGACGGGAACCGGCGGACGTCGCGAACGTCGCGGCGGAGACGGCGGACCCGGTCCCGCCGGATCCGGAGGAAAAGACGCCCGTCCCGGCGGAGCGCGCGGTGCTTACGCCTGAGAAACCCGAGAGAGAGGAAACGCCCAAGCCGGCGCCCAAGCGAGCCCGCGCGAAAACGAGCGACGCGACGACGGCGGCCGCGGCGGCGGCTCCCAAACGCGCGAGAAGGTCGACGAGGAAATGAAAACCACCGCTCTTCTGCCGACCGGTTCTCTCCGACAAAAGAATTGCGCCTTTTCGCGTCAGTTCGCAATCGGACGCCCCGCCTTCAACGACCTTTCGTATCGAAAAGGCCACCGAAAAGGCGTTTTCTCGGCCTCGGGATTCACGTCGCATTGCACCGCACGCCGGACCCCGCATCCAGACCGTACACGTCGACCCTCGAGTCGCGATGAAGACCCCGCCCCATCCCCTCGATGACCTCACCGCCGCCGAGATAACGGCCGCCGCATCCACGGTGAAATCGGCGCTGCTCTCTGCCGAAGACGCGGGCGAATCCGAGGAGATTCGCTTCTCTTACGTCACTTTGGCGGAACCCGCCAAGCTCGCGATGGCCGCCTACCTCGCCGGCGAAGGACCAGTCCCTGCCCGCCAGGCAGAGGTCATCGCGACGATCGTATCGAAGATGGACGCGTACGTTTTCGTGGTCAACCTCGGCGATGCGCCCTCGGTGGCGTCCAAGGATCCCGTCCCGGAGGGTTGCCAGCCCCTGTTCTCGCCCGACGACTGCTTCCTCGCCGAGGAGATTGTCAAGGCGGACGAGGCCGTCTGCGCCGAGATCGCCGAGCGCTACGGCGTGGACCCGGCCGATTTCGGCACGAGCCTGATCTGTGACCCGTGGAGCGTGCACGTCGCCACGCCGGACTTCGAGCCCCTCAGGTGGAGGTCCGACGGAAGAGCCGCGCGGCTCATCCAGTGCTTCCTCTACTGGCGAAACGACGAAGCCGATAACCAGTACGCCAAGCCCCTCGACGTGTTACCGGTGGTGGACCTTCACGCCAGGAAGGTGATCCACTGCTCCAGGCAACCCGGCGCGACGCCCCCGAAGATTGGTTTCAAGACGAACGTCAACTACCACCGCGCGTCGTTGCAGACCAACTCTTACCTGCCCACCGAGCACCGGCCGCCGATGAAACCGCTCGACGTCGTACAACCCGACGGCGCCAACTTTGCGGTGACCGAGGGACGATTCGTGCGGTGGGACAAGTGGTGCGTGCGCCTGGGTTTCAACTACCGCGAGGGCCTCGTTATTCACGACGCGACGTTCGAGGGCCGATCCGTCATGAAACGGGCGAGTCTGGTGGAGATGGCCGTGCCGTACGCGGACCCTAACCCTCCCTTCGAGCGCAAGTGCGCCTTCGACGTGGGCGATTACGGGTTGGGATACTGCGCAGACTCGTTGGAGCTGGGGTGCGATTGCCTCGGCCGCGTTCGTTACTTCGACGCGACGCTTTGCGACTCGAAGGGCGAGCCGTACGTCATCAAGAAGGCGATTTGCATGCACGAGGAGGACATGGGGGTGCTGTGGAAACACGTGGAGTACCGCAACGGGCATAACGAGGCTCGCCGAGCCCGCAGGCTCGTGGTCTCCTTCGTCGCCACGGTGGTGAACTACGAGTACCTCTTCTACTGGTACTTCAACCAGGACGGCGTCATGGAATACGAGATCAAGCTCTCCGGGATGCTTTCCACCAACCTTCTCTCCGCCGGCGAGAGGGTCGACGGCGAGGGCGGCGACTGCGACGGAGATCCCAAGCATGGCGTGCTGGTCGCGCCGGGGGTAAACGCACAGGTGCACCAGCACATGTTCTGCGCCCGGCTCGACGTCGCGGTGGACGGCGGAAACAACGTCGTGGAAGAGGTGGACCTCGTCACCGGGTGCGTCGGAAAGGCGGCGGGCATCGGCGATCCGTTTGCCAACGCCTTCGGTCCCGTGAAGACCCGACTCGCCACCGAGGGCGGCGCGATCCGCGTCTGCGACCAGACCAAGGCGAGAACATGGAGAGTCTCCAACCCGTCCGTCATCAACCCCATCACGACCGAATCGGTCGGGTATAAGCTCGTGCCGTTCACGCGCGGCGCGGCGCAGCCCGTGCTGCTCACCGGCCCCGAGTGCGCGGTGACAACCAAGGGCGCGTTTGCCACCAAGAACCTTTGGGTGACGCCCCACTCCGACACGGAGCGCTTCCCCGCCGGTGAGTTCACCCCCCAGGGCGCCGCGGGTCAGGGTCTTCCCACATGGACCAAGGGTGATCGATCGCTGGGCGGGGAGGAAGGTGGGGACGTCGTGCTGTGGCACGCCTTCGGGGTGGCTCACGTCCCCCGCCCCGAGGACTTTCCGTGCATGAACGTGGAGCACGTGGGTTTCTCTTTCAAGCCCGACGGGTTCTTCCAGGGAAACCCCGGGATCGATCTACCGCCCCCGGACGTCGCTGGGAGCAAGGAGGACGTCGCGAGCGCGTGCTGCGCCACGAACGGTCACGCGAACGGACACTGAGAGCGATACGAAGACGAGGGGAGTAGTCAGCTACTTTCGAAAGTACTAGCTAGTGTACATTTGTGATAAAGGCGTTTTTTTTGCCTACTGCGTACGTAGTACTCGTCGCGCGGTCATCACGTCAGCAGACGCCGCATCGGCCTGCGCGTCGCGGCGTTCCAGTCGGGCGCCTCCTCGCGCTCGACGGCCCGCATGTACCTGCCGAGCGCGCCGAACGCCGGAGGCGGCGGGTCGGCGGAGGCTTCCCCGAGCTCCGTTCGGACGCCGTGTTCGAAAGTATTCGAAAGTCGCGACGTTTCGCGACGCGACGTCTCCGCCTTGGCCATCGCCGCGAGCGACGGGACGCCGTGGAACCTGTCCGCCTGCCTGCTGTTCGGGTTGCGCATGAGCGCCTCCGCGACAGTGCCCAGAGCCTCCTCGCGAGCCGAGGCGAGGGTCACGCGAACACGATCTTTCGATGCCGAAATACGAGAAGGAGGCTTCGACGCGTCGCTCGCGCGCGTCGTCGTCGTCGTCGTCGTCGTACGCCGCGCGTCGTCGTCCTCCTCCTCCGCCTTCTTCTTCTCGCGGAGCTTCTTCTTCCTGAAGCCCATGAACACGAGCGCGGCGTGCACGACGCCTCGCGACTTCTTCTTCTGGCCGGCCGGGAGGCGCGCGCGCCTGGGCGCCTTCGGCACGAACGCGAATCGGCTCTCGTACTCCGAGGCGTCCGACGACTCCGACGCCGTCGCGAACGGCTCGGGCTCGGAGTCGCTCGAGTCGCTCGACGCCGGCGGCTCCTCGGGCTCGCCGGCAAGCAGCTCGCGGATCGCCAGAACGCTCGCGCGCCGCGCGGCGTCCGCGCGCTCGGAGACACCGTCCGCGCGTGACTCCCACAGGAGACGCGAGGCGAGCGCTCGAGAACGCACCGCCGCGGCGGAAACGTCTTCGCGTTCTTCGTCGCCTTTTCCGGCGCCGAAAAAAGAAACGTCTTCGAAGACGTCCTCCGATCGGACGCGCGACACGTCCACCACGCCACGGACGCCCGGCCTCCGCAGGTCGGCGCGGCGCGGCATAACTTCGATCTCGCACGCGCGCGCGGGCGCACCGAACGGCCGCGGCGCGCGGTGTGCCTCGGCGTACTCGAACTCGGACGCCGATAGCGACGTGGACGCGGAATCGTCCGCGTCGCCGTCCATCTTCGCGCGACGCTTTTCAGAAACGTCTCGTTTCTTCGCGAGCCGGTCCCCCGGTGGAAACGCCTCGCGCTCGGTGGTGGGCCAGACCCACACCGCGTACTGCGAGGGCACGCCTCCGTGCTCGAGGAGCTGGCGCGTGCGGCGCACGCCCTCCGCCCACTTGAGGCGCTCCAGGGAGGACGATTCGTCTTCCCACTCACGCGGGTACGAAGACTCGACGAACGGCGCGGCGCGCGTCGCGACGGAACGCATCCCGGAATCCGCGCGAAACGCGGAGCGCGCGCCGGCTTCTCCTAATAACCTGCACAGTTTCAGCCGGAGCGTCACGACGCGTTGCCACTCTGTTTGGTCGAAAACCTCCAGAAGCAACGCGCGCTCGTCCCACAGGTGGAGCACCTTCGACGCGTAGATACCCGCATCGACGTCGTCGTCGTTCCGTTCCGGGGACGCGGTGAAACGTTTCACCGCGACGGCGAAGTTCACCGCGGCGGGGTCGGCGCCCGCCATCAAGACGCGCTTCGTCAGCGCCAGCGCGTCGTCCACGCGCGCGTGCGGCGAATCGCCGCGAAGCGCGGCCGCCACCGCCCACATCAGCGGGTACGAGCGTAACGCGGAGTCGTGACGCGTACGTGAAGACTCCTTTTCCGCGAGAGAAGAAGAAGAAGCGTCACCCAAAACGCCTCCGACGGTGGCGTGCGCGCCGGGCGCGGAGACGTTCGCGCCGCGGTCCAGGCACAGCGTCGCCAGTTCGTTCGCCACAGCCATCTGCTCCGCGCCGCGCGCCGTCGCCGCGCCGTGCAGCGCGCAAAACAGAGGCGTGTACTCGAACGGCGCCAGCGACGCCGCGCCCAGTTCCATGAGCAGGGGGTTGACGCAGACCGCGTCGATGCGCTTCGTCGCGCGAAGGAAAAAAGTCGCCGTCTTGTGGACGGCGTCCAACCGAGCCGCGCGGTCGCGAGCCATCCGCGCGCGCGTCTCGCGCGCCGCGCGCGCCGACTCCTCCGCCGCCGCGGCGCCGGCGTCGCCGGTATCGGCGGGTGTACTCTCGTCCAGACCAAGAAGCGCGGCCAGCGCGCCCATCAGGCCCGGGGGTGGGGCGGGGGACGAGGCGACATCGTCCCCGGCGACATCGTCCCCGGCGACGCTGGGCGCGTTTCGCTTCTTGATTTGGTCCAGGTCTCGGTGAAGCGCCTCAGACTCGGCGTCGAGGGTACCGGGGGGCGCGTCTTCTTCCGAGTCGGCGGCGGCGGCGACGCGCTCCGCGCCATTCGCGTTCGCTTTCCCACCCGCGACCCGGGTATCCTCGTATCCCTCCTTGGTGCGCACGCCCACGCCGCGCCACGCGCGGGCGCGCGCGTCTTCGCGTCGCGCGAACGCCTCCGCCTCGTCCGCCGCCATCTTCGCCGCCGCCGCCTCTCTCGCCTTCTCGCGCGCCGCCAAACGCGTCGCCTTCTCGAAGCGGCTGGCGCCCAGCACGCCGCGCGCGCGCGAGCGGAAGCGCGAGCGCTCCGCGGGCGGCGGGAGTTTGGACGTCTGTGAGAGTGTCGCCTTTCGCGCGTCGCAGAGATCGGCTTTCGCGTTCGCCTCGGCGGCGGCGGCGGCGAGCGCGGCGTACGCGCGCGTCGGAGAAGGAGAAGTCGCTTTGGAAAGCGTTAACGTCGTCGAAACCGCCGCCGGTTCCGCGTCTCGCGCGTGCGTCTCGGGTTCCGCGGAACCGTCGTCGGGCGTGATAAGCGCTTGTTTTTCCGCCGGAAAGACTTCCGCGCCTTCGTCCTCCTCGGATTTCGCGCCTCTGCGCATCGCCGACGACGACACCGACTCGGCGAGCGCGGGAACGCTCAGCGGCGCCGCCGCGTGGATCGCCGCCGCCGTCGCCATCGCTGCCAGCGAGCCCGTCACGTGCGAGTGGTGGTTCGTGCCCTGGGGCGCGTCCACGTCGCCGCCCAGCGCGCGCGCGATGAGCTCCACCGCCAGCCTCGCCTCGTCGAAGCCGTCGCCGCACACAGCCTCCAGCGCCCAGAAGAGGGGCGCGTACTCGCACCGCCCGGTCCGCGGCGTCCACGCCGGGAAGAACGCGCCGGGTCCTACCCGCTCTTTGTCAGACTCTGTCTGAGAGAGAGCTTCGGAGTCGCGCGTCACAGCTTCGTCCGCGTCCGAACCGCTCGAGTCGGAGACGGTGTACGCGTGTCGCTCCCTGGTCTCGCCCACCAGCGCGCGCACCTGCTCGCGCGTCACGTCGAAGCCGTACGTACTCGAGAGCGTCCGCACGAGCTCGTCGACGCGCGCCGCGGAGAGACGCACGCGCGCGTTTGCGTTTGCGTTTGCCGTTTCGCGGAGGGACGTTCCCGAGAGAGAGGACGACCCGGAATGCGACGCGAACGCTTCGGCGGCTTCTTCCGCGGCGGCGCTCAGCAGCGACGAAGGACTTCCGCGCTCGGACGCCGTCTCCGAGCCCCGGCTGGACTCACCGGGCTCCGCGCCGGGGTCCTCGTCCTCGCGGAACGCGTACGCGGCGTGCGGCGTCGGCAAGTACACCTCGGGGCGCGGCGCGCGCACGTCGCACTTCAAGTCGACGAGTTCGCGTATGAGGGAGAGCACGCCCGGCCGGAACACCTTGCCTTCGCGCAGGGTGTGCAGCAGCTCGATGAGCGGCGTGCGCTCCGATCCTTCCGGGAAGCGCCCGAGCCCGTCCACGTCCGCGCCCTTCTCCAGGAGCCGCCGCCACAGGTCCACCGACTCGGGCACGTTCCTGCGAATCGCGCGCGTCGCCGCGAAGAGCGGCGACGCGACGAGCGGGAACGCGCAGACACCGCGCGTAGACACGTTGGCGCCGCCTCGGTCCATCAGCGTCAACGCGGCGATGCGCGCGCACTCGCCGAATCCCTCGGAGAACAGACCGACGGCGATGCCCAGCGGAAACGCGTCGTCCGTCTCCAACTCAGCGGCGTGCTTTGAAACAACCTTCATCGGCGCGTCGCAGTCGGCTCGCGCCGCCACGAAGGCTTCCGTCAACGCCAGCGCGTCCGCTCGCGCGCGCGCTTCCCGGTTGGATCGGTCGGGGGCGAGGTTCTCGGCGGCGTCGTCGTGCAAAATCGGAACGTACGTCCGCAGATCCGCCGCCGACTCGCGCAGCGCCTTCTCCGCCGCGAGCCGCGCGTCGCGGTGCGCGACGGCGATGGCGTTCGCGCACGCGGCGGCTTCCGCCTCGGCGCGCGCCGACCAAACGAACGGCGCGCCGACGACGCGCGACCAAAAATCGACGCGCTCGTCCTCGAGGACGAGCGCGGAGGAACTCGGAGGACCCTCGCCGACGCCTTCGTCGGCGCGAACGCCTTCGCGGTCCGCGTTCTTCTCCAGAAACCTCTCCAGACCACGCACCACCTCCGCCTCGAACGCGGCCCTCGCGCGCTGCGCCGCGGGCGAGACGTGCGCGGCGTTCGTTTCGGAAGGCGACCGGACGCTCGCGTCGGCGTCGAATCCCAACGCCTTCGCCGATCCGCGTGCGCTCCCGGACTCGCTCGCGGGCCACCAGTCCTGGTCCCGGCGTCGAGAGGGGTGTCGCGCGCGCCCTCGGAGCGCGGCGACGCACATGGCCAGCGCGGGCGTACCGGGCAGGCAGTGCCCCGGCCTCGAGCCCACCGCGTTTGGGTCGGCGCCGAGTTTCAGGAGTTTCCGCGCCACCGCCACCGCGGGCGCGCCGGCGCCCTCCGCCGCCGCGCACGCCGCGTGCCACACGGGCGGCCCCGACGCGGGCGCCGCCGTCGTATCGCCGGTATCTCCCACCGCCAGGCGCCTCGCGCGGTACTCGCGCTTCGTGGGTACGTGCGAGAACGTCGTCACCGCGCCGATGTCGACCGCGGGCTCGTACGTTCCTTCGTTTTCGTCGTCGAATTCCGCGTCGCTTCCGTCCGGAGGCGCCTTTCGTTTCGCGGCGAGCAACACAGCCGCGAGCGTCGCGTTCGGGTTACCGTCGACGGCGTCGAGCGCGTACTCGAAAAAACGCGATTCTTTCTCTTCGCCTCCTCCCGCGTTTTTACGGACGAGAGTATCTCGGTACGCGCCGCTCGACGCGCACGCGTCTTGTTCCATCGCCGCCAACGCCATCGCCAGCGGCGCGAGGTTCTCGCCGCACCGGTACCCCGACCCAGGCCTCGTCCCCCGCGCCTCGAGGTCGGCGCCGGATTCGATCAAAAGAGCCGCGACGTCGACGCACGCCAAGCGCGTCTCTAAACGCGTCTCCGGCGACGTCGCCGCGACGGCGGCGAGGAACAGAGCGTCGCCGGCGGTACCGGCGACGCCTCGGTACGCGCACACGGAGCGGAAAGGAGCCGCGAGCGTCTCGTTGCGCCCATCTTTGAACGCGCCGAGTCGACACCGCGCGTTGACGTCGGCGCCGCCCGCGATGAGCGCGGTGATGGCGTTTTTCACGTCGCGAAGACGCGCCGGACGAAACGGAGCGACGAGGTCATCCATCTCCGCCTCGGGGACGGACCCGCGAAACGGAGCTTCCTTCGCGTCTTCTTCGATCCCGCCGGTATCGAGCTTCGGCGTCTTCTCTTCGTTCGTCAGGCTTTCCGTCTCCTCCGCGCCGCTCTCGGAGCCCTCGCTCCCGAACCGAGCCACAGACCGAGGCGTCCCGGGGTCGCTCGCGTCGTTCGCGACGCGCGTCTTGCGCCAAGCTTGCGCGTCCGAGCGGGACGCGCCGAAAAAAGACGTAGAGGACGTCTCCGAAGACGCGTCCTCGGACCCGAGCGCGTCGTCCCCGTCCCCGGGGACGATCCCCAGCCCGCGGAGCAGCGCGTCCGCCCCGAAAAAGCCACCCTTCCCTGTGTCAGGCTCGGGTTCGCCCGGGTCGGCGAACCGCTCGAGGTGCGCCAAAGCCAAGCACAGCGGCGCGAGTCGCTTTCCGTGGTTGGGGCGCGACCCGACGCAGTTCTCAGCTCTCGCGCCTCGCGCCATCAGCTCCTTCAGCAGCGCCACGCTCTGCTCGCCGGCGCCCTCGAGCACGCCGCAGGTCAGCAGGAACAAAGGCGGGCCCTCTGTGCCGTCGGCGGCGACGCGCGTGTCGTTGAGGTGATCCTGAAATGCGGGGGGAGACGGCACCGGCCCGAGCGCGGCGACTGCGTCGTCGTATGCCCGCGACGCCGCGAGATCCTCCTCGACGAGGATCGTCTCATCACGCGCCCCTTCTCTCGAGCGTTCTCGCTCGCGTTCCGCGACGTCGACGACCGACACCAGGGCGGCGTCTGTCTTCGCGTCAGTCTCTTTCGCCATCGCCTCGGCGTTCGCCGCGTCGCTCCGCGCTCGCCTCGCCGCCTCGGCGGCGTCCAGCGGCGCGCGCCTCGCGAGGTACGCAGCCTTCTCCACCTCGTACGCGTCCAGCGCCTGCAGGTGCTTCGCGTGCGCCTCCATCGCCTCGCGCACGATGCGCAGCTTATCCCGCGCGGCGCGGCACCGCGCCTCCGCGGCCGCGTCATCGTCCGCGCGGGACGACCCGCGGGACGTCACCGAGGAGGCCATCGTCGCGAGACGCGAACGCGACTCTCGGACGTTTCAGAAACCGCTCGCCGACGACGCGCCGCGAGCGCGCCTCCGCGCGACTCCACCGAGGCGCGAGACCCGTCACGGCGAGGGCCGACCCCGGCACGCGCGTCCTCTCTTACGCTCCCGGCGGATCCTCCAGGCGCCTCTCCGGGCGCAGAGCGTTGTGTGGCCGCGGGGGAGGGAGGCTCCACGACGCGAAGGAGATGCGTTCGGCCGAGTCGCCTCGCTTTTAGTACGCGATAGTAAACGCTCGAGCACTCGCGCGCGGCTTTGATCGGAAAGTCCCGACGATCAAACGTTCGACCCATCGAGAAAGCGCGAAAGGCGCTCGATCGATCTCGCCGAAGATGCACGGTCAACGAGACAACGACCGATCGTTCCCCGCCCAATTTTTGTACGCGCGGTTTGGGAGACAGAACTCAAGCGGTCCCAATGAAAAAAAAAATTCTGCGGCGCCGCCTGCCAGCTCAGCATCGATTTCGGTATCAAATTGGAAGCCTGTTGTGGGAAATTTTGCGTTTACGAACGCAGCGCAGGTGCGCATCGAGTCTGGGAAAACCGCGCTTCGGCGCGAACTCCGGCTCTGACTTTTTTCGAGCCGTGAAAAAGCACCTGCAATGCGCTTCCACTCGGAAGAAACGGACTTTGGCTTTCGGTTTCAATCGTCCTTCGAACGCGAAGACGCGCCACTACACACAGCACGCACCGCCCGCCGGTCGTGCATCTCGCGTTCGAGGCTTCTCCGAAGGTACGTCGAGCCGGCCACGCGCTCGAACCCGGCGTTCTCCGCTCGATCGAGCCGCACGGCGCGCGTTCCCGCCGGGAATTGAACACACGCGCGGTTTCTCGAATCACACGTGGAAGCGTTAGGGCCTCGTCGCGAGGGCCGAACGACGCGAACACGCGCCCTCCCGGGTTCCATCGGGCGTCTACGCCGGGGTTTCCGATCGTATCGCGCGCTCGGGAGACGCGCGGGACTCCTCGCGCGCGCGTGGCTCGTTTCGACGCTCGAGGCGCACGCGCGCGCGCGTTCCCGAGCCTGATCCAGCACGCGCGAACGCATAACAATTTCTGCACTCGGGATAATCTGCGTGTGCGTTTCGGGCGGGGACGGGAGCGCGGGGACGGGGCCGTCCGTCGGTTCCCGGGACCGCACGGCGTCTCCGACGAGCTCCCCCACGCGCGGAGACCATCGCGAGCGTCCCGGAGCGGGCGCCGGCGGGAGAGACCGCGCACGCGGCGAGGTCTTCGCGTCGGATCTCCCGGGGGTCACAGACCCTGACGTGCCTGCAGTCCCCGCGGCGCCGGAACTTTTTGGCAGCCGACATCCGAGACGCGTCCCGGCGAAGCACGCGCTGACGTTCCCGTCCCCTTCCCCGCCGCAGCCTACCTCGCACTTCACGCAGTCGCCCCGGGCGACTGCCTTTCCTGGTCTGAGCACCAGCTTCGCTCCGAGTGACAGAGGCGGCCGCCTGTCACTCCTCCGACGTTCACCGTCCGCTGTTCCGCAAAAAACGCGACAGCGCAAACACCCCGCAAAAAAGACAAAAGTCGCTCTCGACCTTTGACTTTTCCTAATCCTCTTTCCACACGACGCGTTCACGACTCGGACATGTCGCTCTCTCTCTGCTCCTCCGCGGCGCTCGCGCCCCGGTGTCTCACGCGCCCTGCGCGCGCGCGCGCGTCTCGCGGCCGCGTCGCGGCGCGGGTCACCGCGCGCCGCGCGGAGGACCGCCGGAACCCGGAGGCGTCGGCGAAGCCCCGCATCGCGGTTGGCGTGCGCCACAGCATGCGCGTGACGCGTCTGCGCGACCTGGTGGAGATCTCCCCCGACCTGTGGGCGCCCTCCGACCCCGAGCACAGCGAGGAGCACGGCCTGGACGAGCGCACCGCGGAGGAGCTCCGCGCGGACGGCGCCGCGCAGGCGAAGATCTTCAAGGAACTTTTGCTCGCGTCGCAGCATTTCCGCCTCTACACGCACATCAACCAAACCGCCGGGTGCGGCGTTCGTTTCCTGATGGGCTCGCCGCGCATGGAGGGCCTGGACGACGTCCAGCGAGTCACGCGCTCTGTGTGCGAGGCGCTGATCGACGACGACAGCCTGGTGGATGTACGCCTCGTGCCCGAGAACGGCATGCTCATGGCGGAGATCGTGTTCCCGCTGCCCGACGCGGAGGAGTTCGGTTCGCCCGGCCAAACGCGCCGCTTAAGAGAGACGGAGCGCGTCACCGCGCTCGTGCGCTCTCTGGAGGAGCGCATCGTGCACGAGAGCGTGGTGTGCCTGATGGAGAAGGGCAGCGACGACCGCTCCACCTTCCACGGCGAGCAGAGGCTGAACAAGTACTTCACCGGCATGTACGCGCGCGCGCCGGATTTGCTGCACCGCGGGACGTGCACGTCGTCCTCCCCGACGGATGGCGCTTTGGAGGCGTCGAAGTTGATGGTGCACAGGCTGTGGGACGGCGAGGAGCACGCTGATGTCGAGCTCATGGACGAGGTGCGTGATCGCGTCGAGAACTTGTTCTGCGGCGGCAACGGACGCATGGTGATCCACCCCTCGGGAACCGACGCCGAGACCATGCCTCTGTTACAAGCCGTGCTCGAGTCGAGGCACATCGCGCGCGAACGCGGAGACTCGCGGTCGGTTCGCCCGGCGGCGTACGCGGAGGATCTGGAGCGCGGAAACGTGGTGAGCCTCGTGGCGTGCGCCGGCGAGGTTGGCTCCGGGACCACCGAGGCGGCGATGGGGCGCTTCTTCAGCAAGTCCGTGCCCCTCGGCGGGAACCGCGTGGCCATGGGCCAGGAACTCCCGGCGTTGCACGACCTCGCCGACATGTCCGCGGTTGAGCTCGTCGCGCGCGGCGGCCCCGACGCCTTGGACGGCGGCGCGCGCGCGGATTACGACGAGCTCGTGTTGGCCGAGGCTGAAAAGGCGCTCAGCGCGGATCCCGCGTGCGTCGTCGTGTTGCACACCGTCGCCGGCTCCAAGACTGGCCTTCGCCTCCCTTCGCCCGCTGTGGCGGAAAAACTCAAACAGACGCACGGCCACCGCGTCGTCTCTGTGCTGGACGCGTGCCAGATGCGCCACCACCCGGATCTGATCCCGCGCTGGCTGGACGAGCAAGGCCCCGTGTTGATGACCTCTTCGAAGTTCTTCGGGGGGCCTTCCTTCGGCTCGGGCGTGTTTTTCCCGCACCAAGCCGTCGACCGCGTCAACGACCACCTCGAGCAAGAGCAGCCGGAGACATTAGCAGTGCTCGCCGAGGCGTGCGCGTCGTACCTCACGCACCACGACATCGGCGACGTGTTCCCGAAGCTGCACGACGCGATGCCCCCCGGCTTCTGCAACGTGGGCGTCCTGCTCCGCTGGGCCGCCGGCCTGCACGAGATGGAAACGCTGGCGTTCGAGACGGAGCGCGCGGGAGGCCTCGAGGTCGCCGAGCAAAAAGTGCGCGACTGGGTGTACGCGATGCGCGCCGCCGCCGAGAAATTCGGCCCGCACATGGAGTACGTCCCCGCGATTGATTACGACGGCGACTGGCAACTCGGCGGCGTGAACACCATCGTCTCCGTGCGTCTGCGCTCGGAGCCCGACGGCCCGTTTTTAAGCACGGGGGATCTGAAGAAGGTGTACGCGCTCATGACCGCGGACATCTCCGAGTTCCTCGCGCCAGAGAGCACCATGGCGGAAAGACGCGTGGCGAGCCAGAAGTGCCTCACCGGGCAACCCGTGGACATCCCCGGAGGCTCCGTTTTGCGCACCGTGCTCGGCGCCGCGCAACTCAAGGACCTCATCTCGGGCAAGCAGAGCCTCGAGTCCATGCTCGAGGACGACAAGGTGCTCCTCGCCAAGCTCGCGCTCATCGCGCGCCAGTACGACTACCTCCTCAGCCACACGCTCTGAGCGCGAAGAGAGGTGAGCTTGCTGCGGCGCGCCGAAAGGGCGAAAGGGAGAGTATTAAAATACCCCCACGCTCCGCGCGTTTAACCGGGTCGCGGCGCGCGTCCCGTTCAAATTTTCGATGACCAGGCGTCGACCCACAGAGGGGACGGTCGACCCAAGGGGTTGGAAATTTTCACCCTGAGTGACTCATGGTCTACCTAGTCACGTACATACCGATACTCACGACGGCGTTCCTTAAACGAAGGACTAATAGGCGCGTTCGGTTGAAAGAGGGCCGACGCGACGCCAAAAAGTGTACCATATTACATCACCGACGAACGTTTTAATACATACGACGACGACGACCCGCCGCGAACCGAGCGCGGTTCGCGGCGGGAGGTTTTATTATCTCGTTCACAACACCGCGCTAAGCGCGTCTGTCTCCGTCGTTTCCGCGCGCGACGCGTTCCCGCCATCTACGTCGTGTGCACGGTAAAGCGGTAAAGCGGGAGCACGCGCCTGCACGCTCGCGCTAGAGTCTGCTCCTCGGCGTCTCCGCGAAACTTTGATCCTCTTCGACGCGGACGGCGACGCGCGCGTCCCCGAAGTCGCCGCGGAGCGCCACGACGACGCGGCTCCAGTCCTTCGCGTCGCCGCCGCCGCCGAATAGAGGCGCGGGCACGAGCGCACCGTTGAGCGTCGGGGGGTAGACTCGAACGTTGAGCGTTCGGAGCGCGCCGCCTGGTTGGAAAATAGAAAAAGGCGTCGTCGTCTTTTCTTGCGTCGCGACGAGCGTCGCGCCGCACGGCCAGCCGTTGGTCTCGGCCGCGACCGACTCGCACAGCTCCAGATCTAAACCGGTCACGGTCACCAGCAGCGACGGTCGCGACTCACCGTCTACATCGACCGTCGCGTTCGCGGTCGAAGGCCGAGGCTGGGGCGCCGAGAAAAGAGCGGCGCCCGCGGGGGGGGGCAAACGTAAAGTCGCCGACGGGTTCCGCCCAGTGGAGGAAAAAAAAAACCCAGCGGCGAAGTTCGGACCGAAACCCCATTTCAACCAATTGAACCAGCCGTGCCTTTTGCTGGTCATAGATCGTTCTTCCGCGAGCGCGGTCGCGCACGTCACCACAAGACGCGCTCTGTGCGCGCGCATGGTGTGCTCCGCGAGCGCGTCGCGCACCTTCTTAGCGGAGAAGGCGCCCAGTCCAAAGAAACCGACGCCCAAAAAGGCGCTCTCCCGCTCGGCGTTTTCTTTTTCTTTTTCTTTCGTTTCAGCGCGTCCCGCGTGTTTCACAACGTCCCGCGCGTCCACGACGGTGACCGCGCCGTCGCGAGCCACCATGTGCACCGGAGAGACGTGCGCGTACGCGGGGCGCCAACTCAGGGCGGAACCGTTCGTCGGGAAAACGCGTCTTCTCGCAAACGCGATTTCGCGATTCTCGAGACTCTCGCTCGCGGGCGTCGTCTCGGCGTCGCGTTTGGACGCGCTCGCGTTTCGGTCGAGCATGAGTCTCGGCACGAAATCCTCCCGCGAGCAGATGTTCACGAACGCGCGTGTCCAGCCCATTTTCTCCGCGTACAAACGCGTCGCCTCGTCCCCGGGGGGAGGCGCGGCGAACCCGACGCAACACAAGACGCCGTCCGCCGCGAACCGCGCGGCGAGCGCTCGCCGCGCGATTTTCTTTTTTCCGTTCCGTTCGACGCCCTCAGCGCCCTCTGCGTCGTCCTCTATGTCGAGCAGCAGCCCGAGCATGGCGAGCGCGGCGACCGCGCCTCCTAGGGAGTGCCCACACAGAACTAAGCGCTTGCCGTCGCGAATCACGGCGTTCCTGAAGAGCGCCCTTATTTGCGCCCTTAAGGAACGCGCGCGCGACGCGAAGCCGCCGTGCGCGAAAAGCCGCGCGCGCCGGCTTCCGCCGAGCGCCGTCCTCGCCTCCGCGGCCAACTCAAGGTCAGCAGCGCGCACGGACGCGTCCGTCACAAGGTCTCGCGCGTCCTGCGTGCCCGCGCACGCCACGAACACGGCGCCGGGCGCGTCCGCGACCAAATACCGGTGTCGCTTTGAAGCGCGCGCGACGCTGACGCCGCGGAGGCTCACCGCGCCGCTCGGGAAGGCGTCGCGCACGCGCGTCACGGCGCTCCGCACGTCCGCCTCCCCGGGACCGACCGCCAGGCTCTCGCACAGCACCGCGGCGGTCAGGACGTCGCGCGCGCGCTCGGGGGTCGAAACGCGGAGCTCTTTGGCGAGCGCGCGGTTCGTTCGAAGCGCGTCGCCGGCGTCGCGCCACTCGCGCGACGCACGCGCCGATGGGCGTTTCTTCCGAGGCATCCAACCGCCCGACTCGGGTTCGCGAGCGACAGCAGGGCGCGTCCCCGGGTCCGTCTCGGGCGCGCGACCCGAGGTCTCAGCGCGCGCGCTCGAGGTCGCGCGCGCGCCCGGCGCGGACCGCCGCCCCATCCCGCGCGGCACGACTCTGGGGATCGAGAGGCTTTTCAAAGTGCTCACTTTTTTCACACGACGCTTCGCGTCTTTCTGACTTTCTCTCGTGGCAGCTCGTCTCGTCCCGACTCGCGATGACCTGTCGTGGCGACGAGCGATCTGGGTCCGCCTTCGACGGCGCGGACGCACGACGTCCTCTCGCGTAGATATGGGAATGAGGCCGTTCGAACGGCGCGCGCGCCCGTGTCCGACGCCGTGGCGCCCATCCAAGGAGGTGGATCGGACCGCCGAGGCGATGATGTCGCGCCGGGACATCGACGCCGGAGGCGCGCGCGTCGCCTCGCGCGGCGCGCGCGCGGTTCCCGCGCGCGCGCGCTCGACGCGACCCCCGCGCGTAGACGCGCGAGACGGCTCCCGACTCGTCCTCGCGGATCGTTTCTACATTTCCTCGTTCGGAAATTTTCAACTCGCGCCGTCGTCCGCGCGGCGCGGACGAGCATCAGACACCGAGAAAATATGGCTCAGACGTGAACAGAATCAACGCGTGCATTACATCACACACCCGCTCGTGCCATCACACACCCGCTCATCACGCGCCCGTCTCCCGGCGCGGCGGTTTCGCCGCGGCGGCGGAAGAAGCGCATACGTCGCGAAAAAAACTCTCCTCTCGTCATCACGCCGCCTTCCCGTCCTCCGGCGCCTGCGTGGGGAGCGCCTCCTCCTTCCCCTCGGAATCCTTCTTCGCGGCGTTCTTCATGAACGCCTGGTAGTACAGCGAGGCGAAGACCATCGCGGTGCCGAGCCACTGCAGCGCGGTCAGCGGGTGCATGAAGATGACGCACGAGAGCAGGATGGAGAGGAACTGGCGCGTGGTCATGATGGTGGCGAAGAGCAACGCGCCGAACTCGCGGATGGTGTACAGGATGCAGAGCTGCCCGCAGGTGGACGCGGCGGACAGGATCAGGACGTCGTTCAGTGCCTCCGGGTGGTTTTGGATGAACTGGATCGCCGCGCCCATGGAGGAGTCAGAGAAGAGCCAGAAGGATGAAATCACCGCCGAGCAAAAGTTGACCCAGAGCATCTGGTTGTACGTCTCCATCTGGTACCCTTTGAACAGCTTGTCCTGGAACGTGGACGTGAACCCGTCGAAACCGAGGTACCCTAGCATCAGCGCGATGCCGTAGATGCCCGTGCTCGGGCCCTCCGCGGAAGAAGACTTCGTTTCGCCGTACATCGCGAACAAAGTGCAGCCGGTCATCACGCCGCACGCCACGAGGTAATCCGCGATTTTGTACGTCTTGCCGTTGATGGCGTAGCCCCAAATCATCACCGGGATCATCTTCGCGCACTTACCCAGCGTCTGCACGGGGAAAGAGACGTACTTCAACGCTTCGTACTGACACGTGGTCGCCACGACGTTCGACGCGGACACCGCGGCGTAACTGTAGATGGGCGCCACCGGGCTGACGAGCCCGCGCTTGAGCGCGAGCACCACCGCGGCGACGATCATCGACACGCAGCGGTTGTTCATCACCAGGAACACGGAGAACGTGAAGCGCTCGGCGTCCGCGCCCTCGCCGTACGGGCGGGTCATGATGCGCTCCTGCAGGATGCCGTAGACGAGCAGCGCGCCCACCACGCCGGTGACGCACCCCAGCACCTTCAGCATCGTCGACGTGGAGGGACCATTGCTGGCGGCCATGATGGCGTCCCTTCGCGCGGAAGCGGACGAAGACGCGAGGAGCGGGCCTCCGTGGGCGTGCGCGGCGGTCGCGACGGCGGGCGACTCGGGGAGCGCGCGGCGGTTGAGCGTGGTGGGGAAGACGCCGAGGCGACGCTTCGGGCACTCGGGAAGACGCGCGTCGCGGTGTGCGGCGCGGCAGCCGGCGGAGACGCACGAGGCTCGATCTCCGGTCGAACGCACGCGGCTCGACGCTTGAGCGTAGTGCAACGACGGCTCGCCCAGTTTCACGGGACCAGTCTAAAATGCTTTGCGTGGGTGTTGGAGACGACAAACCCGCCGCTCGGCTTCGACGGCAAAAAAGTTTCCGACCGGCGGACATTCGCGCTCGAACGCGAACGTTTGATCGGGAAAACGATCGTTTGAAAGGGCAAAAAAAAAAATCGGGAAATAACGTACTGTATGTGGGTAATCAGTCAGGATAAAATGCAACAAAAGTTTCGTATGGGTATCCAGTCGGCAAAAAATCCAGGACCTACACGGATTCGAACCGCGGCATCCAGAATCAGAATCTGACATCCTAACCAACTAGATCATAGGTCCACCACGCCGGAGCGTGATGCTTTTTCGGTGCTGAAGGGTGAAAAGGTATGTTTACGAACTCGACGATGTGCATTGGCGCGAAGCGTGTATCGGTTTACGCGTTGTATGTGTTTCCAGTTTGAAACTTTGACAAAACCGGGCGTCGTCGTCGGCTGAGTGTTTGCGTCGGCGCGGCGCTCGTCGTCATGCGTAGTGACGCCGGTTCACGAAAGGTTCCCTAATCCC
>ENA-OUOG01001899-OUOG01001899.1-marine-metagenome-genome-assembly--contig:-NODE-1899-length-22997-cov-3.845899_pt1 | contig 22997 bp, 26 predicted proteins | sample MGYA00248635_ERZ508505 | MGnify/ENA primary metagenome ERZ508505 (study PRJEB26176, sample SAMN06267871) | marine metagenome | isolation source: Saanich Inlet, British Columbia, Canada | place: Pacific...
TTTACTATAACGAATGGCGGTGGCTATGTTGTCGGGTAATCCCCAATGACGCAATAACCAAGAGCCTAGCTGTTCTTTGGTAAAACTCAACACCTTCATTTCAATAATTTCAGAGACTTCACTAATATTTTTGTAATCTAAAGAGCAAGGACCTGCAATAATACTGACGCTTCCATTGTTCATAATATTCTCGCTTAAATATATAAAAACTCACAAATAACTTATAGTTTAATTAATGATATAGAGAGTCAAAATTTACACTGTACTTTAGCTAGTTACTACCCAGCAGGAGGATTTATTGGATGGCATACTAACAGCAATACCAATCTTTACAATGCTATATGTACATTTAGTGATACAGGTAATAGCTACTTGGAATACGAAGAGTCAGGTAACGTAGTAAATACACAGGATCAAATTGGCTGGAATGTTAAAAAAACATTTTGGTCATCTGATACTCCTGTAAAACATAGAGCTGTTTCTAATTGTAACAGAATTACTATTACATTCTCCAGTCAAAATGAAGAAGTAATAGATACATTAATTACTAATATAACATCTAAGTAACTGTGGGAGTAGTAGGAGGTCCAAACATACCGAAATATAAATTAGCTTTAGCACTTAGTGCCGAAACATATAGATCGTATCCTGGTACTGGAGCTGATTGGTTCGACACATCTAAAAGTAAAATCACATTTAGCTCTTACGGAACTCAACTACCTTTAACTGAAATAGATGGAGTTACATGTTGGGACTTTAACGGTAGCGGATACTGGCAGAGTGATAGTGGAGATGGAAAAGTAGATATGGGAGGTGACTGTACATTAGTATTTTGGATGTATGCAGAAGATGTAACAGTAAGACATACTATTTTTGAAAAAGCAGGAGTCGGTGGAACTTCGTATCAATGTGAAATAGCTATGACGTTAGAAACAGCAGAGCAATTTAGCTACTACAGTAGAAAAACACCAGCCTACGATTATGCAAATACAAGTACTATGACCCAGGGCCAGTGGAACTTAATGTCAATTAAAATGTCTACAGGTAGAACAGCAACAGCAAGAACAGGCTTTTACAGTAAAAATGGATCTGCTTACGCACAAAGTTATGTTAGTAGAAGCGACACCGCACTAAATTCAGCATCTCATATAAGAATAGGAACAGGATATGCAGGTGCAATAGCAGATGGATATCTTGCATCTTTATACTGCTATAATAGAATGTTAAGTGACAGCGAAATTAGTCAAATTTATAACGCCACTAAAATTAAATTTGGATTATGACGACTTTTATAAACATGGATTACGATAATGTAAATAACAACTGGTGGGTAGAGTATATAGACGACGATAATCAAACTAGAAAAGATACATTTGACAGTGAAGCTGAAGCAATAGAAAAGTATAATGAGGTAACATAAAAAGAAACTTTAAGTTAACATAACACTTAACAGATAAACACGATATTTATTAATAAACCAGAAAAAACTTATATAGAATGAGAATAGATAGTCCTAAAATGACAAATGCCGAGGTCACTGGATCTTTTAAAGGAGCCTTTAGTGGATCTTTTGAGGGGGACATACAAGCCGACTCGGTATCATTTGGAAACGTAACCGGCAAACCAACTTTATTTTCTGGATCTGCTCAGATAGTATATGGTGATATACCATCTATCCCCAGTGTCGGTGACGGAGGATTAACTACTAACAACTTTACAGATGATGATCATTCCAAATTAGATGGTATAGAGGCTAATGCTACAGCAGATCAAACAGGAGCAGAAATTAAATCTGCTTATGAAGCAGAGTCTGATACTAATGCATTTACTGATACCCTAAAAAATAAGTTAGACGGTATATCTGGAACTAACACAGGAGATCAAGATCTTAGTGCATACCAATTACAACCAAGTGAAGGTGCTTTTGTTAATGGTGATAAAACTAAGTTAGATAATATTGAATCTAATGCTACTGCAGACCAATCAAATGCTGAAATTAGAGCAGCAGTAGAAGCTGCATCTGATTCAAACGTATTTACCGATGCAGACCATAGTAAATTAGATGGTATAGAAGCTAATGCAACAGCAGATCAAGATTTAACTTCTTATCAATTAAAACCAACTGAAGGAGCATTCGTCAATGGTGATAAAACTAAACTAGATAATATTGAATCTAATGCTACAGCTGATCAAACAAATGCAGAAATTAGAGCGGCAGTTGCAGCAGCAACCGATTCAAATGTATTTACAGATGATGATCATTCCAAATTAGACGGTATAGAAGCTAGTGCAACAGCAGATCAATCTAATGCAGAAATCGTTGCAGCAGTTGTAGCTTCGACAAATATATCAGATGCTAATAAAGGAACTATACGTTCTAATATTGGAGTAGATGCAGCTGGGACAGATAACTCAACTGACGTAACATTAGGAGGTTCATTAGACTATATAACATTATCAGGACAGGTTCTTACTAGAAATGCAATTGACTTATCTACGGATGTAACAGGTACTCTACCAGTTGGTAATATGGCTGCTACAGCTCTTACAACAATCCAAACAGCTGCAAATGAAACGGCTCATTTAGCATTGACTGCAGAAGAAGGTGACGTTGTAGTAAGATCAGATGAGAATAAAACATATATGCATAATGGTGGTTCTGCTGGTTCAATGGCAGACTATACATTACTTGCAACACCCACTGATTCAGTAACAAGTGTAAATGGTGATACAGGAGTAGTAACAGTAGTAGAAAACGTTACAACTAACTTATCTATAACAGGAACTACCGATGCTAGAACAATAGTTTCTTCAGATGGTACTGATGCAATCATACCAGTAGCTACAGATAGTGTATCAGGTGTAATGTCATCAACCGATCATACTAAACTAACAGGTATAGAGGCTAATGCTACAGCTGACCAAACAGGAGCAGAGATTAAATCAGCATATGAAGCAGAAAACGATACTAATGCGTTTACTGATGCGTTAAAAACTAAGTTAGACGATATATCTGGAACTAACACTGGAGATCAAGATTTAACTTCTTATCAATTAAAACCAACTGAAGGAGCATTCGTCAATGGTGATAAGACTAAGTTAGATGCAATATCAGGTACTAACACAGGAGATCAAGATCTTAGCGCATACCAATTACAACCTTCAGAAGGAGCTTTTGTTAATGGTGATAAAACTAAGTTAGATGCACAATCAGGTACCAATACTGGAGACCAAGATTTAAGTTCATATCAACTACAACCTTCAGAAGGAGCTTTTGCAGATGGAGATAAGACTAAACTAGACAATATTGCAACAGGTGCTAATGCTTATGCTATAGCAGATGATAATGCATCAAACGTTCACTTTGAAGGATTACTTATTGGTGCAACTACAGGAGCAACTGCCAATACAATTCGATGTGTCGGTGATGTAGTAGCGTATTATTCTTCTGATAGTAAATTTAAAGACAATGTAGAACCATTAGAAGGTGCTTTAGAGAAAATAAAACATATTAGAGGAGTAAGATTTGACTGGAACGATAAACAAGACGTTTACGAAGGACATGACATAGGAGTTATTGCACAAGAAGTAGAAGAAGTACTACCAGAACTAGTACACTACAGAGAACATAGTGACTCTAAATCAGTTGATTACGTTAAATTAACAGCGGTATTAATAGAAGCAGTAAAAGAATTAGAGCTAAAAGTTGCAGCTCTGGAAAAAAAGTAATATATTTATAATATGGGTTTTATTTTAAATGTCGATTTAGAAACGTCGGCCGGTCCGACACAAGAAGCATATATCAGAATAGATAACTATCGCTTCAATAAAGTTACAAGTGAAGTAATAGTTACAACTACATGCTGGCTTGATCCTAAAAAAGCACATAGCTTTAATAGGACATCAATAGAAGAGCCACTTGGAAATGCAGTTGGATTAATAGGCTCTAAAGCTCTCCTCTATTTAGATGAGGATAGTGAAGGAACGGAAATAGAAATTCCAAACCTATTCAAAGGGTACGTAGTTGAAGAGCAAACTGTTTCAACACCAATCTTTGAAAATAGAGAGATTACAAAAAAGGTTCCATATATTAGTTTTGATGAAATGGGAGAAGAGATTACTCTTGACCGTAAGATTACTGAAGTACAAGAAGTACAAGTTGGTAATACATTAGATGTTAAGCAAGTAATTAACCCTGAGTTACTAGGTAATTTGTATGAATTTTCATACGGCTTAGTAAAAAAGAAATTAGCGGAGATAATCCCAAAAGATAAAATTGAAATATACTAATTATGGCAGTCACAACTTACGGAGCAAACAACATTTCCTTTTCATCGTTCGATGCATGGTCTAACCAATTTTCGAGTGATTCAAATATTAGTTTGAATACATTGATGGATAACTTACAACCTGCTGATACACCACCTCACCAGGTATCTGAATTAAGAAATAACGCATTCTTATCTGGTACTGTTACAGCAGAGACAGGAGGTTCATTTCAAATCACAGCAGGGTATTCTACTTCCGCAGGTCTAACTACACATACATTAGAGAATGTTAATTTTAACTCAGTAGCTTCCGTAACCATAACAGCCACTGCCACTTACCCTTATACATTTCATTCCTTTAGGACTGCTGCATCAGGAGGAGGAACAGCGCTTTCTACTACAGGTCAAGGGACTACCACAGGTACATATACCTTTGACTCTTCAGCAGCAGCTAATTTTACAGCTATATACGTATACTTCTCTACTACACACAGTGATCCATCATAATTAAGCAATGAAAGGTTTTGAAAGTAATATGGGTTTATGAAAATATAAGTAAGAAGAGAGAACACTACAGTCAGTTTAACTTACTAGTTATGTTCGCTTCTGTCAGTCTTTGGAAGAGAAATCACCCAGAAGATAGAACTTTCCTTTACACAGACTTTATGACTAAAGAACTTCTAGAAAAAATAGGAGTTACCTCTCTATGGGATAATGTAGAAGTTATAGAGTTTAATTCTCCTATAGATAAAAGTACATTTTGGGCTTCGTCTAAATTACATATACTTTCTTTGCAAAATGAACCCGTTATTATTATGGACGGTGATACATTAGTATATAAAAGATTCAAAGAGCATTTAAAACCTAATCAAGTATTAGTAAGCAATTTAGAGCTAGGTAGAGGGTATTATCCAAGTGGATTAGATTCCTATGTAAGAAAGTTATCTTATAGACCAAAGCCTCGTTGGAAATCACAAGCACTTAACGTATCCTTTTTATATCTACCAGACCCTGAATTTACTAAACTATATGCTAATCTGAGTTTAGAGATGATGAAAGAGTTTACAGATATGAATGTACCTAATTCAAAGTATCTCATATTTGCTGAACAGTTGCTATTAAGACATTTGCTTGATAAACACAATGTTGAGTATAAACCTATAATCGCTAATCCTTGGGACTGTGATAAATGGAACTGGTCTAAGAAGCAAGACGATGGAATATGGTCATATGAAGACTCCCAGGTACACTTCTGGCACTACGGACCACTAAAGGATTTTTACAAAGAAGATCATGGATTACATCCTTATGATGAAGAGATAAAAATGTTGCGTAATTGCATTAATTTTCATAAATTTATAGATATAAGTCATATAGCTAAACGTTAGTATGTTAAATTTGGTTACAGTTGTAGGTAGGAATACTCATATTCTTCCTCACATGTTAGAACATTATAAAGATATCGTAGATAATATATACGTAGTTGTATATCGTCAATCTGAGGATGACAATATCTTAGAAGAAGTAGAAGCATTAGGGATTACTCCTTATCATGTAGAGACCTATAGAAAATTTGACTGGAACCACGTAACGTACTTATATAATAAAATTAAGCTAACTAGACCTTACGATTGGTGGATAGTATCTGATGATGATGAATTACAAGTATACCCAAGACCTGTAAAAGATATCATCAGAGAATGTGAGCTCAATAAATATACCTTTGTCTCCGGAGGTTTTATTGATAGAATAGGACCTAATGGTACATTTCCTAAAGTAGACAAAGACACAGATTTACATAGAGCTTTTCCTTTAGCTGGTTTCTTTAGATACCACATGTCTAAGGCATGTCCTAATAAAGTAACACTAATGAAAGGATTTCAACAGATCACACCTGGTCAACATTATGCAACTTTTGATAACGGAAAAAATAGTTGGGGACAAACTCATCCTAAAAGAATGCCTGTAGAAAATTGCTTTACTCAGGTACACCACTTTAAATGGGATTCTACTGTTTTACAAAGACTTAAAGAAGTATCAGAGGTACATCAACCTTATTCCTTTCATAAAGAATATAATAAGATGTACCGTTCCATAAGTAGGACTGATTGGAAAATAGATATAAAAAATCCTCTATATAAAGTTGAAAAATTAAAAGAATTTTCGTATATTGATTATATGGACTATTCCCACTGGGAAGATTTAACACAATTAATAATAACAAAGTAATGGCAAAAAAAGAACAAATATCAATTGACCCTATCGTTCTAGAAGAACGTAAAGTTAAGGCATTAGAGAAGATAGGCACTTGTTTAGATGCACTAACACTATGGTTCGAAGAAATCGATAAAGATACTTGGGGACCTAGACTTGAATGGTATCTAGACTTAACTCGAAGAAAGTATTTATCTGATGTAGAAGAATCTGATGTAGAAGAAACAGAAGAGTAATAGATGCATAAACTAGGAGTAATAATCCCTTATCGAAATAGAGAAGAACACCTTGAAGAGTTCTTACCTGCATTACAGACATACCTAACCCGCAAAGGTATTGAGTACTTAATCTACATAGTAGAACAAGATGACGGTAAAGCATTTAATAGAGGAGCTCTTTGTAATATTGGATTTAAGGCAGCCAGTCAAAATAGATGTGATTACGTTATATTCCACGATGTGGATATGATCCCTATGAACGTAGACTATTCCTACTCTGACAAACCTATACACCTAGCATCAGACGACTTACCTTTTGACTCTTATTTTGGAGGAGTAACTTTATTCCCGACTGAGACATTTAAAAAAATTAACGGATTCTCCAACAATTATTGGGGTTGGGGATATGAAGACGATGATTTACTGTATAGATGTATATCTCATAAAGTACCACTAAAAAAGAGGAAAGTTAAAATTGAACAAATAAACAAAGAATCAGTAATTTTCAACGGAGTTAATGCTTTTGCTAAAGCTAAGAACGTACTTAACTGCCGTAGATCGTTTACTATCAGAACTAAAGTTAGCATAGGTGATGTATACTTTAACCCTGATTCCCCATCTGATGTTTTTCCAATATTTAACTTAAAAGGTTATGATTTTGAACTATCGTATACTTCATTTAAAAGACTTGTAGTTAAAGTATTTGATAATAAAACTAAATATTATCAAATTTACAGTGACGTAACGAAAGAAAAGGAGTTCGATATAGTTTTAGAATACTCTCATAAAGATAATGTACTAACTTTTACAGTTAATGATAAAGAAGTAGGGAATGTAAAACTTGAATCTAACATGTATAATTATAACTCATCTAAAGCTTTATTCATTGGTGCTGATAGTGACATAGAGAACTTCTTTCACGGTATAATACGTACCTTTTCAATTGAAGATGAAAACGGAGAAACAGTTATAGACTATGATTCTACAAGTATAGAACATTATAAGTTAAAAGATAAATCTAGTAATGAAAATAATGCAATAATTTTTAATGCTGCATTAGAAGTACCTGACCTTAAAGAAGAACAAATTTTACATACCCCACATAGAAGACAAAGTCTATTGAGAAGACTAAAACATCCATCAAGTGGATTTAACGGAGGTAGATGGGAGAGTGATCTTACTAGGTGGAATGAACTAAGATTTATAAATCAAGTATCTAAAGGATCTGAGAATATCGCAGAAGATGGTTTAAATAACATTTCCCCTAAGGTACATTCAACAACCAGATCAGATGATCGTAAAGTTAGAACAATTAAAGTAGGCCTATGAAACTAGGAGTATGTGTACCGTATAGGAATAGAGAAGAGCATCTACACACCTTTGTACCAAGGGTAGGTAAATACCTTAAGAATCAAGGTATAGATTTTCAAATGTATTTCTGTCATCAAGATGATGATAAATTATTTAATAGAGGAGCAACAAAAAATATCGCTGCAGAATGGGCTCTAAAAGAAGGGTGTGATTATGTGGTTTGGCACGATATAGATATGATACCTGTTGAAGGTGGAGGAGCAGACTATTCCTTTCCAGAAAACGGACCTCGTCATATTGCGACTCAGATATCTCAAATGGATTGGCAGTTAAAGTATCATGAATACTTCGGAGGAGCTGTATTATTTTCTAAAGAAGATCTTGAAAAGACAAACGGTTACTCTAACGAGTATTGGGATTGGGGTATGGAAGATGATGATCTATTTTGGAGATGTCATAGAGAAGGGTTGACTAATGATTCTTATATGCCCGGTATTCATAAACAGCAGACATTTAAAAGATTCAATGGAGATAATTCATTTATCAAAATACCTTTCACTAAAGAGTTAAGAGGACTGAATAGCCGTTCACATACTATCTCTATGTTAGTAAAAGTACAGCAGCAGCCTGAGAAGAATCCAATCTTTTTAATAGGAAGTAAAGAAAGAAGATATGTAGAATATCCACTTCTTAGAATAAAAGGATACGACTACGGATTCAGCTTTAATAATTCTAGAGCTCTTTCATTACAGTATTGGAATATCTTTAATAACCATAACTATATGTGGGTTAAGAGATACGATAACCAATGGTCCTGGTTAACTGCTGTATTCGATGCTAGTACTAATGAGTCTCATTTTTATCTAAACGGATCGGAAATCGATACAAAAGGAGGATTCGGTAGTCCATCACCACATAAGTGGAACGGTAGACTTAAGAACTACGGTGCAGAAGACTGGTATATCGGAACAACACCTTCAGAACCTGATAATAGTACTATAAAGTACTTTAAAGGAGATGTAGCAAAAGTATACGCATGGAAACAAGCATTGTCTCCAGAGGAGGTATCTAATCTACATGAAGAGTTACCTTCAAACGAACTATTTATAGATATAGATTTTAACAATCCGGTTACAAACTTCAACGAATACAATACAGAAACTTTAACCGAAGATTTTAAAATACCGAATTCTATTCTCCCGCATAGAGTAGAAGGGAAATTTGAATGTCTACCCCATATCGATGAAGGTATCATCGATGGTAAATTTGCTAAAGGAGAAACAACAGCAAAGAATGAACGTAGGTATGTTCTCAAAATGCAGCAAGATCAAATCAACTATAAGCAAGATGGTTTGAAACAAGTTAAATACAAACTCAAGAGCGTAGATAAACTCACACCTTGGGCTAAAATGATTAATATAGAGTTGTGATAAATAGACATCAAAAGGTTAAAGACCAATTAGACAAAGTAGGCTGTGGAATGTGTCTCGCAAAATGGACACAAGTTACAATGCACCTACAGATGGGTGAAACGCATTCATGCCACCACCCTTCTACGCATAAGATTCCCTTAGAGGAACTTAAACGGAACCCTTCAGCATTGCATAATACTAAGTTTAAAAAGCAAAAGCGTAAAGAAATGCTGTCTGGACAGAGACCTAGTGAGTGTGATTATTGCTGGAATGTAGAAGATAATTCAGATGCTTTTTCTGATAGAGTTTATAAATCAGCAGAGCCATGGTCTTTAGACCACATGCAAGAGATAACTAACTCTGATTGGCGTACTGATTTTAACCCTAGATACGTAGAAGTTGCATTTTCGAATGCTTGTAACTTTAAGTGTTCATACTGTGGACCTTCTTATTCTTCAGCTTGGGTTACAGAAGCTAAAAAATTCGGTGGGTATCCTACATTAGATAACTTCAATAACTTAGAGTATTTAGAAAGTGTAGGTAAAATGCCTATTAATCATAAAGATCATAACCCCTATGTAGAAGCATTTTGGAAATGGTGGCCAGATTTATATAGAGATTTACATACCTTTAGAATTACAGGTGGAGAACCTTTAATGTCTCCAGATACATGGAAAGTGTTAGATTATATTATTGACAACCCTAACCCTAATAAAAATCTATCTTTAGCTATCAACTCTAATCTAGGTATCCCAGATAAATTAGTAGATAGATTTATTGAAAAAATCAAGAGAATAACTGAAGAAGATAAGGTTAGAGAGTTTATCGTATTTACTTCATGTGATTCAGTAGGAAAGCAAGCCGAGTACATTAGAGACGGTCTAGACTATAAGAGATTCCAAGGTAATGTTGAGAAGATTATGGAGCAATGTCCTAAAGTTAATATTACTTTCATGGTGACATACAATGCCTTATCTGTACCTAATTACGATAAATTTATTAAGCAGGTATATGAATGGAAAACTGAATTTACTAGTCCTGATAGATACTGGCCTGGTGCGTTACTTTTAGATACATCTTACTTAAGATATCCTACTCACCAAGCTGTAAAAGTACTACCTCAAGAATTCGGTAAAAATATATTCCAACAAGCACAATTAACAGAGCATTTAGCAGCTCCTCTATATAACCACAAATACCCAGGTTACACAGATGTAGAGATAAGTAAGATAAAAAGAATCCACGATTGGTTTAAATCACCAGAATCTGAAGCTGAACTAAAAAGAAGACGTTTTTCATTCTATCATTTTTTTACTGCTCACGATAAGAGAAGAGGAACTGATTTCTGTAAGACTTATCCTGAATTAGCTGATTTCTATCATTCATGTAAAGATATAAAAATATGAGTTTAAAAGTTAGTTACGAAGATATAATTGACCTACCTATTAGAAATGAGAGAAACTTAATACTCTCAGACCTTAATCAATTTACAGAACACGATTATTGTGTTACTGTAGAAGTTAAACCTGATTTAAAAGCTAATAAGGAAGGAAGAAAAGAAGGAGAACCATCAACTCATTGTGTATGGGGAAGACCTGGTAAACATATTGGTGTATTTTTAGACTACGATTCTTTGAGATATGCTTTTACCTGGTGGGAAGGAGATGAATTTAATTGTATACAATCTAAACTAAATTCAGTCAAAGAAGAAAGTGTAGTAATTAGTGTAGTAAAAAATAGCGGCACTAAAATGTTATCACTTTATATCGATGGAGAACTTCAAGAGGAAAAGCAATATGGAGAAATAGATTCATATGTTGACAGACCTATTACTTTAGGTATTGCAAACGAAGCAGAAGAAGCAGCTCCACATAATAATAAATTTGCAGGAGAGTATAGCAGATTCAGTATAAATAATACACATAAATTAGATGAAGAATTAAATGGTAATACGTTAGTATATTTGGATTTCGAAAAAGATAATCTTACATACTATTCAATACATGATATATCGAACAATGGAAATAGAGCAAGAATTAATCATAGTACGTATAAACAAAAATGGCAAAAAGTAGGTTAAATTTTGGCACTCTTTATACTAACGGGGATAGTTGGACTGCAGGACATTTTATTGCACCTAAATTAGAAAAAGAAGGACTACAAGACTGTAACCATAAGTCTAATGACTTCTATAGATTAAAATATGCTTGGCCAGCATTTACAGCTTTTAGATTAGGTGTGAATGTAGTAAATGGAGCAGCTGCTGGATCATCAAACGATGGTATAGTAAGAAAAACAATAACGGACATTACGGAGTTACTTAAAACTACTCCTGCTAAAGACATTGTAGCCGTTATAGGATGGTCTTCTCCAGAACGAAAAGACTTCTTCTATAAATCTGAGGTAATTAGAGCTTGGGATACTCTTTACCCTGCTGAATTAAACCATTGGAAAGACGAAGAAGATGATATAAGAAATGAGTTTTATAAAAATTATGTGTTAAGGTATTGGAATGAAGAAGAGTATTACACTAGACATATGCTACAAGTCATTGCTTTAGCAAATTTTTTCGAAGTAAATAAGATTAAGTTTAGATTCTTTACCGCTTTTTATGAAGGTGTAGATAAAGTTAAAAGTAAAATAGGATTACCAACGTACGTATCACCTCTCAATACTTGTATTGAAACATATTTTACAGATGCAAATATAAAAGTAACAGAATCTAAAGGTATATTTGAACAATATAAAAAAATATACAGTAAACAAGATCTTAAGAAGACATTCAGAGAGTATTTAATTAACGATTGTATTATAGGAAAGACAACACAGAGTAAAATAAGTAAATACCTAATACAACACCCTACTAAATTAGGTCATAGAAGATGGGGTGAATACGTAGGAGAAATATTAAGTGAGTAAAATGAAAAACTTAGACGATTATATTAGTTTAGCTTCATTGCTTCATCCTTCACCGGAAATCGTAAAACATTACGAAGATGTTCCGGAAATCGTAGATGTAGATAATAGAGGCTTTAAAATGGTGAGACCTTTATTTGCCCATTCTAACTTACCTGCTATGACAGGAATTGAAAGAGTTAGTGAGAATCAGATAAATTTCGATGAAGAATTTATATACTGTGTTTACTTACATCACCACGATGCATTGTCTGCTAAGTACATATATAAACTACCAGAAAAAGTACTTGAAGCAGTTCGTAGAAGAAAATGTAAACTTATTTTAGATAATTCCCTTGAAGGAGATAGGATTACTGATTTTGTTACTCAAATATACATTTCCAGTATTAAGTATAATCTTCCAGTAAATCAAATCTATTACATTACAAATAACCTAGTAGGTGAATATGAGTTTCAAAATTGGAAAGAAGAGCATATTACTCTAGTTAATGATGTAGGCGGTACATTAAATGGAAAAGAAAATGACCTTAATCTTCTTTCGTTCATGTATAATGTAAGTGATATTGATAGACTAATTGATATTAATAAGCTACCTGCTGAAATAGATCTAGATGAAGAGATAGACTATAAAGAAAAAAATCTAGATAAGGTTAAACATTTTTTAAAGTTAAATAGAACAGGTCGACCAGAGAGAGACCTATTTATGCTGCATATCAATAAGAATAACTTATATGATAAATTTAAAGTAAGTTATGCAACTCATTTTGGTATAGATTATTTACCTAAACATGTTTTTCCTAACTTAAGAGATAAAGCTAATGTAGATAGCTTACTAGCAAAAATGCCTTTCGATATAGATGCATCAGATGCTAGTAACCACGGTGAACCGGGTAACGGACCTGGTAAGTATGATGCTGATTTACCTTTCAATCCTATTCACTATAGAAATACGTTTATGAGTACTGTTTTGTGTGCATTTCCTTTTGTACCAAACACTTGCCATTTACATAGTTCTACTTTTAACCCTATGTGGTGTGGACACCCAATACTACAACTAGGACCTTGGAGAAGTCTATATCAGTTAAAACTGAGAGGATTTCTTACATTTGATAGATGGTGGGATGAATCTTATGATGATGAATACTACTGTTGGGGTAGAACAAAAAAAATACTAGAGGTAGTAGATTTCTTATCTAAAAAGACTCCTGAAGAAATGCTTCAGATGTATAAGGAAATGAAACCAATATTGCAGCATAATATTAATATAATGAAAGAGTATAACGGAAAAAAAGTACTACGAAAATTTATAGGGTATGAACAATAATTACTATAATAATAAACTGACTTTTATTACTGAGGAAGAGTGCCTTTATACTCTACCTGAATACTTTGTTCCTTTTTACGGTAATAAAGCCACAGTAGTTCATAAGATAAAGCAATACGAATACGATAATGATACTGTCTTTAACGGACATCTTTTTGTTAATGATTTCGAAAACTTTGAATACTTAAAAACTAAATGCGACTTTAAAAGGCTAAGTAAAGAATATAGAGAACCTAAACTAGCTCATTTCTATAATATTTGGGATCGTCCTAACCATAGAGAATGTGGAGTAGACGAAAGCGTAGTACTATTATCAACCTTTGCACTTCCAATATACTGTTATACTGAACATACTCAGTGTAATACATATACCAATCTAGCTAGACATAGAATTGGATTGACTAACTTTAAATTTTTATAAATATGAGAGTAGCAATATGTATGAGTGGTCAACTGAGAGAATGGGACTACGGAAAAGAAAACCAGAAATGGTTTTGGACCTCAATCAACAGAGAGAATGTAGAAGTAGATTACTTTACTCATACCTGGTCCTATAGTCAGGACAGACCAGGAGTATCTCAACCGTATAAGACTAGACAGATATCTGACGAAGAGTACTCTAAATTTATAAACCACTATGCTCCAAAAAAAGCTGTGCAGGAAGATAAGACGAAAGAGTTTTTCTATGACGAAGATCATTGGAGTAGTCTATTTTACAGCTTTGGACAATCTGTGCTACTTAAACAGCAGTATGAACTAGAGAATAACTTTAGATACGACTTAGTTATTAAAACTAGACCTGATATTGTATTCAATCCTAATTTTCATGCTCATATAGCTCATGTTCTCAATGACAATCAGATATATACTACTCACGGAGGAGTAATGCCAGATGAATACCATAATATTAACTTTAACGACTGTGTATTCTATAGCAATTCATACACTATGGACTTGCTGACTAACATGTATGCATATAGACAAAGAATTATAAGAGAAGATCAAGAATTTAGAAAGTATAGAAACCCAGGACCTATGGGACCAGGAGTACTAATGCATGATTTTTTTAGAGAATATGGAATAACTCCTTACTTTTCAACTGGTTGGCAAGAAACTTTACTTAAAGAAGGAGTACCAAAAGTAGATTTATTTAACCCAGAAGAATTTCAAAAAGTAGAACAGTACTTTAGGGACTGGTATTATCAATAATGGAAATAGACTTTAACAAAAGAGGTATAATTGTTCTATCAACGTATAGAAGCGGAGGAACTCAATTGACGAGATTCTTAAACACTCTCTGTATCCAACATTTTGATGAACCTGATGAGCAATGGGAATCAAAAGGAGAGGTTATAGTTGATATAGAAGGAGATGTACTTAAAACTACTTTAGATAGTCTATACAACGATAATAATAAGTTTGAAGTCTGGCTTTTAAATAATCCTTTATCTGTACTTGCTTTATACTCTAATAATGAATTCACCAAGTTGTCTCAAGAGTATAACATTATACATTTATCAAGACTAAATAAAGCAAATGGACTTCTTTCTTTAGGATTATGGGAGAAGTTAATTGAAGCCGGGTATTTCAAAATAGATACTTCTGAAGGATATAAAGGATATTCAAAAAAAGCGATGAATGATTTTCATAGTCAAATAATCAACAATAAATTAGGGTACATAGACGTATCGTTAGGTCACTCAGCATTAGATGAATCTGAAGCTTCTTTAAAATCTACGAGTACTAAATTAATGATGTGGTCTTATGAAGATAATTTGAATAAATGTATTGCAAACCTCCATAAACTACCCTCTCTATTTTACGAAGAATATGAACATGATTATAAAACGTTCATGAGTAATCATTTCCCTTGGGCGTCTGAATATAGTTTAGAAGAAATAGCCGGATCCTACAGGCACAAAATTCCATATGTCTATAAAGACTATAGGAAGTATTATCAAGATGATATTGTAAAATTACTTAAACAATGGGGAATAACAAATCTATAGCATTTTATACATGTAGCAATGGATTAGGTCATTTTAAAAGAGTAACAGAAGTAGCGAAGCTTTTAAAAGATGATTTTGATATTACTATATACTGTAGTAAATTTCAACCTCATATCATAGGGAAGTTAAACAATGTAAAGTATATATTCTATACTCAAGATAATATAAGATGGGACTTAGTATTAAAAGGTGACCACGATTTAGCTATAGATCAATACCTAAACTGGTCTGATCAATACTTGGAAACAACCTCAAAATACGATATAGTAATTTCAGACAATTTAGTTAGTATATGCAAAGAAAGAAAAGATGCTATTCTTATGGGATCTTTCTTTTGGAGTGATGTGTTTAAAGACTATCTCGGACATAACTTTTTGTCGTCTCTAGACGATGCTCTTTTGAAAACTAGACAACCATTAGTACTTACTAATAAGTACCTAGAGACACAGTCTATGAAGGAATATACCAATAAAAAGCAATATGGCTTCGGTGGAGCTGATGATATAAAGATCATATCTGACTTAAAGTACATTATTGGATTAGAACCCAGCCTCAGTTATAGCCCTAAGTATAAAACTAAAATTAATGAGGTAGTAGATAAGAGTAAATTTGGAGTTAAAGATAAATTATCGTATATTCATAATACATGTATCGTAGCTCGTCCTGGTGTCGGCACTATCACTCACTGCGTAGAACACTTAATCCCTTTAATTGCTTTATACAGTGATAATGATTCTTCTGAGATTAAAGAATTAGCCCAGTACGTGGAAGATTTAAGTATAGGGTTTAAACAAAATGTAGACGAACCTGTAAGAATAGACAAATTAAAAGCACTTAGATCTAATCAAGGTATGATACCTACATTTAGTTTAGAGAAAAACGGATACGAACAAATAGCAAATTATATAAAGAGTATATGAGAATAGGGATAATAGGATTAGGAGTAGTAGGCTCAGCTATACAAAAAGGATTTCAAGAACTAGAACACGAAGTTTTAGTTCATGATATTAAATTAAATACATCTATTGACGATGTACTTCCTGCTGAACTTATATACCTATGTTTACCTACACCCTCCTCGGATGATGGAAGCTGTGATACTTCAATACTAAAGAAAGTAATCAAGCAATTAAATTCTAAAAAGTACGAAGGAATAATTGCCGTCAAGTCAACAATCATTCCAGGTACATATAAAGAGTTATCTAAAATATTTGATAAGGATAGATTAATACTTGTTCCTGAGTTTTTAAGAGAGAAATTTGCTTATGAAGATTTTACTTCTAGACATAATGTCTTAGTAATAGGAACAAATAACTTAAAAAATATTTCACCTGTTTTAGTATCCCACGGTGATTACCCTAAGGCAGTTAAAATTATCTCACCAGAAGAATGTGAATTCGTAAAGTATTTCTCTAATGTGTTTAAAGCTTATAAAACTTTATTTGCTAATTCATTTGGTAAACTATGTGATGAACACCACGTAGATTACTCTAAAGTACTTGATGTGTACAGAGCTGAAGATGTAGAAGAAACAAGTTACTTAAAGTATATAGGAGGCTTCGGTGGAATGTGTTTGCCGAAAGATACTAATGCTCTAGCTAAACTTGCTGAAAATACTGAAGTAGAAACATTTAAATTTTTACTAGAAGAAAATAAAAAATATATATGAAGTCAATAGCAGTTATAATACATGCAAGAAAAACTAGTACAAGATGTCCTAATAAGCATTTAAGAGATTTAAACGGTACTACACTTATCGATATGGCTATTAATAAAGTCAGAGATCTTACTAATGTAGATGAAAAATACCTGGCTGCATATGATCAAGAATTGAAAGATAAAGCATCAGGTAAAATAGACGTTCTAGATAGAACCTACGAATCTATAGCACCTGGAAACGCTCCTCATAATATTATGTACGAGCATCTTAAAAATGTAAAATCAGATTACATAATTAACTTTAACCCTTGTCAGCCTTTTCTGAAACTAGATAAGTTACAAAAAGTAATTGATTGGTTTAGAGAATCTGGACATGAAAGTGCAATAACTGTAAAAGAAAATAAAAACTTCTACTGGCGTACTGTAGATCGTTCACCTATAAATTTCGTACCTAACGATAGGTTATCAACAACATCAGGTCCTTCAGTACTAGAGGCAACACACTCTTTAGTTATGTATAAAAAGTCCTATATGTTAGAAAATTGGGAGTTATTCCCTAATACTATGCATGAACCGTATCCATATGAGATAGACTGGACAGACGAAGAGATAGTAGATGTAGATACTGAATTAGATTTTAAACTTATAAACACTATGATATATGAAGTACATAATTGATATAGACGATACTATATGTAAAGAAGAAGGACCGGTAATTCATAGAATACCTTACCCTGAAAGAATTAAGAAAATTAATGACCTATACGATGATGGGCATATTATAATATTCTATACTGCTAGAGGTAATAAAAGCGGCAGAGGAGAAACTTATTATAGACCAATTACAGAAGCTCAATTAGACGCTTGGGGAGTCAAATATCACGAACTTTATTTTAAACCTTTTGATGGCGACATATTTATAGATGATAGATCTATTCACCCTAACGAGTTTTTTAAATAATGAAACAGTTTTTTAATATAGTTATACCGATGGCCGGAAGAGGGTCAAGATTTCAAGAGCAAGGTTATACAGATTCCAAACCTTTTATTGACGTTAACGGTAAGCCTATGATTCAAAAAGTCATAGAAAATCTTAATTTTGAGTTTAACTCTGAGTATAAGACAATAATTTTATGTCAAAAAGAAGATTATGAAAGATACGATTTTGAGCTTTTTTACAATATCATTGGACACGACAACATTGAAGTTATAATTTCAGACGGAGTAACTGAAGGAGCTGCATGTACTTTACTTTTAGCAAAAAGATATATTGATAACGATATACCTCTACTTTCATTCAATACTGATCAAATGATCGATTACGATGTAGAGGGTACGTTTAATAAAATGAAAAAATACGATGGTGGAATACCTTGCTTTTGGGGAGATAGCACTGACTGGTCTTATGCAAAGACTAATGATGAAGGAGAGGTTACTGAAGTTGCTGAAAAGAAAGTAATTTCGAACGATGCTACAGCAGGCTACTACTACTGGTCTAAAGGATCCGATTTTGTTAAGTATGCAGAAGAGATGATAGAAGCTAACGATAGAGTCAATAATGAATTCTATGTAGCTCCTGTCTATAACTATGCTATTAAGGATGGCAAAAAAATATGTATTACCCAAGTTGATAAAGTGTATGAGTTAGGTACACCAGAATACTTAGAATCTTACTTAAGACAGAATGGCTAAACCTATCACATACGCATACATTGAGACTACGAACTACTGTAATCTTGCTTGCTCATTCTGCAATAGAGATGAAGTAATCGGTGCTCTTAATCATATGCCAATATCTAAGTTTAGGGAAATGATGGAAAACATTAAACACCATCCTATTACCGAAGCTAAGTTGATGGGTATGGGAGAACCAATGCTTCATCCTAAGTTTGATGAAGTATGTAAAATATTTAAAGAGTACTTTCCTAATGCATTCTTAATAGTTGCAACTAACTGTCAATATAACATAGGAGAAGGTAGAGCACTAAGAAATCGCTTTCAAGATGCTCTACAGTATATAGACTTACTTTACTTTTCTATAGATGGATACGGTAAAAGTTACGAAAGAGACAGAGCCCCTGCAAAATGGGAACGTTTACTTACGTTTCTTGCTGATTTTAAGGATATGGATAGAAGAGGATGTAGAGTAACATGTAATTATGTAGTTAATCCTGAAAACGTAAGTGATATTCAAAGAGTAAGTGACGAAATAGTAGATGGATACGGTCTTGAAGAACTTCGACTTAATATCGCACAAGATTGGAGTGCAGATAAATCTCTACCAGGGGGATATACTAACGAACAGATAAAATACCTTAAATCTTGGGGAAATAACGTTAAGGGTAAGGATGATTGGGACTATAACGACTGTTTCTGGGTAGAAGAAGGCATATATACGACAGTAGAAGGGCATGTGAAAATGTGCTGTATGAATACCGGTGCTAAACCTTTTGGTAATATTTTTGAAAGCAGTATAGAAGAAATTAGAGCATCTAAAGATTACCAGAACGTAAAAGGAGGGTGTAATACTAATAATCCAACATCACACTGTAAAAATTGTTCATATAAGGAACTGGCTCCAATGTTAACTACAATTAAAAATGGTTAAAAAGCACTTAAAAGAAGTTGTAAGAAAGTATAACACCGAAGATAAAGAAAGCTTCGACTATGTACTTACTCAGAACGAAAGAAATCTGCCACTACCTGAAAATCTATACAATAAATTTATATCAAACATCTCTTTTAGAGATATTTCTTTTTACCCCAATTTAGATCCACTTAAAACCAAAATAAAAGAGTACGTAAAATGCAATAATATATTTTTAGTTCCCGGTTCTGACGTAGGGATAAAGACTATTTTTGAGATGTTAGACCTTAAAGGTAAAGAGGTACTAACTACTAACTATTTCTTTCCAATGTACAAAGTATATTCAGAAATATACCAAGCTAAAATAGTAACCGCTAATTACAGTACATTTAACTTTAATATCTATGAACTATTCGAAAAAATTAACAAGGATACACAGTTAATTATTATAGCTAACCCTAATTCTCCAATCGGTGATACATATACATTAGATCAGATTAGAACAATCTTAGACAGAGGAATTACCACAGTAATAGATGAAGCTTATATTGAACTATCTGATGCTAAATCAGCTGTTGAGTTAATAGAAGAATACGATAACTTATATGTTACCAGAACTTTCTCTAAAGGATTTGGAGCTGCTGGTTGTAGAGTCGGTTACATATGTTCTAATGAACAAAATATAGGTATGTTAGACAAACTAAGACTTATGTTTGAGGTTTCCGGAATTGCAGCAAAGTACTGCAGCTTTATTTTAGATAATATCGAATATTACCAAGAGTACCTTAAGGACTTGCTATCTGAAAAAAAGAAGTTTATTAGAAAGTTAGAGATGAAGCATAATTTTCGTATATTTGATACTAAATCTAGTTGGTTTTTCTTACAAAAGAATAGAGAAACTGAAAAGTTTATAGAAGAAAATAATATCAATTTAAGAGAAACTAAATTAGACTTTTTAGATAACTCTATTTGGTTTAAATTTAATTATGATTTAAAATTCAATGGTAAATAAGATATTAGATGAGAAATCTAAAGAGCTTATTCATGAGGTTCTTAAGACTACAGATGTATACCAAGTTACCCGCTTCCCAATGGCAGCAACTATCAGAGATGTAGGACCTAATCTGAATGCTGCACAAGAGATACTTAGAGCACGGTGGATTTTTGATAGATTTGGATGGAAAGAAGATTTAGCTACATATGACTCTTATACAAGAAGGTTAACAGAGTACTTATACTATGGAGATTACCTGCAAACATTGAGACAGAGGTTAAATATAACCCACTTAATGATGGAATGTGATTTTAAAAGTGATACTCCGGTACATATCTCATTAAAAGCGCATAAAAATAAAAATACTAAGCTAGACTTATTTGATGAAGAACAAATGAAGTATTTTAGTGTAATAGTTCATCCCGGACAAACAAGAGCTCAAGCAAGCTGTTTCTTGAATACTGAATTAAAAAACGTACTTCTCTATATAAGTAAAGAAAATGCTAAATATATCGATATTGACCCTAGAACTCAGAGCATATTGAAAAAAGTCAATACAGTCGAAGAATTAATGGAAAGTCATACTCCTATAGTGTATAACAAATATTCAGATATGAGTCATGTTAAGTATGGATTCGTTGATGAAAGCTATGATAACCCATTACCCTGTAAGTTTCATGAGCCACATAATACACCTATACTAAAAGCTTTTAATGTTTACGCGAAATCAATACCCTACATCGACGCTCACGGTGGATCCCACGAAAAAACTGCACCAGCACACCCTAGTTTCCGGTACCTATTAAATACTTTTCTACTAACAGATAAGTACTTTAGAATACTATACAATAATAAATTAAATATCTATACAACAGTCCCAGAAGAACTAGAGAAAGCAAACCAACGTAATGTAAATACTCTTATACACTATTTTACTGGATTTAATATTAATGAAAGAGATATAGATACTGGTAAAAAAACAAGATTCTATTGGTTTAATAGAAGTTTTGAATCCTTAACAGAACACAAACGTAATCATTTTCCTAGAGGCAACCCGGGTACGCATCAAAAAAACGGACTATTAAAAGCATTAGAAAGAAATAACTATACTCAAGAAGATATAGACAAGGCAGAAAGTATGTATAATATGTTTAGTAGTGAGGAAGTTACTGATACTACGACAGCATTTAACTTTATACAAGCACCTAGAGCAACTGCTAGGTACTATGTCAACTTAAATCAACATAAAGGTTTCTGTTTAGTAGTGAATACATTTAAAACAAAACGTATAATGGAAGAACTAATGTTCTTAGCTCATCCAGATTTCACACTTAGTAAAACACAGGATGAAAAAGTTATGGTTATAAACTGCGAACACGAATACTGGACAACCGGAAAAGAATATAAAGAGTATATTATTGATGATAAATTTCTTTTAGGATGAAAATAGGCTTTCTTACTCCATATAAACATTTACCAAACTTCAGTGCTTTTGTAGAAGACAAGTTTGAATGTATAGACATATCTAAAAAAGTAGTTCCGGTAGATTATATCTTTTCTGCTCCTAACTATAGAAACTGCGTAGTTAATAACGAGATAATTAAAAAAGCTAATACTACTAGCATCCTCAGCCCATCTACAGGTACTAACCACATCACAGCGGACTTAGTTAATATAACGAGTATAAAAAATGATGATGTACTTTGGGATATTAGCTCTACTGCTGAACATAACCTATACTTAACACTTTGCTTAACACGTAATTTAGAGCCGTTAAAACAACTTTCTGATTTAACTTTAGGTATATTAGGATACGGTAGACTTGGTCAACTATTAGAAACAAGAACTAAAAAGTTATACAAATCAGTATTAGCAAAAGATATAGACTTCGAAGATCCAGGATTCTTTGAAGATACAGATATACTCAGTATCAATATAGACTTACAAGTTAATAATATTGAGTTAATCAACAAAGAATACATTAGCAAATTTAAAAATCCTATATACATAGTAAACACTAGTAGAGGAGAAGTAGTTAATGAAGATGACATTTTAGATAGCCTTTATTCAAATAAAGTTCTAGGG
>ENA-OUOG01001900-OUOG01001900.1-marine-metagenome-genome-assembly--contig:-NODE-1900-length-22991-cov-4.386925_pt1 | contig 22991 bp, 15 predicted proteins | sample MGYA00248635_ERZ508505 | MGnify/ENA primary metagenome ERZ508505 (study PRJEB26176, sample SAMN06267871) | marine metagenome | isolation source: Saanich Inlet, British Columbia, Canada | place: Pacific...
CTGCTAAACGTGCGAAATTTGGAACTTTAGAACTAACTAAAACGATAAACAATGTTGCTGACCGTTTTAAAGTATTAGTAAAAGGTAAAGACAAAGCCGGTGAATTTTATAGAAAGAGCTTTTCTGCATTATTTGCTTATGTTTCAAATCGCATTCCAGAAATTACAGATGAACTTTACAAAATTGATGATGCCATGAAAGCTGGTTTTGGATGGGAACACGGTCCTTTCCAAATTTGGGATGCCATAGGTGTTGAAAAAGGAATTGAAATGATGGCTGCAGAGGGTTTAAAACCTGCAGACTGGGTTGCAGATATGTTAGCATCAGGTAGTGATAGCTTTTACTCCATAAAAGATGGTGCAAAATACTTTTATGATATTCCTAAGAAAGAACAAGAAAAGATACCGGGACAAGATGCCTTCATCATTCTTGATAATATAAGAAAAACAACAGAAGTCTATTCAAATTCTGGTGTTTCTGTTCAAGATTTAGGTGACGGCATATTAAATGTTGAGTTCCAGTCTAAAATGAATACCATCGGCGGTGATGTTTTGGCAGGATTAAATAAAGCCATTGATATGGCCGAAAAAGATTTTGCTGGAATAATAGTTGGGAATCAAGGTCCTAATTTCTCAGTCGGCGCCAATATTGGAATGATATTTATGATGGCCGCAGAACAAGAGTACGACGAGCTTAACATGGCCATCAAATATTTCCAAGATACCATGATGCGTATGCGTTATTCTGCAATCCCTACAATTTCTGCACCTCATGGTATGGCACTTGGTGGCGGTTGTGAGATTTCCTTACACGCAGACAAAATTGTAGCTGCAGCAGAGACCTATATGGGACTTGTAGAGTTTGGTGTCGGAGTAATTCCTGGTGGTGGAGGTTCAAAAGAAATGGCCTTAAGAGCATCCGATACCTTTAAAAAAGGAGATGTGCAATTGAATACACTTCAAGAGTATTTCCTGACTATCGGAATGGCAAAGGTGTCAACCTCTGCTTATGAGGCATTTGACTTAGGTTTAATGCAGCAAGGAAAAGATGTTGTTGTCGTTAACAAAGACCGTCAAATAGCGACAGCAAAAGCACATGCTAAACTTATGGCGGATGCAGGTTACACACAACCTGTAAAACGAAAGGATGTTTTAGTGTTAGGAAAACAAGCTCTAAGTATGTTTATGGTAGGTACAGATTCCATGGAAGCGTCCAATTACATCAGTGAGCACGACCGCAAAATTGCCAATAAATTAGGCTATGTCATGGCTGGTGGTGATTTATCAGAACCTACAAAAGTTAGCGAGCAATATTTACTTGATATTGAGCGCGAAGCTTTTTTATCACTTTGTACAGAGCGTAAAACTTTGGAGAGAATTCAGCATATGTTAACCAAAGGAAAACCTTTAAGAAACTAAGAAAATGAAAACAGCATATATAGTAAAAGCTTACAGAACCGCAGTTGGTAAAGCACCTAAAGGCGTATTCCGTTTTAAAAGAACAGATGAATTGGCAGCAGAAACCATCAAACACATGATGAAGGAATTGCCAAATTTAGACCCAAAACGTATTGACGATGTCGTAGTAGGTAATGCAATGCCAGAGGGTTCTCAAGGATTAAATATGGCACGTTTAATCTCATTAATGGGGTTAGAAGTTATAGATGTACCAGGTGTAACTGTGAATCGTTTTTGCTCGTCAGGGGTAGAAACTATTGGGATGGCTACAGCAAAAATTCAAGCTGGAATGGCAGATTGTATCATAGCCGGCGGTGCAGAAAGTATGAGTAGTGTACCTATGACAGGATTTAAACCTGAATTAAATTATGATGCCATAGTAAAAGCTGGGCATGAAGATTATTATTGGGGAATGGGTAATACTGCAGAAGCAGTGGCACAACAATTCAACATCTCTCGTGAAGACCAAGATGAGTTTGCATACAATTCACATATGAAAGCGTTAAGAGCGCAAGCAGAAAATCGTTTTCAAGACCAAATAGTCCCTATCGATGTTGAGCAAACGTACATCGATGTAAATGGAAAAAAAGTCACAAAAACGTATACCGTAACTAAAGACGAAGGTCCAAGAAAAGGAACGAGTAAAGAAGCATTAGCAAAATTAAGAGCGGTATTCGCAGCTGGTGGAAGTGTAACTGCTGGTAACTCCTCACAAATGAGTGATGGCGCTGCTTTTGTAATGGTTATGAGTGAAGATATGGTTAAGGAATTAAATCTTGAACCCATAGCACGTATGGTCAACTATGCAGCTGCAGGTGTTGAACCGAGGATTATGGGTATAGGTCCAGTTAAAGCAATTCCTAAAGCATTAAAGCAAGCTGGTTTAAAACAAAATGATTTATCTCTAATAGAATTAAATGAAGCCTTTGCATCTCAATCATTAGCGGTAATTAGAGAATTAGACTTAAATCCAAGTATCATAAATGTAAATGGAGGAGCAATTGCACTTGGTCATCCTCTCGGATGTACTGGTGCAAAATTATCAGTACAATTATTTGACGAAATGCGTAAGCAAAATATGCATGGCAAGTATGGTGCAGTAACCATGTGTGTTGGAACTGGTCAAGGTGCTTGTGGCGTATTCGAATTTTTAAATTAAAAAAAGAAAAACAAGATTATATAGTAGTTATGGAAGCAACTCAAGAAAAAGAATTATTAAGAGGCGGACAGTTCTTAGTAAAAGAAACAAAATGTGAAGACGTATTTACTCCTGAAGACTTTTCAGAAGAGCAAACAATGATGAAAGAGGCAGTGATGGAATTCAACGAGCGTGAAATCATTGCACATAAAACCCGTTTTGAAGCTAAAGACTACGCACTTACAGAGGAAGTCATGCGTAAAGCTGGTGAATTAGGATTTTTAGGAGTCGCAGTACCTGAAGCTTATGGCGGATTAGGTATGGGATTTGTTTCTACATGTCTAACCTGTGATTATATATCTTCTGGTACCGGTTCTTTTAGTACCGCTTTTGGTGCACATACTGGTATTGGAACAATGCCAATAACGTTGTATGGAACTGAAGCTCAAAAACAAAAATACGTGCCAAAATTAGCCTCTGGCGAATGGTTTGGTGCTTACTGTTTAACTGAACCTGGCGCAGGTTCTGATGCCAATTCTGGTAAAACCACTGCTGAGTTATCTGCAGATGGAAAGTCTTATAAAATCAACGGGCAGAAAATGTGGATCTCAAACGCAGGGTTCTGTAGTGTGATGATTGTTTTTGCGCGTATTGAAAATGATAAAAATATTACGGGTTTCATCGTAGAATATGACGAAGATAATCCTAATGGCATTACTCTAGGAGAAGAAGAGCACAAGTTAGGTATTCGAGCAAGTTCTACACGTCAAGTATTCTTTAACGATACTGAAGTTCCTGTAGAAAATATGCTAGCTGGTCGCGGTGAAGGTTTTAAAATTGCTATGAACGCATTAAATGTTGGCCGTATAAAATTAGCAGCCGCATGTTTAGATTCTCAACGTAGAATTATAACAACTGGTGTACAATACGCAACGGAAAGAAAACAATTTAAAACACCTATCGCTGATTTTGGTGCTATTAAAATGAAATTGGCAAAAATGGCCACTGATGCTTATGCAGGTGAATCTGCAACCTACCGCGCAGCAAAAAACATTGAAGACCGTATTGCCTTGCGCGAAGCTGCTGGTAACACACACCAAGAAGCAGAACTTAAAGGTGTTGAGGAGTATGCAATTGAATGTTCTATTCTAAAAGTTGCAGTGTCAGAAGATGTACAAAACTGTGCAGACGAAGGTATCCAAATTTTTGGTGGTATGGGATTCTCTGAAGAAACACCTATGGAAGCGGCTTGGAGAGATGCACGTATTGCACGTATCTACGAAGGAACTAACGAAATTAACAGAATGCTTTCTGTTGGGATGTTAGTGAAGAAAGCAATGAAAGGTCATGTTGATTTATTAGGTCCTGCTACTGCTGTTCAGAATGAACTGATGGGTATTCCTTCTTTTGAAACACCTGACTATTCAGAATTATTCTCTGAAGAAAAAGCAATGATTACAAAGCTTAAAAAAGTGTTTTTAATGGTTGCGGGTGCTGCTGTTCAAAAATTTGGACCAGAAATGGAAAAACACCAACAATTATTAATTGCTGCTTCGGATATTTTAATAGAAATATATATGGCGGAATCCGCAATCTTAAGAACTGAGAAAAATGCAAAACGCACAAGTGAGAAAGAACAATCTGTTCAAATTGCCATGTCAAAATTGTATTTATACAACGCTGTAAATATTATTGAAGATAAAGGAAAAGAAAGTATCATTTCTTTTGCTGAAGGTGATGAACAGCGTATGATGCTTATGGGGCTTAAGCGTTTTACAAAATATACAAACTATCCAGATATCGTTGACTTGCGCAACGAAATTGCTGATAAAGTAAAAGCAGAAAATAAATATTGTTTTTAAATGTATTTAAGCGTTCATGAGGCTTATTTTGAAATTCCCCCATTTTATTATTTGCCTTGTGATTGCTAACTAATATAGGTTTAATTAGATGTGAAAAGTCAATTTGCAGAAATGTGAATTGACTTTTTTATTTGATTATCTTTATAAAACTAAATTATTCATGATGAAATATTTCCTTATTAGTTTATGCTCTCTCGGGCTCTGTACAATAGTATTTGCACAAGACACAGAGGTTCACCTTTTCGATATTAAAAATACAGATGGCAAATTAGCAATAACCAATCATAGGAATGTATCAAATAATTCTGGTTATGATAACCAACCGAGTTTCTATAATGATAATATCTTAACCTTTGTTTCTACGATTAACAGCCAAACTGATATTGCTACATACAACATAAGAGATAAGGTTTCAAACTTTATAAATAGCACCCCTAACGGTGGTGAATATTCACCTCTAAAAATTCCGAATTCTCAAGATGTGTCGGCAGTTCGTTTGGATAAGGATGGTAAGCAACGTTTGTACCGCTATGATTTTAACACTGGCAAATCAACAGAGCTTATCAAGGATTTAGTAGTGGCCTACTATACGTGGTATGACAAGAACACAGTAGTTTCAGCAGTTATAGAGGACGGTGACTTAAATTTATACGTTAGTAATATCACTACCGGGGAAAACAAAAAATACGCATCAAATATAGGGCGCTCGTTTCATAACATACCAAATTCTAAATTGGTAAGCTTTATCTCAAAAGAAGACGATAAATGGTTTATAAAATCATTAGACCCATTAACGGGTGAGGTAGAAACGATTACGCAGACCATTCCAAAAGTTGAGGATATGTGCTGGTTAATAGATGGTAGTATTTTAATTCCTACAGCGAATAGAATATTTAAGTTCAACCCCAAAAAAGATACTCGGTTTTCAATTTTAAAAGAATTTGAAGATGATAATATCCAGAAGATAACCCGCATCGCTACTAACGAAATTGGTACCATGCTCGCTTTGGTTTCAGAAGTGTCTCCAGAAGGTATTGTACAAAAACAATTAGAGGCCTGCAACGCTAGAGATATCGATGCCTTTATGGCCACCTATACCAAAGACATAAAGCTTTATAACTTCCCAAACGATTTACGTTCCGAAGGTCAAGAAGCCATGCGCAATTCTTATAAAGGCTATTTTGAAGGCACACCAGACTTACATTGCAAAATTTTATACCGTATTGTAACGGGTAATAAAGTGATTGACCACGAATTGGTAACCGCTAATGGCAATACTTTTAAGGCTGTTGCTGTTTACGAAGTCGAAAACGGGTTAATTAGCAAAGTTACTTTTCTTTAAGTATTGTAACACTATGAAGCTCATGTAGACCTATAGCTATACAACCGCTTCTACACACCTCACCTACTCACTAAAAAAACAACTAAAATGGGATTATTCTGGGACCTGGTCCAACAAAGCGAAATCGAAGAACAAAAAGGCAAAGCCGAATCTTTAGAAGAGCGCGTCAATCTTTTAGAAACAGAACTACAAAAAACAAAAGACTTATTGCTGAAGACGCTTAAAGTTCTTGAAGAACGCTCTGGTACTGATATTAACAAAGACGGACAAATAGGTTAACAGTGTCGTTATTTTAAAAAAAACACCTCAATACCATAGTTGTGCATAGTCTTTTAACTAAAAATTAAGTAATACTGTTGTACTTTTTGCGTCAAATAGTATAATATTTGACATAAACCCCCTCACAAAAGAATGAACGGATTTGACATTGTAATGGTTATTACCATTATCCTTTTTGCTTGATTAGGCGTACGCTTAGTTACAGGTTATATAAAGCTAAAAAAGGATAAAAAAGATAACGAGAACAAGAAAGAACAATTATAAATCAATATATTGGTAGTCTAATTTACACTAAATCGTGGATACAGAAACTATCATATATCTCGTCGCTGGAGCTCTAATATTAAGAGTTGTTATAAAAGTCGTTACGCGCTATTTAAAAGAAAACAAAGAGACTAAGACGTAATTTTCTTTACAAACTATTTAATATTGGCTACTAACTTAAATTAGCCTTCTTATTACCTAAATAGAGCGTATAAAATCATTAAAACGTCAGTAAAGACTTCTATTTACAGAAGTAAAATTGACTCCCTTCCATAGTAAGCCCTTGAAATACAATTAATAATCCTTATTTCTTGAAACATTTTCTTACATTTATAAGACAAATAAACAACCAACCTCAACTACCAGCATCTTAATTTACTTTCAACCTAAAGGAAGTAAATGATTAAATTTTTCCGCCGTATTCGGCAATCGCTTCTATCCGAAAATAAAATTTCGAAATATTTTCTCTATGCCATTGGCGAAATAATCCTTGTCGTCATAGGTATTCTCTTTGCGCTTCAGATTAACAATTGGAATGAAACGCGTAAGGCAAAAATTAACGAGAAATTAAACCTCACACAATTATTTGAAGATTTTAATTCTAATAAAACTCAAATAAAACACTACAAAAAAGATTATGATTTAAATGAGAAGTTTATAGATGTTCTATTGAGATTTACAGGCCCAGAAGTGCAATTACCAAACCCTAAAGTATTTGACTCCATAGAGAGTTTTTGGTTTCCTACTGCGGAACTTTTGTATACCAAGCCTGAAACAACTGCTGGTTTAAATTTAAGCCAGATTTCAAGTAATACTTTAAAAAAACACATCTCTACTTTTCCATTAGCCTATGCCAAATATGAAAAGTTTGAGACCGAAATTGAAAAACTAACAATAGCTCAAAGAAAAATACATCAAAAATATATGTCTTTAATTGCCCGCGAACCTCATTATACTCAGAATATCGTCTAAACAGCTTTTCAAATATATAGATAATCCAAACTTAAGACATAAAGATAGTATTGAGTATCATATCGCTAAAACAATGCCCTATGCTCCCTTTGACCCAATTATTAATGATTTGTCCAGTTCTGGAGAATTAGGTCTTATAAAAAATACCAACTTAAAACACGCCCTTTCGCGTTGGTCTTCAGAAATTAATGACGTCATTGAAGATGAAGTCGTATGGAAAAAATATAGAAACGAGCAATACTTCCCGTTTTTAATACAACATTATCAATTAAGAACCATTAGAAGCAAGGCTTATAAATCCAATATTTTAGGTTTATATTCTCTTAGAATTGGCGAAAATAACGATGCATATTCTAAAGATAACATTGGAACATCTCATCATAAAGAAGATTTCAATACACTTTTAAACCATCCAGATTTAGAGGATCATTTAACACGATGTTACTCAATAAATAGTTGGGCAAATGTACAGTCAGATATTTTACGCAAACGCATTGTAGAAATTATACAATTAATTGAAAATGAAATAATCAATGATTAAATTATTTAGAAAAATAAGATATAAGCTAATGAGTGAAAACAAAATGGGAAAATACTTTAAATACGCTATTGGCGAAATACTGCTTGTAGTTATTGGGATTTTGATTGCACTTCAAATAAACAATTGGAATGAAAACCAAAAACAAAGGCTTCAAGAATTAAAGAATTTAAAGAATTTAAAAACAGACATTACGACAGAACTTAAAAATAATGACAGCTTAATTAATTATAGAGCATCTACTGCAAAAGCAGCAGCGCACATGTTAAATTTTAAAACACTACAATCTGCAAATGATGTCATAGCATTAGAACAAAATATTCAGCTTGTATTTCGAAGGATAAACTTTATACCAACAAACAATACCTTTAAAGAACTACTTAGTTCGGGTAATTTAAATTCTATTACCAACGATTCCATAAAAGATTACTTGTTAGAACTTGATAAAAAGTACATCTCTATTGCTAATATAGAGTATCACATGTACCGTGAGTATGAAGAATATCTCTACGATGTGACAGTTAATAATGCTGAAGCTCTCAATTTATTAGATATACAAAGAACAGCTAAAACTGGTACGCTTGCTTATACTAATCCATCTCAAATTGATGAGTCTAAAGCCACCACTGAATACAACAGATTACTGAAGAATACTAAATTTATTAATGGATTAAAAATGTCTGTAATGAATAATTTTGGTTTAGTCAATGAAAAGAAATTAATGACTAATCATCTACAAAAATTAGCAGTTCTTATAAACGATGAGATTAAAGAAAATTAAAACTCTTTTAAAAAAACCAATTTCTAATTTTTAGTTTCTATCAAAATCAAATCTTCCTGAGGCGCAATTAAATATTCCGCTCCATCTTTTGTAACTACTGCCATCTCCTCTACCGAAATGGTTTTTAAACCACCATCTTCTAACTTCCAAGCATGGAAACCATCAAAGGCAAAAGTCATACCTTCTTTTAATTCTTTTTGTGCTGCAGGTCGCACATGCGACGCTTGAGAGCCGCCAAGATTTGGACCAACATCATGTGCCACATAACCTACTGGATGACCTGTACTCCACATGACATAATCAGAACCTGCCTTTTCCATGAGTACACGTTGTGCTCTATCTACATCAACACCTTTAACACCTGGTCTCATGGCTGCGAATGCGGCTCTGTTACCTGCTTTTCCACTTTCCCAATAGTGCATAATATCTTCTGGTGCAGTAGTTTCGCCTTCCTTAAGTACGTAGGCAAAACGTTGTATATCACTTACCCATAGGTCGTAGACTTTTATACCAAAATCAATCTGTATCACATCGCCAGTCATAATAACCTTATCCGTGGCATGCGAGTGCCCGCGATCAGCTCCAGAATTTACATTGGGGTTTTGATCTGGCGCCCAACCATCAGTTACTCCATATTCTACCATTTTTTGTTTTAAAAACTTAGCGATATCGGCATCCGTACTTTTTCCAGGTATCACCTGTTTATAAGCCTCTATTTGCCATTCTGCCGTTAACTTTGCAGCTTTCCTTAAAATATCTGCTTCCTCTGGTAATTTTATAGATAGCCATTCATAAACAACTTCTGTAGATGGCACTAAACGAGACGCGTTTTCTCCCAGTAAATCCTCTAAATTTTTGCGTTGTGTATACGATAAACCATCCGCAACAGAATTACTTTCTGAGGAATTCACAGCAATCGTTTTAAAATCTTTTTCTTTTAAAAAATCTACCGCCATTTTTACAGCAGAGGTGCCGCGTTCAACAGAAACAACCTCATCGTGTATATCTAAATCGTCTAAAGCTGTAGCTTCGCCGGATGGTGAAAACACTTTAGAATAAAAACCTTCAGCATCATTATAGAATAAAAATACAGCAGTTCCACCTGCATTTTCACCACCAATATGGTCAGCTATAGGGTCGTTATTATTTTCTCTACAAATCACTAACCAACAGTCTACCTCGGCAGCTTCTAAGGCATTTGGTAATAATTGGTTAATGCGTTGTTTTCTTATTTCTGGCCAAGGACTCTCGCCCCAATAGGTTTCAGGATTAATAGTGGTTAATTGAGTTTCTGTTGAAGTATTGGTTTCAGCACATCCAAAAAATAGAATAATGAGTAATGCGGGATAAAATCGTTTCATTTTATAACTTTATATTATCTTGACGAAGATACGTATTAAATCAAAACATGTAAATCAAAGACGCATGAGACAACTTTCATTTGTTATACTTCTCATTTCTTACTCATTATTTGCTCAAGAAGAAAGATTAGAACCCAAACTAGAAAACATCACTTGGATTTCTGGCACCTGGCATGGCGAAGCTTTTGGCGGAAAAACGGAAGAAATCTGGAGCGAACCTTCTGGGGGTTCTATGATGGCCACTTTTAAATTGATAAATGAAGGTAAAATAACCTTTTATGAAATTGAAATCATTCGAGAAATAGAAAACTCGCTTGTACTGCAGCTCAAACATTTTAATAACGATTTAAAAGGTTGGGAAACCAAAGACGAAACCGTTGATTTTTCTCTGAAATATATTACCAAAACCAAAGTGGTTTTTGAGGGTATGACTTTTGAAAAGGTTTCAGAACATGAAATGAATATCTATGTTGATATCAAAGAAAATGACAAGGTAGAAATCGTAAAATTCAATTATAAAAAAGAAATTACACAAAACAAACCTTTAAAACAGCTAATTGAGGTAAAGCGTGCAAAACAAGAACCAAAGATTGATGGCATAGCTAACGAAGCCATTTGGAAAAATTCGCAATGGCACCCCATTGACCAATTATGGATAGGCAATGCATACACAAAAGATGATTTCGAAGGTCGATACAAATTAGCCTGGACAAAAGAGGCGCTTTATCTTTTATCTGAAATTAAGGACGACCAATTAAGAGATGTCTATAAAGACCCTCTAAAAAACTGGTGGGACGAAGATTGCTTGGAAGTTTTTATAGACGAAGATAATAGTGGTGGTAATCATCAATACAACCATAGTGCTTTTGCTTATCATATAGATTTAGAAGGCAATGTTGTAGACGTGACACCAGACAAAGAAGGTAAACTATACAACTCGCATATTACTTCTTATAGAATTACCAAGGGCAATACGACCATTTGGGAACTAAAAATCTCAATTTTTGATAAATCCTACAGCGATGTTAAAACCAACACACCTATTGAATTAAAACAAGGAAAAAATATTGGTTTTGCCTTAGCCTATTGTGATAATGACTATAGCGAGCATCGCGAAAATTTTATTGGGTCCATACGAGTAAGTGGCACAGATAAAGACAGAGGTTGGATAGATGCGAACATTTTTGGCACACTACAACTTATAAATAACAAAGAATAGATTGAGGTATTAACAAATCTTTAAATACAAAACTCTAGCGAAAGCCTTATTTTTAAGCTTCAAAACACCAACTACTATGAAAAAAATTGTCCTAGGACTTGCCGTATTAGGCTTTATGCTAAGCCAAGCACAAACCGACCCAAAAATTTATGATATTATCGATGCCGTTTCTGAAGAACGTTTGAGAAATGATGTAAAAACACTTGCCGATTTTGGCACACGACATACCTTAAGTGATACCTTGTCAGACACTCGTGGTATCGGTGCAGCGCGCCGTTGGATAAAAGGACAATTTAATAAAATATCTTCAGACTGTGGTGACTGCTTAGAGGTGTTTTATCAGAAAGATTTAGTTGAGAAAGGCACCAATCAACGCATCGTTAAAGATGTTATGGTAGTTAATGTGGTGGCAATACAACGTGGTACTAAATATCCTAATCGTTTCATTATTATGAGTGGTGATATTGACTCTCGTGTATCAAATCCAACAGATTTCACGTCAGACTCACCGGGCGCCAATGATAATGCCTCTGGAATGGCTGGCGCTATCGAAGCAGCTCGGGTGTTATCTAAATACAAGTTTGAAAGCAGTATTATCTACGTTGGGCTTTCTGGTGAGGAACAAGGTTTATTTGGCGGCCAAGGTTTAGCTAAATACGCACAAGACAAGAATTGGGATATCGTAGGCATTCTTAATAACGACATGATTGGTAATATTAAGGGGGTTGATGGTGTAATTGACAACCGCACCTTTAGAATTTTCTCTGAACCTGTCCCTGCAAACGAAAGCGAGCGTGCACGTAGAGCAAGACGTTTTTATGGTGGTGAAGTTGATGGTATTTCGCGTCAACTAGCACGTTATGTTCACAAAACAGTAAAAACATATATGCCTGAAATGAATCCGATGATGGTGTACCGTTTAGACCGTTTTGGTCGTGGTGGTCATCACAGACCATTTAACGATGTGGGTTTTGCAGGTATTCGTATCATGGAAGCGCATGAAAATTACACACAACAGCATCAAGATATCCGTATTGAAAATGGTATAGAATACGGTGACACATTTGAGCATGTTAACTTTCCGTATTGTAAAAAGCTAACTGCCGTAAACGCTATCAATTTAGCTCGTATCGCTTCTGCACCACCCGCTCCAAAAAACGTGGGTATCGGTGGTATAGTTCGGCCTTCTGCAAAATTTAATTGGGATAAAGTAGATGGTGCTATTGGTTATAAAATATACTGGCGGGACACTACGAGTGCGACATGGGATAACGCGCGTTATGTCGGTGATGTTTCAGAATATACATTAGACGGCATAGTCGTGGATAATTTCTTTTTCGGCATTGCTGCCGTTGGTAAAGATGGACACGAAAGCGTTGTCGTTTTTCCAAATAAAATCATAAGATAACACAAGCAACTAATTAATTATTAGCATGAAAAAAAATAGGCTTCTACTTATACTCATCTTATTTAGTGTTGTTGCCAATGCGCAGCTGCTTCAAAATAAAACTGAATTTACGAGACAAGACACCTTAAGAGGCAGTATTACGCCAGAGCGCGAATGGTGGGATTTAACCTATTACCATTTAGATATTGAAGTAGACCCCGATAAAAAATTTATTTCTGGAAAAAACACCATTCAATATAGAGTACTTAAGCCACAACAAGTAATGCAAATCGATTTGCAAGCGCCCATGCAAATAACCAAAGTCTTACAAGATGGTAAGCCACTAGATATAAACCATGAAGGCAATGCGTATTTTGTGACATTAAAAAATAAACAAAAAGCAGGTGCTCTAAATACCATAATAGTGTTTTATGAAGGCCATCCAAGAGAGGCTAAACGTGCACCCTGGGATGGCGGATTGTCTTGGAAAAAAGATGCAAACGGCAGGCACTTTGTAGCCACATCTTGTCAGGGTTTAGGTGCTAGTGTGTGGTGGCCCAATAAAGACCATATGTATGATGAAGTTGACAGTATGCTTATTAGTGTCACCAACCCTAAAGGACTGACCAATGTATCTAATGGCAGACTTAAAAAACTAGAAGATTTGGGAGACAAAGTAAAGTCACACTGGTTTGTAAGTAATCCTATAAATAACTACGGTGTAAATATAAACATCGGCGATTATGTTAACTTTTCTGAAGTTTATAATGGCGAAAAAGGCGAATTAGACTTGGACTATTGGGTACTTAAAGATAACCTAGAAAAAGCAAAAGAACATTTTAAAGACACCCCAAAAATGATGAAAGCTTTCGAGCATTGGTTTGGACCATACCCTTTTTATGAAGATAGTTTTAAATTGGTGGAAGTTCCTTATTTAGGTATGGAGCATCAGAGCTCTGTAACTTATGGCAACCAGTATAAAAAAGGGTATTTAGGAAGAGATATGTCTGGAACAGGATTTGGGCTTAAATTCGATTACATCATCATCCATGAAGCTGGGCACGAATGGTTTGCCAATAATATCACCTATAAAGATATTGCAGATATGTGGATTCATGAAAGTTTTACCACCTACTCCGAAAATTTATTTATCGACTATTATTACGGAAAAGATGCTGCTGCAGATTACGTCATAGGTACAAGAAGAGGAATTGGCAATAGAAGACCAATTATAGGACCGTATAATGTTAATAAAGAAGGGTCTGGTGACATGTATACCAAAGGCGCTAACATGTTACATACGCTCCGTCAATTGGTAGAAGATGACGGGCTTTGGCGCCAAATTTTAAGAGGATTAAATTCTGAATTTTATCATCAGACCGTAACTACAGCACAAATCGAAAACTACATCAGTAAAAGATCAAAAAAAGACTTGTCCGCTTTTTTTAATCAGTATTTAAGAGACACACGCATTCCAACACTAGAATATCAATTTGAGAACAATACTTTAAAATATAGATATGTTGATATTGTGGAAGATTTTGACATGCCATTAGAGGTAAATATTAACGGAAAATCTCAATGGATTTTCCCAAATGCAGAATGGAAGTCTTTGTCAACAACTAATTCTAATTTCGAGATAAAGAGAGATTTTTATGTCTATTTAAAGAAAGTCTAAATTTTGGATATTCCTGAACTTTATTTTGAGCGTGATGTCGATTGGTACGATTGGCTTTTAACTAATTATAATAAGTTTAAGGCCGTTTATTTAGTGTTCTATAAATTTGAAGTTGGCTTGCCTACAATGCGTTGGGAAGAGGCCGTAAAAGTCGCCTTGAGTTTCGGCTGGATTGATGCTACAGTAAAAAGTTTAGGTAGCGGAAAACGCATACAATATTTTACACACCGCAATCCTAAAAGTACTTGGAGTGCTCTGAACAAAAAATATATTTTAGAACTTAAGGAAAAAAGCCTAATTCAAGATGCCGGGTGGAAAATGATTGAATTAGCAAAAATCACAGGTACATGGACTGCCATGGATAATGTTGAAAACGGTGTCATACCAGGCAATCTCCAACAAGCTTTTGATAAAAATCCAAAAGCTTTCGAAAACTATCAAAACTTCTCATAAGGCTACAGAAAAAGTTACTTGTCTTGGTTACATAGTGCAAAACGCGAAGAAACACAACAAAAAAGAATTGCAGAAATCATAAGACTCTGCAATGCTAATATTAAAAGTAGGGATGCCTGGTAATATTTAATATTCTAATTAGGACCATAAATTATCTTTAGTTCTTCTTATTACAAACCACTAATATAACTGCCATATGGGTCTTTAAACTGTAACCCTTCTGAATATCTGTATTTACTCAATTTTTTAAACTGTGTTAGTCCCCAAAGAATAAACTCCTTTTCAAAATAGATGTCTTCTTTTTCAATATCTGGCTGATAATCTGCCAATAGCGTATCCAAAGGTGTAACCTCATCTAATTTGGCCCTGTAATCCTTGTCATTAAAATCGTCTAGCAATTCAAAACCATCAGAATTAAAAAACCATGAGATTAAATCATCATAAGGTGTTTCTTCTTCTTGTTTTTGGAGTTTTTCGACTTTTGGAAAATAGCGTGGAAATAAAGTTTTAATAGCACTATCTAATAAAGCATTCGCTACAAAATCTGCACCTTCTTGTTCGCCTTCATACACCAATTCTACTTTACCTGTAATTGCAGGAATGACACCAATAAAATCGGATAATCGGACCGCAGTTTTAGCGTCTCCAGATAATAATGCACGACGTTCAGCAGTACTTAATAAGTTCTGAAATGCCGTAATACTCATTCTCGCACTCACACCACTTTTCACATCTACATATTCACTTTCGCGGGCTTCAAAACTAATCTGTTCTAATAAATCTTTTGCTAAATCAGGAATATGAATTGCTTCGGACTGACGCTCATCCAATCGCGCTTCTTGTGCTGTTATGGTTCTTGCCGTATCAACATTATCTGGGTAATGGGTTAAAATTTGACTTCCAATCCTGTCTTTTAGAGGAGTTACAATACTACCACGATTGGTATAATCTTCTGGATTGGCTGTAAACACAAATTGCATATCTAAAGGCAAACGCAATTTAAATCCTCTAATTTGTATATCGCCTTCTTGTAAAATATTAAATAATGCTACTTGAATACGGGCTTGTAAATCTGGTAATTCATTAATCACAAAAATGCAGCGATTGGCTCTCGGAATCATTCCATAATGAATCACCCTATCATCGGCATAACTCAGTTTTAAATTCGCCGCCTTTATGGGGTCAACATCACCAATAATATCTGCTACGGTTACATCTGGCGTTGCTAACTTTTCAGCGAAACGGTCGTTTCTATGTAACCAAGTGATTGGTGTACTATCTCCCTTTTCAGCGATTAATTCTGTAGCAAATCTTGAAATCGGTTGTAATGGGTCGTCATTAATTTCGGAACCTTTAACTACAGGAATGTATTCATCCAACAAGTTGACCATCATTCGCGCTAAACGCGTTTTCGCTTGTCCACGTAAACCTAATAAGTTGATATTATGTCTTGATAATATGGCACGTTCTAATTCAGGTATCACAGTATTTTCATAGCCATGAATGCCTTCAAACGTAGTGACTTTATTCTTAATATTTTCAATTAAATTATCACGCAATTCATCCTTTATAGATTTTGATTGATAATCGGTTTGTTTTAATTCGCCTAGCGTTTTTATGTTTTTCATTTTAGTAATTATTCTTTAATTCTTCTTTTTCTATTGTTTTCGTAGTCTTCAAAAATCATTTCACCCAAACCTTTTAACCCCGTATAGAATGCTTTACCTCTATTGGCTTGTGTAAACTCTCTTACAAACTGCATGAGGTAAGGGTCTTCGGCAATCATAAATGTTGTTATTGGTATATGCAAACGTCTGGCCTGTTGCGCCATAGCGTAACATTTATTCTTTATATAAGGGTCTAAACCATTAGAGTTTTTATAATATTGACCATCAGGTAAACGCAAGCAACTTGGTTTACCATCAGTTATCATAAAAATCTGTTTGTTGGTGTTTCGCCTTCTACGAAGCATATCCATTGCCAATTGCAATCCTGCAACAGTATTAGTATGATATGGGCCAACTTTAAGATATGGCAAGTCTTTGATTTTTATTGGCCAGGCATCATTACCAAAAACCAATATTTCTATCGAATCTTTTGGATAACGTGTGGTAATTAATTGTGATAATGCCATAGCTACCTTCTTAGCCGGGGTAATACGGTCTTCACCATACAAAATCATACTGTGGCTAATATCAATCATCAACACGGTACTCATCTGACTTTTATGAAGCGTTTCTTCCACTACCAAATCATCTTCAGTTAAACTAAAGTCCCCTATTCCATTGTTAATTTGTGCGTTCCGTAAGCTTTCTGTAATAGATACTTTTTCTAAGGGATCGCCAAATTGGTAGGACCTAAAATCACCTGTGTGCTCATCACCTATTCCTGTACCTTTACTTTTGTGATTTCCTGCACCGCTACGCTTTATCTTTCCAAATATGTGGTCTAATGCTTGTTGACGTATGGCACGTTCGGTCTTAGCTGTAATTGCAAATTTACCTTTGCCATCACCTTCAACGTCACCTTCGCCCGTTGGGTCTATTTCTTCACGGATATAGCCTTTGTTTTTAAGGTCTTCGATAAAATCATCAATAGTGTAATCTGGTGTGGTGAGCTCGTATTCTTTATCGAGTTGACGCAACCAATCAATAGCTTCATCAAAATCACCAGAAGTATAAATGATGAGCTCTTTGAAAATTTCAAAAAGCTTCTCAAATGGTGATTGATTTGGTGCTTCGTAGATCTTAAATACGAATCCTGATTTTCTTGTTTTCATAGCCGTATAAAAATACCGCATTTTCAACTCCTTACGAAAGCATTAACATCTCTTTTAGAAAACCCTCGTAACTTTTCACTAATTTTAAGCTTTACTCAAACTAACCAATTATTAAAATGAAACAATTTTTCTCTGTTGTTATGCTTATATGCGTAACATTTCTATCCGCACAAGAATTTTCTATGGACATGGTAAAAAACATGAAACCAAGAAATATAGGACCTGGCGGCATGTCTGGGCGTGTAACCGCAATAGATGTAGTAAATAATAACCCAGATATTATGTATGTAGGTACAGCATCTGGTGGGCTTTGGAAATCTACTTCTGGTGGCATCAAATGGGACCCAATTTTTGATAATGAACTCACTGCCTCAATCGGAGCCGTAGAAATTCAGCAATCAAATCCAAGTGTGATTTGGGTAGGAACCGGCGAAGGTAACCCTCGTAACTCACTTAACGGTGGTTATGGTGTGTACAAATCCTTAGATGGTGGAAAGACATGGAAAGCCATGGGCTTAGAAAAAACACGTCATATTCACCGTATTATTGTAGACCCGACCAATCCAGAAGTGGTGTATGTAGGTGCCATAGGTTCGCCTTGGGGTGAGCATCCAGAGCGCGGTGTATTTAAAACAACTGATGGTGGTAAAACATGGAACAAAATCTTGTTTGCCAATAATAAAACTGGTGTTGCAGATATGGTCATGGACCCAACAAACCCAAATAAATTGTTTGTCACCATGTGGGAACACAAACGAGATCCTTGGTTTTTTAATTCAGGAGGTGAAGGTTCTGCATTACAAATGACGCATGACGGTGGTAAAACTTGGAAAAAATTAACGGATAAAGATGGTTTGCCAAAAGGGAATTTAGGACGTATAGGAATTGCCATTGCGCCAAACAAACCAAACATTGTCTATGCTTTAATTGAAGCTAAAAAGAATGCGCTTTACAAAAGTGAAGATGGTGGTTTTACATGGAAAATGATAAATAATAAGAGTGATATTGGAAATCGCCCTTTCTATTATTCTGAAATTTATGTTGACCCACAAAATGAAAATAGAGTTTATTCTGTATTTACATATGTAAATGTTTCTGAAGATGGCGGAAAAAATTTCTCGCAATTAATGCCAGCTTATGGTGCCAATAATGGTGTGCATCCTGATCATCATGCCTGGTGGATTCATCCAGATAACGGAAACTTTATGATTGATGGCAATGATGGTGGGATGAATATTACTAAAGACGGTGGAAAAACTTGGCGTTTTATAGGCAACTTACCTGTAGCGCAATTCTATCATATAAATGTAGATAATGAATACCCATATAACGTATATGGCGGTATGCAAGATAACGGGTCTTGGCGAGGTCCAGCTTACGTATGGCGTGCGCAAGGTATTAGAAATAGCTATTGGCAGGAAATTAGTTTTGGAGATGGTTTTGATGTTGTACCAGACAAAGATGACAGCCGTTACGGGTGGTCTATGAGCCAACAAGGAAATGTAACTCGCTACGATTGGCAAACAGGAAATAATTATGGTGTTAAACCCACACATCCTGATGCTGATGTGCGTTTACGTTTTAATTGGAATTCTGCTATTAACATCGATCCCTTTGATAATAGCACTATTTACTTTGGTAGTCAATTTGTACATAAGTCTACAGATAAAGGCGAAACCTGGACGGTTATATCACCAGACTTAACAACTAATGACCCAGAAAAGCAAAAGCAATCTGAAAGCGGTGGCTTAAGTATGGATGCTACAGGAGCTGAAAATCATACAACAATTCTTGTCATTGAGCCGTCAACAGTAGAAAAAGACATGTTATGGGTTGGTAGTGATGATGGTCGCGTCCATTACACAACAAATGGTGGCAGTAGTTGGATAGATGTTACTCAAAATATTAAAGGACTGCCCAAAGGAAGCTGGATTGCACAAATTAAAGCTTCCAATAAAATTAAAGGCGAAGCATTATTAATTGCAAACGATTATCGCCGTTTTAATTATACACCATATGCATACAGAACTAAGAACTACGGAAAAACCTGGGAACGTATTGTAGATGAAAATGATGTGCAAAGTTACACACTAGCCATTGTTGAAGATTTAAAAGAACCAAATCTAATGTTCTTAGGAACGGATGACGGTTTATATGTATCAATAGATGCTGGTAATAAATGGACCAAATGGACAAACGGTTTCCCTACAACCTCTGTAAAGGATTTAGTGATTCATCCACGTGAACACGATTTAGTAATTGGAACTTTTGGTCGTGCAGCTTGGGTTTTAGATGATATTAGACCATTGAGAGCAATGGCAAAAAACACATCTGTAATGTCTTCTAACATTACATTATTTAATCCGCCAACAGCATATCAAGCAGTATACCAGCAACCTACCGGAAGTCGTTTTGGTGCAGATGCCATGTATCATGGTGAAAATAGACCTGGCGGTGCACGATTTGCTTATATATTTAATAAGAAAGAAGCCTTGAAATCTGATGTAAAAACAGACACCAAAAAAGGTAATAAAACCCTTAGCGATAAGAAAGTTGGAAACGAAGTGCAGTGGGATTCTTTGACTTTAAAACTTTATGACGGCTCACGTTTAATTCGAACACTTAAAAGGAAAGTTCCTAAAGAAAATGGTTTACAACGTTGGACATGGTATATGGATGAAGCAGGTAAAGACAGACCATCTCGTCGTATTAGAAAATCAACCAGAGAACCAGGTGGTGTTTCTGTAAAACCAGGTACATATAAAGCTATTTTACATTACGGCGACCAAACCTCTGAAACTATGGTTACCGTTGCATCCGACCCAAGGTTGAATGTATCTCAGAAAAATATTAATGAAGTTTATGCAGCTGGTAAAGAGTTAGAAAAAATATCGCAAACACTTGCTGATGCTTCTAAGCAATTAATAGAAAGTAAAGATATTGCTTCTAAATATCAATCAGAATTAAAAAAGTTAGATAAAAATGTTTATAAAGACCAAATTAAAGCTTCTGATTCTGTAGTAAAGTCTATTGATAATTTACTTGATAAATACTTTGGCAAAGTTGACAAACGTCAGGGTATTACAAGAAATCCAGAAGTTACGGCTTTACAACGTTTACGTACAGCAACTGGTTATATTTATGGCAGTCGAACTGGTTTAACAACTACTGAAACAACATTGATGAAACATGCAAAAGATGCCGTTAAAGAATTGATAAGTGAAACCAATGCATTTTTTAATAGTCAATGGAAATCTTATGAAGCAGAAATGAAAACGCTTCAAACCAATCCTTTTAAGGAAACAAAAACATTTGGGATTGATTAAATTAACTAAAAATAATCATTATGAAACGAGCATGTCAAACGTATTGTCACCTAACGGAATGATAAATAGCGTACAGCATGTGACTTTTGAAAAACAATAAAACATGAAAACAAAACTTATAGGCTTTGGTATTGCTTTACTCTTATTTACTTGTAAAGAGGATGCTAAAAAAACAGATGTAGCGCAAAGAGAAGTTAAGCAATACTCCATTGAAGAATTTATGGATAATGAAGCCATTGGTGGTGGTAGTTTTTCCCATGACAATTCACAATTACTAGTTTCTAGCAACCGTTCAGGGATATACAATGTTTACACAGTACCTGTAACAGGAGGAGAAATGACAGCAATTACTCAATCAGATAGCACATCTGTTTTTGCAAATGCCTTCTTCCCTGAAGATAACAGAATGTTACTAAGTGCAGACGGTAATGGTGATGAAATAGATCATCTTTTTGTAAGAGATTTAGAAGGAAATGTTAAAGACATAACTCCAGAAAAAGGAGCTAAATCAGATTTTTATGGCTGGTCTAAAGACAACAAGAGTTTATATTTTGGTTCTAATAAAAGAGACCCAAGATATTTTGATGTTTATAAAATGAATTTAGAGGATTACACTTCTGAAATGATTTATCAAAACAATGATGGTATGGATTTTAGTGGTATGTCAGATGATGAAAATTACTTTGCTTTGTCAAAAACGGTAAACACTAACGATAGCGATTTGTTTATCTATGATACTAAAACTGGTAAAAAAACGAAAGTCAATGACAATCAAAGTGGAAATTCTGCGCAAGACTTTTCTAAAGATAATTCAAGGTTTTATTTTACTACCGATGATGGTGCAGAGTTTTCTTATTTAATGTCCTATAATTTAGAAACTAAAGAAAAGACAAAAGTTATAGAGAAAGACTGGGATGTTAGTGGCGCTGGATTTACTAAAAACGGAAATTATATGGTTGTTTATACCAACGAAGATGGAAAAAATGCCATTGATGTTATGGATACTAAAACAATGACACCAATTAGTTTACCTGATTTTAACAGCAAAAGCATAACTAGTGTTGGTTTTAGCAGTGACGAAAAATGGATGCGTATGTATGTGGGAGGTTCTAATGCACCATCAGATTTATACACCTATAATTTTGAAACCAAAGAACAACATAGATTAAGTAATGTCTTAAATAAAGCAATCAACGCAGACGATTTGGTCACTGCAAAAGTGGTTCGTTTTGAGTCGTTTGATGGCACACCAATACCAGCAATTTACTATTTGCCACATCAAGCATCAGCAGAGAACAAAGTTCCTGCTATGGTATGGGTACATGGTGGTCCTGGAGGACAGACACGACAGAATTTTAGCTCACTGATTCAATATATGGTAAACCAAGGTTACGCTGTGTTGGCTGTTAATAATCGTGGAAGTAGTGGTTACGGCAAGACGTTCTATCAAATGGACGATTTAAACCATGGTGAAAAAGACCTTCAAGATTGTGTTGAAGGTAAAAATTGGTTAGCGACTCAACCAGAGATAGATGGTGATAAAATTGGAATAATTGGAGGATCTTATGGTGGCTATATGACTATGGCAGCACTGACTTACACTCCTGAAGAATTTGCTGTAGGTGTTAACCTTTTTGGAGTGACCAACTGGATACGAACACTAAAAAGTATTCCACCATATTGGGAATCTTTTAGAGAATCGTTATACAAAGAATTGGGTGACCCGTTTTCGGCAGATTCTGTGCGTTTAAAACGCATTTCACCTTTATTCCATACAGATAAGGTTACAAAACCTTTAATAGTATTACAAGGTTCTCAAGACCCGAGAGTGTTACAAGTTGAATCTGATGAAATTGTAGCTGGTGTTAAAGAAAATGGAGTTCCAGTTGAGTATGTTTTATTTGAAGATGAAGGTCATGGATTTGTAAAAAAGGAAAACCAGATTGAAGCTAATAAACGCATCGTAAAATTTCTAGACCAGTACCTAAAAAAGATAAATACTCCAAAAGACGGTCAAAAAACTGTAGCAGAAAAAATTGAAGCAGAATCTAACCTTCAAGAATATATTATCACAGAAGTGAAAAACGGAGCCTTGAGTGTCCGTGTTAAAACTGGAAAGAATCTAAAGCCAAGTAAAAATAAAATGATTGTGATT
>ENA-OUOG01001902-OUOG01001902.1-marine-metagenome-genome-assembly--contig:-NODE-1902-length-22943-cov-6.079244_pt1 | contig 22943 bp, 13 predicted proteins | sample MGYA00248635_ERZ508505 | MGnify/ENA primary metagenome ERZ508505 (study PRJEB26176, sample SAMN06267871) | marine metagenome | isolation source: Saanich Inlet, British Columbia, Canada | place: Pacific...
GTACTGCGTCTCCAGGATGTCCAGCTCGGCGTTGGAGAACCGACGCGGCGACCCGAGCTCGGCCACGAACGAGAGCATCGTGAACCCGATGCCCGCGCTCAGGCCCCACGTGTCCTCGCCGGCGAACGCCCAGTCGAAGCCGGCCACGACGCCGCACCCGCACGCGGTGAAGAAGAGTAACGTCGCCGCCTGCGCCGCGGGCGTGGCCTCCTCGAACGTGCGCACGCCGCGCGTGCCCGGCTCTTTTTCCTTTCGTTTCGAAACCTCAGATGTATCCTCCACGACGCTCCCCGCGTCGGTGACGCGCGACGACGCGCCGAGCGTGCGCAGGATCCAGTCGCTCGGGCGCTCGGTGTCCGTGCGGCCCAGGAACACGAGCAGGATCTGCAGCGGCGACTTGAAGAACAGGCCGAAGGACCAGACCGCGGCGGCGATCACCGAGCCCGCGGAGACGTCCCCGAGCACTCCGGCGAGCCCTTCGACGCCGGTGTTCCCGGTGAAGTCGTCCCCCATGTACCCGAAGTCGCCCTCCCAGGCGCCGCCGAAGTACGCCGCCTCGTCGTTCGCCGCGACGCCCAGCGTCACCAGGATGGTGAGCATCGTGGCGACGCCGCCGAGCAGCGCCCACGTCTGCGCCTCCTCGCTGAACCGGGGCGAGGCGATGCGCTTGGGCCGGGGCTTGTCGAAGGGCGAGCGCTTCTCATCGTCGCCGCTCGCGCGGACCGCCACGCGGCGCGACGCGCGGCCGCCCGCGCGCCTCCGCGCCGCGAACGACGCGACGGGGGACGTGGGCGACCGGCGCGCGAGCGGGCGGGCGGCGGGCGCCGCGACGCGCGGGCGCGCCGCCGCCGAGGCGGACGGCGCGCGCGCCGCGGGTCTGAACGTCGCGACGCCGCGCACCGCGAGCATCGCGAACGCCGGGGTGGTCTGCGCGGCGAGGTGTGCGCGCGCACGACGCGGATCGGCACTCTCGCGAAGCGAAACAAGAGGCGCGCTGCGCGCGACACGTGGCTGCGTCGTCGCGCCAAAGTCTGCCCGAGTGGCGCCAAAACCTCTCCTCGGCGCCTCGAAGGTGCCGAACCGCGCTCGGCTTCCTCGCGCCGCCCACTGTTCGAGGCGGTCGCGAAAAGCGCGCCCGCCTCGTCCCGCGGGCGCGAGGGTCGGCCGCGCGCGCCCGCGGTCCCCCGCGCGGCGCGCGCCGAGTCATCATCAGCCCGGCGCCGGCTGTCCCCCATGTCGTCCCTGCTGCGCATCGCCGCGTTCGCCGGCCTTGGCGGGTTCCTGTTCGGGTACGACCTGGGGCTCATCGCGGGCGCGCTTCTGTACATGGACACCGACGAGGACCTGCACCTGACGACCGCGTCTTCAGAGGCGATCGTCGGCATGGCCAAGCTCGGCGCGGTGTTCGGGACGTTCATAGGCGGCGCGCTGATGGCGGACGTGGGCAGGAAACGGGCGATCGCGGTGACGGGCGTGTTTTTCCTCCTCGGCCCGTTCGCGATGGCCGTCTCCGCGGACGCCGTCGGCCTGGCGTTGGGCCGCCTCATCGTGGGGCTCGGCGTGGGCGCGTCCGCGGTGTGCGTGCCCGCGTACGTCGCGGAGATGGCCCCGCCGGAAAACCGAGGCGCGCTGGTCGTGACGTACGAGCTCATGCTGTGTTTCGGGATGCTCTTCTCGGGCGTCGCCGACTACGCGCTGCGAGACGCCGGCGAAAACAACTGGCGTTTCATGGTCGCCGCGCCCGCCGTCCCGGCGGTCGCGATGGTGCTCGGGATCTACGTCCTGCCCGAGTCGCCGCGGTGGCTGGTCGTGCGCGGGCGCCTGCGGGACGCGCTGCGGATCCTGCACGGCGTGCGCGAGGGCGCGGACGTGCCCTTCCGCGCCGAGAACGACGCCTCCACGGCGCGCGTCGAGGCGGAGCTCATGGAGCTGTGGAGCGCCGTCGAGAAGGAGAGGGACGCGAAGACGTCGCGAAACGAAACGGCGACGAATCTCGCGACGCAAAAGCGCGCCGGGCTCGACCGAAACGGGGTCACTCTAAACGACACCACCGAGCCTGGAACCACCGCATTCGCACCGCGCTCGCAGGAAACGGCGGTTTCCTCAGACGAAGAGAACGACGAAGACGAAGACGGTTCGTCGGGACGAATTAAAAAAAGCGGATCGATCGCTTCGTTCTTGGCTGCGCTCGGCGCCGTCGCGCGCGACGCCGCGTTTTTGCTGGACCCGCGGTGCGAGGACTCGAAGCCGTTCCGGGTCGCCGCGTCTTTGGCGTTCTTCAACCAGGCGACGTGCTCGACGTCCGTGGTGAATTACGCGCCGCGGGTGCTGCAGCGCGTCGGCATGGAATCCAAGGACGACGCCGTGCTTTTCGCGTCCTTCGTCTCCGCCGCGAAACTCGCGGGGGTCGTCGCGAGCATGTTCGCCGTCGACCGCGTCGGGCGAAAACCGCTTTTGGTCGTCGGGTCGTTCGGGAGCGGCGTCGCGATGGTGTTCCTGAGCGTCGCGTACGCCGCCAGGAGCGCGGCGCTCGTGGTCGCCGCCATGTGCGCGTTCATGTTCGCGTTCAGCGCGTCCTGGGCGGGCGTGTTCTGGGTGATCGTCTCGGAACTGTTCACGATGCGGTGGAAAGCGCCGGCGATGTCGGCGGCGACGGCGCTGCTCTTCGCGACGGGCGCGTGCGTCGACTTTGTTTTCCTCTCCGCCGCGGAAACCTTCGGCGCGGGCGCGTTCGCGCTCATCGCGCTCGTGTGCCTCGCCGCGGGCGTGTACGCCGCGCGCGCGGTGCCCGAGACCAAGGGGAAGACGCTGGCGGAAATCCAGAGGGCGTTCAGGGACGGGTCGTTCGACGACGCGGCGACGGCGGGGGGCGGCGGGAAAGACGTCTTCGCGTGGTTTTTCGCGTCGAAAAAAAACGCGGGGCGCGGGAGGTACGTCGCCATGACGTCTCTGGAAGCGTCCGATTTGGGCGGACCGCGAGAAGAGGAAGAGGAGGAGAGATCTCCTCCGAGTCGTTAGAGAGATCGAGAGCGTGAGGTTGGATTTTAGTCTTTTATTAGATTTCTACATAGCGCCGCGACGTAGCGAAGCGCGAGCGTCGCGCGGGTTTCGTTCGCCAAGCTTTTTACGCCGAAAAGCACGCCAGGCAAGTCTGTTTTCATTTTCACATCGGGCCTCCCGAGGTTGCGGTTTTGATGATCTGCAGGAGCGACGAGCCGATGACGACGAAGATGAAGAACCCGAGCATCACGGGACCCACGGAGAAGCCGTACTTGGACTTTTCCTTGGCGTGAATGTCCACCAAGCCGCGCTTGTGGATGTTCTTGCTGTACTTGTTGTTGGACGCGGCCATCACGCGCTTGGAAACAGCCTGCCGATCGCGGGAAGAAAAAGATGGAGGGAGGGTTGGCGGGACGCGGACGCGAGAGGTGGCGACGCGGTCAGCGTGGAGCGCGTTTCGAGAGAATGCGCGCGCGAATGGTCTTTCGGAAGGTGCGAAAGTCGTTCGAACGCGCTCGCGGGGGTCGCGGGGCCGCGGCCGATGCCGGTCCGGGGCTCTCGAACGCGCGGCGGGGCGAACACCCCGCGGCCCGAATCGCGTGCCGTGTTTCCCCGGGACGTCCGAGCGCAGTGACACGGTCGACGCCGGGGCGCGCGCCGAGTGAAAGGACGCGGACGCCAGAGAACCGACGCGCATGGACGTACCATGGTGAACGATCGACGAACGGGTACGCGAGACGTGCGTGTTCAAGTGTGGCGCGCGCGCGCGGTCGAACGACGTTTCACCGTGTCCGAAAAGAAAAGCCCCGCGGCCTCCGAAAAAAGGGAAACTCAGTTTTTCGGAACGAAAGTCGTTCCCATACGTCGGGAGTCGAAAAGTCGCCTACTCGCGTCTCGCCTTCGCGTCGCACACCACGTAGAACGTCCGCGGGGTCTCGTCGTCTCCGCCTTCTTCTTCGCGCGGGGGAGGCGGCGCGCCTCGCCACCTCCCGTAGTCGGCGCTCGGATCCCCCGGCTGCGCGACGGTTCGCGTCTCCCACCCTGTTTCCGCGAACTCGCGCTCGGGCGCGTCGCAGTGACTGGCCCACGCGCTCTTCGCGCTTTTCTTTTTTTGCGAAGTCTTCGCGCCGGACGTCGCGCGTCGCAGAGACGCGCGGTTCACCACGGACGCCACCAGCGTCGAGCCGTTCGCGGACATGCGCGCGGTGCCTCGCAGCACGTCGTCCACGACGCGCGGCTCCAGGTAATACAGCAAGCCCTCCAGAAGCCACGCCGTGCGCAGAGACGGGTCGTGACCGGCGCGGCGAAGCGCGTCGGCCCACCCGCCGCGCGCGTCGCGCGGGACGTTGAGGTTCGAACGCACGGCGGCGTAGCTTTCGGCCAGAGTCAGCGGTTCGCCACGCAGGAGCGCCTGCTTGGCGTCCAGCACCTCGCGGACGTCCACCTCGAACACCGCGCGGGCCTTCGGCGCGGACGCGGGGGGCGCGAGGCGCCAGGCGCGCGTGTCGAGCCCGGCGCCCAGGAGCACCACCTGCCACGGCCCCTTCCCGTCGTCGCACCGCGCGAGCGCATCCTTCACGGCGTCGTCGAAGAACCTGGTGCGGATGGCGATGCGGCCGTTGTCGCCCGCGCCGCCTCGCGCCCGCACGCGAGCGAGCGCGGCCTCGCCGGCGAGCGCGGCGGCGAAGGGGTCCGCGAACAGGGGCGCGGCGTCTCCCGCGCCTCTCCCCTCGGTTTCGATGGCTCGCAACGCGGCGATGGAACGCGAGGAGTCGCTCACCGGGAACGGGAGCTTGCGTCTCCGGAACAGCGCGCGCGCGAGCGCGCGAGCGACGCACGCGGCGAGCGCGCCCGCGGCGAAGAGCCGGCGCGACTCCGCGCGGAGAGCGCGCATCGCGAAGTGCGCGCGTGTTCGACGTACGTACTTGTAGTAGGCACACTTTTTTCTCACGGTCCTGTGTTTCGTTTTCCTCTCTGGTCGTGGTTTCTGTCGCGGCGGCATTCAAACGCGCCCCACGGTGGGGCGCGATGTCGCGTCTCGGCGAGGGCGGCGAGACAGGCGATGGGGCCGACAGGTCGGCGGCGGGCGGGTATTTCCTCCCCAGCGAGGGGTACGGGGAAGGCACGGCGCTCGGCGGGCGGTCCCCCGTGGGACTGGCGACCGTGAATGCATTTCTCGAGGCCACCGCGAAGGTCTCGACCGCGAGCGCGACCGCCGCCGCGAACGCGCGCGAGACGTCCGCGGACGACGAGGCCGCGGCGATACGCGCCATCCGCGAGTCCATGCTCGCGCTGGCGGTTTCCCGGGGCGACTCGGGGTCGGCGGACGCGGACGCGTCCGTCGACCAGACGTCGCCGCTGAAATCGACATCGTTCCGATCCGGCGACGCCGGCGACAAAGGCGTGCGCCTCGCGGAGAGCCGCGTCGAGCCCGGCGCGCCCGTGGTGTTCCGCACGCGCGAGGCGCGCGAGGCGAACCCCGAGCGGCTGGACCTGGACCGCATGGGTCTGCGCGAGTGCTGCCTGCTCGAGGGCGAGCACCGTCTGCGCCTGCTCAACTACCAGGGGAACCGCATCGCGCGCGTGTCGCGCCTGGAGAGCGTCAAGAATCTCGTGTTCCTCGACCTCACCGAGAACGCGCTGGAGAGCCTGGAGGGCGTCCAGGCGTGTCCGCACCTGCGCGTGCTGCTGGTGGGCAAGAACAAACTGCGAAGGCTGGGCAGAGCGCTCGCGTCGTTGCCGAAACTCGACGTCCTCGACGCGCGCGATAACGAAATCGACGCCGTCGGCGCGGATTGCGCGGAGGTCTTCGGCGCCGCCGCCGAATCTCTGCGCGTGCTCAACCTCGCCGGGAACGCGTTGCGCGACGCCGGAAACCTGCGCGTTTTGCGGAACGCGCACGAGCTGGACCTGCGCAGGAATCTGATATCCGAAATCCGTGACGACTCGATGCCTCGGTCGTTGCGGCGGTGTTTCCTGTCGGGGAACCCGCTCGCGTCGCGCGACGCGATCGCGCCGCTGGCGAGCCTGAAGCGCCTCGAGGCGCTCGCGCTGGACGGCGCGCCCTGGCAGACGGGATTCTCCTCTCGCGCGTCTTATCGCGCCGCCGCCGCGTCCGTCGCGCCGGGGCTCCGGACGCTGGATGGCGAGGACGTCACCGACGAAGAGCGGCGCGCCGGTGGCTTTTCTGTTTCTTCTTCTTCTTCTTTTCGCGAGCCGTCGAGCTCGGGCGACGAAACCGGCGCCGCCTCGAACGACGACTCGGCGAGAGTCTCGCTGACGCGTCCTCCGCCGACGCTCGAGACGCAAACGCGGGTGCTTGGTTCCGGTTCTCCAACCGCGTCGGCGAGACTCTCGACGATACGCGTCCCGACGCCTCCCGAGGCGACGAGTCTCGCGCCGCTCGAAACGCACCGCCTCGGCGTGCCCCGCGCCGGGGACTCGAGACGGTTCGAGACCCCGCTGGGCGTGGCCTTCGACGCCGCGACGCGGTCCCTGACCGTGCGCGGGCGCGTCGAGACGGAGGCGACGCTGCGCGACCACCCGGGCGCGTCGCTCGCGCGGCGCGTGGTGTTTGCCGAGGGGGTCTTTTCCGGCGACGGATCATCCGCCTCCGTTTGGGATCCAACTTTGGACGGAAGCTTGGTGACCCGCTTGGTGCGCCTGCTGCGATGGGCGCGCGCCGCGTCTCCCCGCGCCACAGCGCTGGAGTTCGAGGACCGCGGGATGGGCACGCTCGCGCTCGTGGACGCCGTCGCGCGAGCCGGCTGGCGCGCGGACCCGGCGGATCCGGCGCGGAAAATCGTCTCCGAGACGTCTCCGAAACGCGCACCCGGTCTCGAGAGCCTGCGCGTCGCGGCGTCGCGCGGCGCGACGTTCCGTCCGTCGCGCGGTCGGCCGAGCGTGTTTTTCCGGTCGTACGCCATACACAGGTTCCCGACTCTGCAGTTCGTGGACGACGTCGCCGTGACCCCGGAGGCGCGCGCGCGCGCCGCGGCGGCGTTCGCGGGGCTGGAGGACGCCGACGGCGGCGCGCGTCGCGACAATAAAGAAGAGCGGGACGCGGCGTCCGCGGCGTCGGCGTCCTCCGCGGACGGGACGCCGGCGTACGTGGACGGCGTCGTCGCGCACGCGTGCGAGATTGCCGAGAAGCTGCGCGCGCTTGATGCGTGCTGGGACGATATCGTGCGGTCGTACGTCGCGGAGGGGCTGGGGGAAGAGGGATGACGGGCGCGGAGGAGAGCGCGCGAGGTCGACGCGTATAATTAACTGTACACGCGCGTTTTCGATTCCAACAGGAAACCGTTCGCGGTGTGCCGACTTCTCGCGAGGCGGTGTGCCAACATTTGCCGATCCGCGCCCGAGCTTTTGAACGATGAGCACCGCGTCCGAGAACCAGCACGCGACGCGCCGACCCACGGTCCGCGGCGAGGGCGGAGTGGCGGTTCCGTCCTCGGGGACGCGCGTGGATCATGCGGCTCGCGGAGAAGCTCCTGAGCCGGGCGGGGAAGGCGCCGAGCGCCGGGGCGGACCGGGACCCTCCCGCGGCACGCGCGATCACGGCACCCCCGAAGGCGTCCGAGGCCGATGCCGGAGGCGTGTTGACGTTCGGCGACGTGGCGAGCGCGCGCGAGGGCGCGCGCGGGTCGGACGCGGCGACGGAGGCCGCCGCGCGGTGGAGCGCGGGTGCGGTGAAGCGCGTGGGGAGCATCAAGTTCGCCGCCCCCAAACGTGGTGCCCCGCGCGGTGCCCCGGACGAGACGGGCGACGGAGCCGCGAAGCGCGTTCGCGGCGAGCCGCGAGGCGCCAAGCACGTCGATTTCCCCGCGGACTGGACCTTGAAGACGCACGTCAAGTTCACGTCGACCGCGCCGCTGCGATGGGCCGCCGCTTCATCAGGAGGCCCCGAGGCGAGCGACGGGGGTGTCCGCGCGTTCGTGGGCGCGCGCGCGCGCGCCGACCCCGATCGGCCGCCGCGCTTGGATCGCGACGGGGACGACTCTAATCAAGCCGACGAAAAAAACGAAAACGACGTTTTGTCTTCGCGCGAGCGCGTGTGCCGCGCTCTGTGCGCGTGGACGTACCCCGCGGACCCGATGGAGCCCGAGCTCATCGCCGCGCTGCGCCGAACGCCGGGCTCGGCGGGCAAGGCGTGGCTCGAGAGAAGGCTGGACGACGGATGGCGCGAGGCGCTTCTCGGCGCGTACGCCGCGCTCCGCGTCGGCGATTGCCCTTTTTTTTACGTCGTCTTCCCGGAGCGCGTCGCGCTCTTCTGCGCGCCTTTTTCTGCTTCGCGCGCGGGCGCGGGCGCGGGTCCAGTCGCGTCCGCCGCGAACGAGCGTGACGCGAAGACGAAGACGCACGACTCGAAACAAACCCGCGACGACGAAAACAAAAACGGCGCGGAAGGGTTCGCGGTGGTCACGGAGGCGAGCGTCGGGAAGTTCCGGGACGCGCTCGTGGCGGCGCGCGTCCCGCACGTATGCGTGGGCGCCGACCCGCTGGCGCGCTCGAAACGCGCGGGCCGCGCGGGGTTCACCGGGCTCTCGAAGCGCGCGGGCGCGGACGGCGACGGGCGCGGGTACGGCGGCGCGTACGGGCACGGCATCCCGCTGGAGGAGTGGGCGCAGGAGGACTTCGAGGAGGCGTACAAGGACGAGGAGGATTTCCAGGCGCTGGACGCGCACGGGAAGCCCCTGGTGCGGTCGCCCGAGCGTCTGGCGCGCCGCAACGGCGTTCGGCTGATGGAGCGCGACGCGCGCGCGGCGGAGCGCGCGGTGATCGTGCGGGGCGCCGCCGCCGTGCACGCGCTGGTGTGCCTCATGACGGAGGCGGCGGCGACGGGCGGCGACCCCGCCGGCGCGGCGAGCGCCGCGAGGGACGCGCCGCTCATCATGGCGCCGGCGCCGTTCGCCGGCGCGTCGCTGCGGCGCGTCGATTTGCGCGTCTCGCGCGCGGAGACCACGTACGAAATCGGGGACGAGCCGAAATCGCCTCCTCCTCCCCGCGAGGAGGCTCGAGCGGGCGAGAAGCGAAAAAAAAACGCGGTCAAGCGCCGCGTGTACGTCGCGGAGTGCGGGAGCGGGAGCGGCGCGATGCCGATCCCGCCGTGGTGCGTGTCCCGGCTGGCCGAGGCGCTGTGCGACGAGCAAGCCGAGAACGTCGTCGGGTCGTTCAAAACGCTCGGCTTGTCCGCCGCGCTCAACGCCGCCGTCGCGGCGGCGGCTTTCCGGTTTTCGGGAAACGGAACTTCCGCGGAAGACGTCTCCCTTCGTCACGCTCCGGACGAACTCGACGAACTCGACGAACTCGACATCGGGGGGGCGTTCACGGCGCGCGAACGCAAACGCATCCGGTCGTCGTCCCGGCTCGGGGCCGGGGGCGTGGAACGCGTCGAGCGCGCGGACGGAACGTGGTACGTCAACCCGGAGCCCAGCGGGAACGCGCGATGAGATACACCGGTACGTTTTTTTATCACCGAAGGTACTATTAGCTACAAGGTAATAGTCTATCTACGTGTACTGCACGTATAACAAGCAGGTCTCGTCACACCGCGCCCTTTGTGCGCAGTATGTCAAGCAGCAAGCCGCGGTTGCACCCGGCGCTAAGGCTGGACGCGTCCAGAGCGTCGCGCGGCGTTCGCCCGGCGGCGTCTCGCGCGCGCGGATCGGCGCCCGCGCGCGCGAGCAGCCTCGCGCTCGCGGCGTCGCACGCCTCCAGCGCGTGGTGCAAGGGCGTCTCCCCGAGCGCGTCTCGCGCGTTGGGGTCCGCGCCGTACCGCAGGAGCGTCGCCACCAGCCGCGCGTCCGCGGGTGTCGGCGCGCCATCTTCCGAATCGCCCTGTTTTCGGCGGCAGGCGACGTGCAGCGCCGTCTGGCCCCTCGACTCCGCGGCGTACGAACGCGGGACGCTCGCCGCGACGGCGCCCACCCGCACGTTCACGTCCGCGCCTCCGTCCGCGAGGATGCGCCGAGCCACCTCCGCGTGCCCGTGCCCGACCGCCTTGTGCAGCGCGGCGACGCCGTAGTCGTCGCGCGCGTCGGGGTCGGCGCCGGCGCGGAGCAGGTAATCCACCACGGGGACGTGGCCGCGCCACGCCGCCAGCGAGAGCGGCGCGACGCCGCGTAAATCGCCGCGACGTAAAAAATCGCGTCGCGGTTGCGTTTTCGGCGGCGCGCCTTCGAGTGGATCGTCCCGAGTAGAAGTCGCGTCGTTCGAGACGTACGTCTCCGAAGCCTCCTTCGCGACGGGAGTGGCGTTTCCGGAGACGGGGAACAGTCTGACTAAGGCGTCTAGACCTTCCAGGTCCCCGCGTTTCGCGGCGCGGTGCGCCGCCGCCGCGCCGGCGGCGTCGGCGCACGTCGCGGCGAGACGCGCGGCGGAGGCGACGCCCTCGGAACGCACCAGCCTGGAAACCTCCGCCGCCAGAGGCGAGTTCGTATCATGAACGTCGTTTCCCCTCGCGGTGCGCGTAAACGCCGCCGCCGCCGCGAGGAGACGCTCGCACCGTCGCTCGGGAGGAGGCAACGCGTACGTTTTAACGTCTCGCGACGATTCGCGCCACGCGCCGTCGCCGTCCCACATCGTTTGGTTTTTTTTTGGAACGACGACGCGCTGACGCGCGCGCCGCGTCGAGTTCGGCGTTCGAGTGAACGCGAGACTCTTCTGGTGCCTCTATGTGACTATCGTAGTGGTGTAGCGCCTTGTCGTGAAACGCCTCCGTGAGAAACGCCTCGCGCTCACGCGGCCATCTCGACGTCCTCTTCCCAGTCGTCGTCGTCCTCCGGCACGTCCGCGGCGGCGGCGAGCAGCTCCGCCGCGTCGTTCGCCGACGCCTTGCCCACGGTGAGCAGCTTCTTGATGTTCGAGGAAAGCGCCTTGCGCGTGGACTTGTTCCCGATGTCCCGCTTCGCGATCTTCGAGCGCGCACCCTTCAGGTTGTCGATCTTCAGCTTCAGCGCGCGTCTCGCCTGGACCTTCAGCGCGTGCGCCGCGCGACCGGCGGGCTTGGCGTCCGCGTCCGCCTCCACGATTTTCACGTCTTCGTCCGCGCGGGCTACCGCGTCTCCCATGGCGACATCGTCTCCCGCCGCGCCGGACGCCGCCGCGCGTCGCGCCGCCTTCGCCTTGGCTTTCGCGGCCTTAACCTTCTTGGTCTGCTTCTTCTTCGCCGCGCGCTGCTTCATGGGGAAGGCCGCGCCTCGGAAAGTGGCGGTGGCGGCGGCATTTTCTTTCCGTCGCGACCGCCGCGCCGTTTTCTCGCCCGATGCTTCGCGCGGCGACTCGAGGCGTCGGCCAAGCCACTTCGGGTGTCCTTAATCCTTGATGGATTTTTTTCGGGAAAATGGTAAGGCAATTAGTCCAGAGATTACGGTAAATCCAACCGAGCTCTTTGTGGACCGCGTTTGGCGTGAGTTTGCTGCTTAGCTGGCAATGATAATCGCGCTCGATCCGCGGGGCGCGACCACTTCCTCACGCCCACGCGCACGAGTGAATCACCCGACCGTCTTCACGATGGCCTCTTTCACCATGAGCAGCGTCGCTGCCCCCGCGCTCTCGAGCAAGTACTCGATCAGCCGCTCCAAGGCTGCCCTCAAGAGTACGTCGCGAAACCCATTCCAACACCTTCGCTGGCACTTGGCACGGAAGGTCCAATCTCGCGTCCGCCGCAGCCGCGACCCACGACGCGACGGATCCGAGCCCCCCGCGCGGCGCTCCGTTCCCTTCGAAGCAAAACTGACCGAGATCACCCTCCGACGCCCGGTTCCCTCCCCCCGCCGCGCCTCCGCAGCCCACCGCGCCGCCCTCCGCGCGCCCATCGCCCGCGGGTCGCTGAAGGTGTGCGCCACGAAGCTCACCGAGCCCGTGAGCCTGAACATCCAGCCCGACGACCCCACCAACTACACGGTGGCGATCCTCGGTGACCTGCACATGGACCCTCGCGACGTGGAGCACTCGTACGAGGGCCGCGAGCACGTCAAGAAGGTCCTGGACGAGTCCCCCAACCCCTTCCTGGTGTCCCTTGGCGATCTCGGCGAGTCCAAGGACTGCACCGAGTCCAAGCAGCTGTTCGCGGGCACCACCGAGTGCTTCAAGATGGTCCGCGAGTTCCTCGACGGGTTCGGGCACAAGTACGACATCGTCGGTGGCAACCACGACCTGGAGGGCATCGACGAGTTCGCCACGGACAAGGAGAACCTCGAGGCGTACCTCAAGTACATGGGCAAGGAGACCCCCCAGTTTTGCTACGAGATCGCGCCCAAGACGCTCATCGTCGGCCTCGGGTCGACGCAGTTCCGCGACGCGACGTACACGTCGCACGAAGTCGCGGTGGACCAGGAGCAGCTCGACTGGTTCGTCAAGACCATCGAGGAGCACCCGTACGAGGACGGCTGGCAGATTTTCTGCTTCTCGCACGCGCCCATCATCGGCTCCGGCTTGCGCGTGCTCCAGGAGTGCCACGTCGTCAACGGCTGCTGCTGGCTCAACCACAACGACAAGGTCAACTCCAAGCTGTTCATCAACACCGTGCGCTCGAACCCGCAGATCAAGGGCTGGTTCTCCGCGCACTTCCACCTCTCGCACGACTACGAGGACTCCATCACGTTCCCGGGCGGGAACAACCGCGGGTCGGCGATTTTCGCGCAGACGGGCGTGATGACGGCGCGCTCCTCCCGCGACGGCCGCCGCCAGTCGCGCCTCGTGCGCGGTAACTCGCGCGGCTTCGAGGTGTGCACCATCGACCACTCCAAGGGCGGCGCCGTTCGCCTCGACGCCACCGTCATGTTCTCGGACGAGTGCGAGGTGGACCTGGACAACGACCAGGTGGAGGGTGCCATCTCGGGGTGCTCGGTGATGACCTACGCGCACGAGCACGAGGATTACGACCACGACATGTGGTTCAGCGCGTACACGCCCAACGAGGAGGACGGCTGCCGCGTGAACGAGCCGTGCGGCGAGATCGAGGGCGACTTCGGCGGCCGCGACCCCGTCAAGTGGTGGTACATGAAGGACGGCGCCGTGCTCGGCGGGCACAACGGCATGATCATCGAGTACGATCCCTCCACGCTCGCGCCGCTCGGCATGGTGGTGAGCCGCGACGAGCTCGAGAACCGCCGCGTCGCCATCATCGACGACGAGTGGGGCGGCGACGCGCTCTGCCTCTTCGACGACGAGACGGGCGACGTGACCGTCGTTCAGCCCAACGAGGACGGCTCGTACTGGCGCAAGGTTGTGCGCAACAAGATGTACCGCATGAAGGAGATGCGCCGCGTCGCCGCCGCGAAGAACTACTTCAAAAAGATGAAGGGCGAGGACGTGGAGCTCAACGTGCTCTCCTCGTACGGCCCCTACACCGGCACTGCCGGCCAGGTCATGGGCATCTCCACCAGGGCCATCAACCCCAAGGCGGTGGCGCAGAAGAAGTGAGCGCCGAGAGGGGAGGGAAGCCGAAGCGGTGCGCGCGCGGCGCGCGCGCGGCGGCGAGTTTCGATTTGAAGTGATTCACAAATTCTTTCTTTTTGTCTTCTCGTCCGCAACACTTAACTCATCGCATCACTCGGCTTCCAGGAAGAGCTCTTCCGGCACGGTGTCTCGCCTGGGGAGTCCCGGCCTCGCGCCCAGCGCCGTGCACTTCCTGGCGGCGACGTACGCGCCCAGCCGCATCGCTGCGGGCAGCGCCATCCCAGTGGCGACGCCGAAGCAAAACGATCCGATGAAGGAATCGCCCGCCCCGGTGGTGTCGGCGATCTGCTCCGCGCGCATGGCCGCCGCGGGCGCGAACGTCACGCGCACGGGCCCGAGCTTCGTCGCCGCGTCCGCGCCCGCGTCTTCCAGGTACACCGTCGCGGACGTCGCCGGAACCGCGGGCAGAGGAACCGCGCTTTTGGCGTCGCCGTTTTCCTTCGTCTCCTTCGCCTTCGCCTCCGCCTCCAGCGATCCCACCAGCTCTCGCAGCGTGGTCGTGGTCGTGGTCGTTTCGTCCAACACGTCGTCCACCCTCGCCACCATCACCGCACCCCGGCTGCCGAGCGTGGTCACCAGCGTCTTCGCGTTTGGGAGCTCGGCGAGCATTTTCACCATCGCCGTCTCGGTGGTCTCCTCGCCCGTGGCGTCGCGCGGGTACCCCGCGCTCGTGCACACGTGATCCCCCAGCTTAAGGAGTGTCTCCAGGTTGTCCCTGATCCGCTCGCCCTCCACGAGCACGGGGATGCCCATCTCGCGCGCCTGCAGAGCCACCTTGATGGCCACCTCCGTGAGGCGCCCGTCGAAGTACGCCAGGGAGGCGCCGGTCAATAACGCGACGATGGCGTCGTCGTCAATCTCGTTCTCCGCGAAAGCCGGCCCGGGGGTGTGGATGCACGTGCGCGTCGCGCCCGCGCGGTCGACGATGATGTACGTGAACGGGGAGCTCGCGCCCTTCTCGATGACGATCGCGCTCGTGTCCACGCCGTCCGCCTCGAACTCGTCCACGATAGCCTTGCCGGCGCCGTCGTCCGAGAGCTTCGTCAAGATGCGCGGGCGGCAACCCAGCCGCGCCGTGGCGGTGAGCGCGTTGCCGCAGTTGCCCCCCCCCTGCACTTCGAACGAGTCCGTGCGGAGCTTCGCGTCCGGCTCGGGGAACGCCGCGATGGACGCGAGGTAGTCCACGCCCGCGGAGCCCATGCCCACGATCACGGGCGCGGAGGCGTCGCCGCCGGCCGACGCCTCCGCGACGCGCGCGCGCGCCGCGCGACCGCCGCGATGGCGCACCCCTCTTGGAGCGCTCGTTCTTCTCCATCGGGGGGTGGCGACGCGCGCCTCGCCGCGGGCGTCGCGGCGGAGCGCGCGGGGGGGGGTGGAAGCGCGCGAGATGCACGCGTGCGTCGAGAAGCTCATCGTGCGGTCGGTGAAGAGCCTCGTGCGAGTGGGACCTCGGTCGCGACCGCGCGGGCTATGTGTTGATGGACAAGTGGCATGATGAGCACATCTCACGCGCTTTCGGCCGTTCACCCGCGAGCCGGGAAAATCTGATCGAGGAGGATGCGCCCTTCAAACCGCGGGAGATTTTATTTTCGGTTTCAACACCCCGCGTTTTACCGTGTAGTCATTCCTCACGCACATGGCGTCCCTGGGCGACGCCCCGCTCACCGCCGCGCAAGCGGCGAAGCGCCGGTCCGTGAACCCCACGAAGGTGACCAAGGCGGAGGAGGCCATCTTCTCGCTGCAGCCCGGGCAGGATGCGTTCGCGCGCATCGCCGCGGCGGCGAGCCCGTTCCGCCCCGTGATCGAATTCGTCCAAGACGGCGTGTCCTGGCGAAGCACCCGCGCGGCGATGTCGCTGCAGCTCGTGTTCTGCGTCGCGGTGCTGCACCCGCAGTACCTCGTGCCCGTCGCGCTCTGCACGCTGGGCGTGTGCACGATGGTGAGCAAGCGCGAGGCGGGCGAGGGCGAGCGCGACGACGGCGATTCGGGAAGAACACTCGTGAGGCTGGATGCGAAGTGGGCGCAGGAGACGCTCGAGACGGCCGCGACCGGTTTGGAGCGCGCCGTCGCGGTGACGACGTGGGAAGACCCTATCGTGACCGCCGCGTTCATCGCGTCCTGCGTCGCGCTCGCGCTGCTGTGCATGTACATCAAAATCCAAACCATGATCCTCGCCGCGGGCGTCTGGATGATGCGCCCGCCGGCGTGGAAAGTCGTCCCCGGGCCGGCGACCAACCTGCTTCAGAGGATGCCGGACAAGGCGGAGGCGTACGACAGACTGACGCAAGGGGGAGGCGCGGGGAAAGCCGCAGGGGCGGTCGCGTGAAATGCCAATTGTGAAATGCCAATTGTCTGATTGTACGATGACGAACGAAACCGATCGATGCCACAACCGCGGACGAGAGAAGCGTCCGATCCCGCGCGGCGATCAAAAAGCCGCGACGCTCGTCCCTTCCGCCGTCGCCCCAAAAAATGAATCTCTGCCGCTCTCTTCTTCTCCGCGTTCGGCGACGAAAACGCCTGACAACCGCGATCGATCACTTCACTTCTTGATCGCGCTGGTCGCCCTCTTGATCGCGAGCTTGATGCTGTCGCGGTTCAGGCCGGTCACCACGTGGATCTCCTGCACCTGCCTCCCCGCGCGCGCTAACAAGTTGTACCCGTCCGCCACCACCGCGTTGGTGAGCCAGAGCTCGAGGTCCTGCGACACCACCCGCTGCTCCACCGCCTGCCTGCCCGGGATCACGGCGTCGATGCCGTCCTCCGTTAACAGGTTGGCGCAGATGTCCATCAGCCCGGGGAGGGGCGTGTCCAAAAGCTCGTCCTCGTCCATCGAGGGCTCGGGCATCGCCACCGGCATGATGGTGTCGAGCGTCTCCAACAGCGGGTCGGCTTGCGTTTGTTTCAGCGAAAACGTCACGCGCGCCGGTTTGTTTCCTTGCCCAGGCGCGACATCAAGCACCTTCACGTCCACCTCGTCCCCGACGCGCACCACGTCGCGCGGGTGCGAGATGCGGTTCCAAGAGAGCTCGGAGATGTGGATCAGGCCCTCCATGCGCGGCGCCTGCGGGTCATCCTCGGAGAGCTCCACGAAGGCGCCAAAGTCAGAGAGCGACACGATCACGCCCGACGCGCGGACGCCAACCTCCAGCGCCTTCGCGCCGCGCTCCTGCGCGAGCGCGCGCTCGGACACGACGATCTTCGTGCCGTCCACGCTGGTGATCTTGACGTCGATGGTCTTCCCCACCTGGCCCTCCAGCGCCGCCACCGCCGCGTCCTTGCCCGTCTGGCGCGCTTTCTTCTCCTCCTTCTCCGCGGCGGGGACCGCGGGGGGCGGCACGAAGTCCTCCTCGTCGTCGTCGAAGGACGCCAGGGGCGCGGTGACCGTCTTGGGGGCGGTCACGCGCGTGCTCTTCACCTTCAGAGTGCGGCTCGAGGCCATCTGCGACAAGGGGAGGAACGCGCGGAACCGCCCGTTGAACACGCGCAGGATGAGCCCGCCGCGGTTCGCCACCTCGACGCGCCCCTTCACTGGCTCGCCCTTCTCCAGCGCGCGCGTCAGCGCCTTCTTCGCCTCCGCGTTCTTGGAGTCGTCCGCCTTCTTACCCTTGCCCTCCTTCGTCGCGGTCGCCGCCGAGGCGTCGCCGGCGTCGCCGGAGCCCTTCTCCGCGCGCGCGCGCACGCCGAGACCGCGCGACGCCGAGACCGCCCGGCGCGCCATCGGCGTTCTGGGCGCGCCGGACGAGACGCGCGCGGGCGCGCGCTGGGACGCGCGCGCGGCCGTAGAGACCGCGGCGCACTGCGCGAGGGTGGACGCCATGGTGTCGACCTGAGTAGGAGGACGCTCGGTCGGACGCTGCGCGCGAGTCGAGTGGCGTCGAGCCGCGATGGGCGACTCTTATCCCGTGGTGGCGAAAAAAAGTGTTTTCGGCGACTCTCACGCCACAAACGCGTGCGACGAGAGCGTGACACGTCATCGCTCGACCGAAAACGAACGATGCGCGTAGTGTACCGGTACACAAACGCCAATACGCGTGCGAAAATGGCGAAAAAGCGAAAAAGCGAAAAGTTCCGTGGAAAAAACCGTCGTCTCCGCCGTCTACGCCGTCTACGCCGTCTACGCCGTCTGGCCTTCCCCCGCGGGCTCCCAGCCGCGCGCGCGCGCCTCCGCCTCGCACGTCTCGAGAACCTCCCACGCCGAGGCGCTCTCCGCCGCGGTGAACGACGTGAACGCGTCTCGGACGTCAGAGCGGGCTTCATAAAAGTCGTCCTTCAGCCTCCGCGCGGCGGCGCGCGCCGCGTCTTGGCACGCCGGGCACGCGAACCGGCTCCACGACCCCGCGCGCGTGGCGAACGTGGCGAACCCTTGTCTGTCGCCGTCCTCGTTGATGGCGCGGGCGAGCCGCTCGAACGCCGCGCGGTCGCTCGCGCGCGCGAGGTCCGCGTGGTCGCCCCACCACGCGCCCGTCGCGGCGGCGTGGAAGTCGCGATCCGCCGCGCCCGTGAACCCGACGATGTATACGGAGTCCGACGGCGTCGGCGCCGTCGCGCGACCGCCCGCGAGCGCGAGGCCGAGCGCCTCGCACACGCGCGAACCCGCGACCGCTTCTCCCGAAGGCGCGAACTTTGCCACATCGCGCGCGCTCGTGGAGCACGTCGTCGCGCCGCGCCGCACGCAACACGAGACGCGTTCGGGGTTCACGCCGACGCGCTCGCGCCGGTCCGCGTCCATCTGCGTCTGCGCCGCCGGCTCGGCGACGGGCGCGGGTCGGAACCTTCGCCGTGACCGTCTCGAGGACCCCGACGGTGTTTCACCCTCGCCGCCCGCGTTCGAAACCTCGCCTCCGAGGTCACCGAGCGCGCGGAGCGCGACCACGGACCCGGGGCCGCCCTGAACGACGCGTCCGACGGCGTCGTATCCGACGTTGCGTTCGGCTCGCCGCGAAAAGTTGGGGCGGTCGGAGAACCCGCCGTGCACGTGCGCCACGAAGTCCGGGAGGAAGAGCTCCCTCTTCGCGCGCGTCGCCGCGACGTAAAGCAAGTTGATCTCGTCGGAATCCACCTCCGCCGAACCCATCTCCCCGAACCCGTCGTTCGTTTCCGCGAAGTAGCGCGCGCCGCGCCGCCGAATCCCGCCGACGTCCACGAAGTCGTGCCACAGCAACACGGACGGGTACTCGAGGCCCTTCACCTTGTGCGCCGTCGACAGCAGGAAATGCGCGCTCTCGTGTCGTTTCGGGTCCACGCACCTTTTGATCATGTCGTCGACGATGCCGGGGAGGTTCGAGCCCAGGCGGGCCACGATGCCGAGCTTCATCTGCATCTCTTTGTCGTCCGACAGCTGGCTCTGACGTCTCAGGATTCCCAGGCGATCGCGCGCCCGGCGCTCCTCCTCCGACGCCGCTTGCAAAAAGGCGAGCTCCTTCTTGGCGAACGTCGCGACGTACTTGTCGGAAATCTCGAGGAGGTCCTCCTCGCACGCGTACGTCGCCAGGCGGTACACGTCCATGAGCTGCTCCAGGCGCAGACTCTGCGTGCCGCCGACAATACCGAGGGTCGCGCCGGGGAAGCCGTGGATCATCTCCGCGGCTTCGAACACCGACGCGTTGGAGCGGCAGAGCACGACGAGCTGGCTGCGTCGTTCGAACCGCCGCGAGACGTATCGTCCTTTCTCTTTCGGATCCCGCGCCGGCGCGTGCGCCTTCAACGCGGCGTACGTGTTCGCCACCACCTTCACCGCGCCGGCCGCGGTCTCCGCGCGGACCGCCTCGCACAGCGCGTCGATCGTCTCGGAAGAGGGCTCGAGCGGAAGAGTCTCGTCGGCGGAGCGCGTCTCGCTTCGTTCCAACAGCGGCGGCGGTCGCCTCGGCGTTCGCGCGTCGCCCGCCTCGCGCGCGGCGCCCAGCACGGGCGCGGTCTCGCCCTTCAGGCGCAGCAGCGAGTTGGCCACCGCCGCGATCTCGCGGCCGAAGCGGAACGACCGCGAGAGCCGGCGCTCGGTGACTTTGCTCTTGTCGACGCGCGCCACCGCCGCGCGCATCGCGTCGCGCGCGCCCATGAAGGAGTAAATCTCCTGGTGCGGGTCGCCCACCAGGATCTTCGCGCAGCCCGTCTGCTGCAGGACGATGTCCGCCATCACGGGCGCGGCGTCCTGCGCCTCGTCCAGCATGAGCACCTCGAAGTCCAGGTGCAGCTTGGGGCGGGAGAGCTGGTACAGCTTCAGGTACCCGGCGTCCGTCATCTTCGATTTCAAGCACGTCTTGTCCTTCATGGAGGTCCACAGCTTCGTCGCCAGCGACACGAGGTCGCGCGCGGGCGTCGGAACCTCGCCGCCGCTCCGCCGAGCCTCCTCCGCGAGGCGCTTCTTCACGGCGCCCGAGTCGTACGTCCGGTCCAGGTCGCGTCGCGGGGGCACGTGCGCCTCCGACACCTCGGGGTCGGGGGAAATCAAAAACGCCTCCAGCGTGCGAATCGCCAGGATGTTGCGCTCGTCGCTCTGGGGCAATCCGGTCGCCTCGTGCACGTGGTGCGCGCGGAGCGCGCCGCGGTGGAACTTGCCCTGAAACAAAAACCCAAACTTTCGGTACGCCAAACCGTGGAACGAGAGCGCCTTCGTGTTCGCGGGGAACTTGCTCTTCGCCTCCTCCATCACCGCGCGGTTGAACGTGAGGTACGCGAAACGCTTGTCCGGCCGCCGACGCACGTACTCCAGCAACGTCGTGGTCTTGCCCGTCCCCGCGAACGCGCGCACGAGCATCACCTCGTCGTCGCGCACCTCCGAGGTGACCACCGCGAGCTGCTCGTGCGTGAGCTCGCGACGCCCGCTCGCGCTCCCGGGCGCGGCGTTCGCGCGCGCGAGCTCGATGGCGCCCGTCGCCTCCTCGACGTGCGCCAGCCGCGCCAGCCGCGCGAAGTCCACTTGCGACGGAAACGAAAACAACCCGGCGCGTTCCCGCCACGACGCGCTCGACATCGCCGCCACCAGCAGGTTGGCGAACTCGTCGAGGTCCAAACGAGGGCACAACTCCGCCACCACGCCGACTTCGGCGGCGTTCGCGGCGCACGTCTTCGCCGCGCGTTCGGCGCCCTCGAACAAGAAACGCATGGTGGTCGCGTCGTCCACCGCCGTGAACGCCGCCAGCGCCAGCAACGCCCAGCCGTCGTTTTCCACGAGACGCCAAGAAGAGAGTTCGCGCACCGTCGCCGCCAGGCCCGCGCCCGGCGCCGGGCCGAGCTCGGCGAGCGCGCGAGACGCGTCCGAAACCGAAACCGAAACCGACGCGTTTTTTTTTCCCGAAACCGAAACCGCGACGAGCGCCTCTCCGAGCGCGACCCGCGCGTGTTCGCGCTCAGCCTCGGCGTCGCGGAGCGCGTCCACGAGCGCTTCGCACGTGAGCGGCGTCGCGAAAGGGCGCCGCGACGGGTTCCCGTTCGACGCGTGGGACGCCAGGAACCGCACGACGCCGGCGGCGTTGACGACGCCGCGTTCCCGGAACCAATCGGCGTGCGCTTCGCGCCGCGCGACGAGCGCCGGGGTCGTCGCCGAAGTCGCGACCCCTTCGTCGTCGTTTTCGCGCGCCGCGTTACCCTCGTCGCTCGAGAGGTCGCTTCGGTTTTGGTTTTTGTCACGCCCCGCGTTGTGCGCCCAGCCGCGCAGGTGCACGGCCATCTTCGCGAAGCGCAGGAACGCCTCGTCGTCGACGGCGTCGCGCCAGCTGGCGCTCACGGCGCGCGCGTCGCCGAGCGCGCCCGCCGGCAGATTCGCTAAAATCTTCTGCTTCAGCGGCATGGGGAGCTCGTCCGCGAGGCAGCGCTTCTCGGCCTGCCCGCGGCTGCGGTCCGCGGCGGCCGCGAACGCGCCGAAGATGGAGCCTTGACGACACTTCTGCCTCGCCTTCTTCTCCTCCATCTTCAAATCCTCCTTCCTACGCTTCTCGGCGCGAAAGGCTTCCTGTTCCTCCTTGGACCACGCCGAGAAAGGCTTGGAGGGGTCGGAGGGCTTGAACCCCCTCCCCTTCGAAGGGGGCTTCGCCTTCCCGCCGGAGGGGGCGGCGGGCCGCGCGGAGCCGCCCGCGCGAGGTCCGAAGAACGGCGCGGGCACGGAAGACGCGTGGCGCTTCTTGGCCGCGCCGTCCAGATCTCGCTTCGCGGGGGGTGCCAGCATTTCGGCGGGCGTCGGATCCGCACCCCGCTCCTCCGTCTTCTCCTTCTCCCTCGCGCTCGCGCGCAGGATCGCGGACGCGGAGGTGAACCCGCCCGCGCCGCCGAACCCTGGCATCGCGATACGACCCCGGCACCGCCGCTGCGTCCCCACGGCGTGCACACACGTCTGAAGGTATCAAGTCGTCCGAGAGAAAACGTCAGAGGCGCGTTCAGTGGACGTCAGCGAGTGGCAGCGAGCGACTCCTGGCTGTTTTCAGCGGGTTTGAAATACTTCGTTCGTTCCAGAGCCTTGCGCACAGTGGCGAGCGATGAATCTGGGAGAGACGACCCCGAGCATCGGCGGCCCCTCCTTCCCGTGGGAGGCGCCGAACGTGTATCAGCACCTCATGGAGCTCAGGGCCGCGGGGAGGCTCCGCGAGGAGGATCTCGAAGGCTTGCCTGATGCCGAGTTCCTCGAAAAGTACGGCGCGGAGGAGTACTGGCTTCGGACGCGCGCGGCGCAGGAGGACGGCGCGGTGGGGTACCGGGGCCACGCCCCGCACGAAACGGGCGCGGGGGGTATCGGCGCCGAAGCCGCCGAGGCGGCGGCGCAGCAGGCGCGCGAGGAACCCGAGGCGTCCGCGCCGAAAAGCAACGACTGGTCCAACCCCGCTTTGCCTTCGCTGCGGGAGATTCGCGAGCACGGGTACTTGCGCCGGCACGCCAACGAGTCTCCCGCGCTTCGAGGTGGGTTCCGGCGTCTGTGCGACGAGGAGGAGCTGCATCCGGAGAACCGGGCCGCGGCTGGAATCGCCACGCCGCCGTGGACGAAGGACGCGATGAACGTCACCGCGACGACGTCGCTGGCGAGGACGGAGAAGAACGACTTCGTGTAATTAAAAGTGCGCTGTAAAACGAAAAGAGGACGTAATTGTTAGCCGCGCGACAGACACCATGGCCGCCGCGGCGCTGCCGACCGTGTTCATCAACCACGGCGGCGGTCCCTGCTTCTTCATGCCCGATGACGGCAGCGGCCCGTTCCCCGCGAACACGTGGCGCAAGATGGCGTCCAACCTGTCCCAGCTCGCGAAGCTCCCCGGCCCGAACGCGCCGAAGGTGAAGGCCATCTTGGTCGCCTCGGCGCACTGGGAGACCGAGGCGCCCGCGGTGACGGTCGCGGCGAACCCCCCGCTGCTGTACGACTACTACGGGTTTCCCCCGGAGACGTACGAGATCGAGTGGCCGGCGCCGGGCGACCCCGACCTGGCCCAGCGGGTCAAGCGTTTGCTGACCGGCGCGGGATTCCCGAACGTCCTGGAAGAAAAAAAGAGGGGCTT
>ENA-OUOG01001903-OUOG01001903.1-marine-metagenome-genome-assembly--contig:-NODE-1903-length-22941-cov-5.962911_pt1 | contig 22941 bp, 11 predicted proteins | sample MGYA00248635_ERZ508505 | MGnify/ENA primary metagenome ERZ508505 (study PRJEB26176, sample SAMN06267871) | marine metagenome | isolation source: Saanich Inlet, British Columbia, Canada | place: Pacific...
GGAACAAACGTCGGCGGCGCGAGCGCTTCCGTGAGCGCTTCGGACGTCGCTTCGGCGATTCAGCACGCCGCCATGCTTGCGGTGGTGATGCGTCGCGTCAAGAAGGCGCTGGCGAACGGCGAGAACGCGCCCACCAGCTGGGAGCAGTTCGCGGCGATCGTCGAGCGGAGCCAGGCTTCGGCGACGAAGGAGGAATTAAAACAGGACGCGATTTCGATGGACGGCGCGTTTCCCGCCACGCGGCCGTGTCCGTGCCGGAGCGGGCGAAAGTACAAGAGCTGCTGCTCGCCGCACAGGACGACCAACGGACGGGTGGTATCCTAGGGTGAGTTGTTGTGTTGGTGGGTCGAGTATTGTCGAGTTGGCACGCGCGCCGAAAAGACGGAGGGTTCGCTTTTCTCTTCATACACGTAGGCGAAGTCGGTTGTTTTCTCCTCCCGAAAACGCTTTCACAAACAAAAAAACCCTGCCAACGAAACACACGTCTCCGTCTCGAGAGTCCTCTCGTTCGACGCGTCGAGGCGCGCTTCGAAACTCGGGGGGCGGAATCGACGGACTCGAAGCGTCCGGCGATTCGCGGTCGTCGCCCCGAGGTGGCGCCTCCGCCGCGTCTCCGAGTTTCGCGTGCGCGCCCCGCGCCACGACACTCCTCGCCGCGCGCGCACGCCCTCCTCTCTCCTCCCCCTCCAGCACCATGGCGATCGACTTCGAGCTCTCCGGCCTGGGCCCCTCCGCCGCGGAGGACATCTCCCTGGAGGACATCCGGGAGGCCGCGGTGGAGTGCGGGTTCACCAAGCCCGGCGTCCCCGCGTCGAAGACGAACGCGCAGCGCGCCAACCTCACGACGTTTTTCAAGACGCTGGGCGTGACCAGCCTCTCGGGGTTCAAGAAGCGCTTCCACGCCGAGAAGCTCCCCTGCCCCTACCCCGACATGACCCCCCTCATCATGGAGAAGGTGCGTCGCGCGTGCTCTCGTTCGCGACACGAAGGGGGGCGTACTTAAACGCCGCCTCGAAAGCCTCGAGGCTCTCCCGAAAACCGTCGACGCGTATGTCCCGACGGCGTCACGAACGTGACGTTAGAAGAAGCTGACGCGTTTCCCGAGACGAAAACTTCAACCCCCGACACGAAAAAAAAAACGAACGCAGGACAAACCGAAAGTGGAGAAGATCACTTGGTCCGTCCCCGACGTCTCCGAGTACGACGCGCTCGTGTCTTCGTGGGAGGATAAGAAGTGGCGCATGCTCCCCAAGCCCGGCGGCGCGGTGGTGAAGCCGGACGACTGGTACGTGCTTCACGGGTTCCAGAAGCAGGTCGAGGAAGGCAACTGCAAGGCGGAAAAGCCCATGTGGGCGTCGCACGGCGGACTCGACTTCGACGGCCGCGAGCGCTGGGAAAAGTGGTCCGCCGCCAAAGGTTTGAAGGACGACGACGCCAAGCTCAAGTTCTGCCAAGCCTACGGCAAGGCCATGAGCGTTGAGCGCAAGGAACTCAACTTCAGGAAGTACTGAGGGAAAGGAGACGACGATAACGCGGTAGTAATGCGAAGAGCCGATGTTCTGCCGGCCGCGGGTTCTTCGTTCGCGAGACGAGAGACGCGCGTTCGGAGACGCGCGGGATGTTCCAATGTTCCACAGACAATTTGTTTTTTCGACGAAAAAAACGCGTGTGTCGACGCTCTCATCGCATCACAGATGGCCGCGCTCGCCATGCGGCGCTTGGCGCGCGTCGCGGAGCGTCTCCGGGCGGGGATCAGGACACCGCCGGCGACGTGTCCGCGGGACGCGCCTCGCGCGCGCCTCTTCGCGTCATCCCCCCCCGAGGCGTCCGCCTCCGCGAGGGTGCTCGCTCGGGACGGGCCGGGCCTCGCGGACTTCCTTCGCGCCGATCCGAGCGGCGGCGGTCGGTGCGGCGCGGCCGGTTCCTCGGCGGTGCTGGCGGATGACGCGACGGCGACGTCCGCTTCGGGCGCGCGACGCACGGCGTACGTGGAGACGTACGGGTGCCAGATGAACGTGAGCGACTCCGAGATCGTCGCGTCCGTGTTGCGTTCGCACGACTACGTCATGACGGACGCGCCCGAAGACGCCGACGCCATCTTAGTCAACACCTGCGCCATCCGCGACGGCGCCGAGGCCAAGGTGTGGCACAGGCTCAGGCAGCTGCGCGCGATCAAGGCCGCCAAGACGCGAGCCAACAGGCGCGCGGCGAAGCGAGCCGCGCAGGACGTCTCCGGCGTGTTCGAGGACGAGAGCGGCGCAAAGTCGAAGGTACCCGTGGTGGGCGTGCTCGGCTGCATGGGCGAGCGCCTCAAGGAGAAGCTCTTGGAGCGCGACGGCCTCGCGGACCTCGTCGCGGGACCGGACGCGTACCGGGACCTGCCGAGGCTCATCGACGCCGCCAGAGGCGATGAGGTCGATGCCCTCGCCGGTGGACGCCCTTCTTCCAGCGCCGCGAGCGTCGGCGCCGACGCCGACGCCGCGCTCGCCGTCGCGACGGAGAAAAAAAAACGAAACGAAAACGAAAACGAAAACGAAAACGCGTCGCGCGATTTCTCATCCGTGATGAACGTGCAGCTCTCCGTGGACGAGACGTACGCCGACATCGCTCCCGTGCGCAAGAGCGACGCGACGCAAAATCCCACCGCGTTCGTGTCCATCATGCGCGGCTGCGATAACATGTGCGCGTTCTGCATCGTGCCGTTCACGAGGGGGCGCGAACGCTCGAGGCCGTTTTCGTCAATCGTGGACGAAGCGCGTCGGTTATCGCGGGAGGGGTACAAAGAAGTGACGCTTTTGGGCCAGAACGTCAACTCCTACGCCGACAAGAGCGGAAAGTTTTTCGCGGAGAGCCGGAAAGGTGAAAAAGCGAACGCCTTTGAAAGGAGCGACGACCCTTTCGAGCCGTATTACGCGCGCGGGTTTCGTTCGGTGTACAAACCTTCGCGCTCGCGGGACGGCGCGATGCGTTTCGGCGAGCTGCTTGACCTCGTCGCGGACGTCGACCCCGAGATGCGCGTGCGGTTCACCTCGCCGCACCCGAAGGACTTCCCCGACGAGGTTCTGCAGATCATCAACAGCCGTGCGAACGTCGGGAAGCAGCTGCACATGCCCGCGCAGAGCGGGAGCACCTCCGTGTTGGAACGCATGCGACGCGGGTACAGCCGCGAGGCGTACCTCGATCTGGCGACGAAGGTCCGTTTGACCATCCCGGGCGTCGCCATCAGCAGCGACTTCATCGCCGGCTTCTGCGGCGAGACGGAGGAGGAGCACGAAGACACCGTCTCGCTGATACGGCAGGTCAAGTACGAAAGCGCGTTCATGTTCGCGTACTCGATGCGCGAGAAAACGGGCGCCGCGAGGCGTCTAACCGATGACGTCCCGGAGGCGACCAAGAAACGACGGCTCGCCGAGATCATCGCCGCGCAACGCGAAGAGGCTCTGCTCGCGAACGAGGCGGAGATTGGCAAAATCGTCTGCGTCTTGGTGGACGGCGCGGCGCGGAAAGACAAGACGGAAAAGCTCGCGGGGCGGACGTGCGCGAACAAGAGAGTGGTGGTCCGTCGGGCGACGGCGGCGGAACGGTTCGATCGAGACAAAGAGACGGGTTTCGGCGTAAACGACGTCCCGCTGAGAATCGGGGAGTACGTCGCGGCGCGCGTGACGGGCGCGAACGCGTCGACGCTCTTCGCCGAGCCGGTGGCGAGGACCACCCTGAGCGAGTTCTATCGGGAACGATGATGAGAAAAGCAAAGCGAGCTTTTAGACGCGTATTCTTTTCGTTAACCTTCGTGCTTTGTAGACTACTTTCAGTAGACTAAGAAGAACTATACTTTCGCTCACAGACGGCGTCTCTCTCGCGCGCGCGCTCACGTCACGACGCGGACGCCTTCGCTTTCCAGGAGCCGTTTCACGCGTTTCACGGTCGTAACGCTCGGTGGTTTCATTTCACTCAGCGGGTACTCCAGCCCCATTGTACGCCACTTGTACGCGCCGAACGTGTGGTAGGGCAGAAGCTCCACCCCGGCGACGTTAGCGTGGCGCTTGGCGAGCCGCGCCACGGAAAGAACTTCGGCGTCCGAGTCCGTGGCGACGTCGCGAAAGTCTTTCCGCGGCTTCGTTTTCGTTTCTCTCCCGGAGGCGTTCACGGTTCGTCGTTTAACTCGTTTGTCTTCGGAAGCGGACGCGTCGCCGTCGCTGCCGTCGCTCATCAGCACGTACCGCAGCCACGTCGTGACTCGAAACGCCTCGCACGCGTCGAGGAACGCCAGCATCACGCGATGCGGTCGCGTGTCGTGCGACCCCGTGATTTTTTCGTGCTTCGCCGGGTCGGGGCTCTTGACGCAGACGAGCGCGATGTCCACCGCGGGCAGCAGATCGTTCCACTGCCTTTCGACCCCCGCCGCGGCGGTGTCGATGGCCGCGGTCAAGCCCAGCTCCTTCGCGCGCAAGCACAGCGCCTTGCAGAACCGGGGCTGCAGCAGAGGTTCGCCGCCTGATATCGTAACGCCGCCGCCGCTCTTTTTATAGTAACCGAGTTTCGGCAGCAGAGGCTGGAACACCTGCGACACGGTCATGGTCTTGCCCGAGGAGGGCGACCACGAGTCGGGGTTGCAGCAGAACACGCAACGCTTGTTGCACCCCTGCAGGAACACGATCGCGCGCACGCCGTGGCCGTCCACCGCGGTGAACGACTCGACGCTGTGCACGCGACCTGTCGTGCGCGTCGCGCGTTCCGAGACGAGAGCGTCAGCGAGACTCGCGAGCTATCGCGTCGGGGGGAAACGGGGACGCGTTCGCGAAAGGACGCACCGCGCGCCTCGCCCAGGTCTTCGATGTCCTCCTCGTGGCGCGTCGAGGGCGTCGTCGACGCGGCGTCGCCGCAGTCGTGGCACGCCATGGCGGGGCGAGCGAGTGTGTCCAGAGAACGTCTCTCGGGTGTCGAGAAAACAGAGAACTCGAGAACTCCTAAGGTCTCTGTCACGCTTCGCGGCCGATGCCGCATTTTGATTGGCCGCGAGGGTTTGCGATTCAGATGCTGACGCGATGACCAGAGCAGGTGTGACGAAACATTCTCCATTATCGATCGCACACTACTACTGTGAGGTGAGGACGCGACCCGAACGGCGCCGCGCTGTTCGCACCCTTCTGCATCCACGAAGCGCGCCACGCGCGGGCGACGCGAGCGCTCGCGCGGGTCCGGGGGACGTCCCCCCCGGGACGTTCTCGTGGAGGGATTTTGTTTGTTCGTTCTTCCCCTCGAAGGCATCCGAAACCGACTCATCCGCTGACCGCCCCCCCCATCCCCTCGCAGTCGCACCGCTCAATCAGCCACACACACGACGATGGCCGCCTCTATGACCGCCTCCGCCCTCTCCACCCGCGCCTTCACGGGCGCGCGCCTCGGCAAGACCCGCCGCGCCTCGTCCTCCACCTCGCGTTCCGCGATGGTGGTGCGCGCGAAGCAGACGGACGAGGCCACGGTGCTGGCGAAGTACCCCGACGGCGGCCCCGTGTTCTGCGTGCAGGTCGACTGCCACATGGGCACGAACAGCACCGGCATCGTGATGCGCGAGGGCGACGAGGGCCGGCCGGTTGTCTCCGCTATCCGCCCCGGCGGGACCGCCAAGAACAAGCTCAAGATCGGGGACGTGTGCCTCGCCACCACCTACACCGAGCTCGTCGCCGACCCCGACAACAAGACCCTGAAGTGGGGCACGCCCACCGTGGGCTGGTTCGACACCGAGGGCGAGCCGTACGCCTCGTCCATCGCCGCCATGGAGACCAACTCCGCCACGCTCAACCTCATCATGTTCCGACCGGAGTAAAGTGAGCGCGCGGCGCGAAAAAAAAAAAAAGCCGCCGAGACGAGAAGACGAAACGCGGCGCCGAGACGCGAACTTACGGTCGACTTAGCACGTAGCGTCGACAAAACGTGAGCCTAGCCTTTCGGCGAGACGACGTCGAACGTCGCGAACGGATGGATTCTGAATACGGAACGAAGCACGTATAGTTAACTATATCGAGTACCGTGTATATTACCTCTCTCGTGGTGGCTCTCGCGCGGCGCGACGTTCGCGTCGCGCGCGTATTGATAGACGGAAACCGTTTTTCACGACGGCGCCTTTCACGCGTCTAAAGACCGCCTAATAAACCGTCGGTACTAAAGACAAACTCCTCCACACGGCTACTCCAAACCGGCATCCCTGGGTCCCACTCTGAACCCCCCCGCGTAGTTGAGCCAGGGCCACTTGTGTACCATCCAGGGGTACAGGTCTTTGTCCGCGCCGGCGATCACGCCGTCCACGTTTCCGGGCCACTCCGCGATTGCGGCGCCGTATTCGTACGCGGCGCCGTCGCTTCCGCGCACGACCCACCCCCCGCGGTTCGCGAAAAGCAGAGCCTCGCCCGCGCACGTGTCCCAGCGCTTCGTGCCCTTCGCCGGGAACACCCACGTGTCCACCACTCCGTCCAGCATCAACGCCACCTTGCCGCCCGCGCCGCCCGTGCGCATCACCAGAGAGGGGTACAGTTTGTACACGGCGCCCTCCACAAAGGGCGACGGGTGCGAACGCGTCGTCGCCACGCGAAGATTTTTCACGTCGGCGCGCGCAGGTTTCATCACCGGGCTCGCCTTGTGCGGCTCGCGGCCCGGGTGGGAAAGCACGCCGAGCCCGGGGACGCCCCACAGCGTGCGTCCCGTACCGAAGGAGCCTTTCGGGAAGGTCTCCAGGTCATCCTCCGGGTTTTTGGTCTTCCGCTTGGGTTTCCAGCCCTCCGCGGCGAGCGCCGCCTTTCGCTCGGCGCGCGCCGCCACCGCCGCCAGCACCGACGCCGCCGGCTTCCCGTCCGTCCCCACGAAGGGCTGGTGGATCACGCCAGCCACCGGGACGCCCTTGACGGCGACGCCGATCAAAACCGTGACCCCGCTCCAGAACTCGGGACCCTCCACGAACTCGCGCGTGCCGTCCAGGGGGTCCACCCAAACAGTCACGTCGCTCTCCGCGCACGCCGGGTGCGAAAACAACGTTTTATTTTCTTTTTCGTCGCCGTCCTTCCCCGGAGGCGTGGCTTTCTCCTCCTCGCGGCGTCTGGCCGCCTCGACGAGCCTCGCCTCCGCCGCCGGGCCCACCTCCAGCTCCGGCGGGAGCAGGAGCTCCCAGTCGCGCACGAAGTCCGCGACGTGCGCCAAGCGCGCGTCGCTCATCAAAAGGCTCAAATCGTCGTCGTCCACGGAGCCGTCGGCGTTTGCTACGCCTCGTTTGGCGAGCGCCCCCTCGGACGCTTCTTCGCCAAACACGGAGACCACTTTGCCAAACGTGCGGCGCAGCGTATCGCAAATCAAACGCTCAGACCGGCGGTCCGCCTGCGTCTGCGGGTCGAGCGCGACTGGAGTCTGACTTCCGGTCGCGGTCGACCGGTCACCCGAATCACCCGTGTGACCGGTTTTCTTCTTGTTCGACGTCTTGACGCGTTTCTTCGTCGAGTCGCCCGTCTCGTTTTTTTCGCGCTCGTCTTTTCCCGTCTCGCTCTTGTCCTTGACGGCGCCCATGTGGCCGCTCTCGGCGACGCCGCGCACGATGTCCCCCGCGTCGTCCGCCAGCGCGACGCACACGCCGAGGATCTCCGCCACCAGCCGGCTGACCGGCCCGCGTCTAAGCGGCGGGACGTCCGCGTCCGCGCGAGGGGGAGGCGCGTCCGGGTCGACGTCCTTCGCGTCTCCGGGCTCGCCGTTTTCGCACATCTCCAGCCCCTCTATCCCGCGCGTCGCGCAAAAGAGCAAGTGCTCGGCGCATCTTCTGTGCGCGCCCATGTTGGTCTTCGCGTGGTTCCGGCGCATGCTCTCGGGCGTGACCGTCTTCCAGACGTCCCCGGCGAGGTACCGCGCGTAGTCCGCGAAGTGCACCGCCAAGTCCCGACGCAGACGCGCGTCGTCGTACTCCGCCGCCGCCGCGCGGCCGGCGTCGCCGCGCGAGCGCAAGTCGTTTGAAAGCCTCGTGAGGTAGGCGTCGATCAAGTCGTCGACGCGTTTGAGCGCGTCGGGGGACAGACTGGTCGTGAGGAAGTACGCCAGGTCGTGCGCCGCACCCCCCGGGCCGGTCCACTGCCAGTCGATCACCGTCGGCGCGGTGGGCGCGTCCGTCTCCGGGGGCTCGTCCCCTTGGTCGTCATCCGCATCCTCCGCAAAACGCTTCGGCCGCGCGACGCGGCGAAACACGATGTTGGCGGCTTTGAAGTCGCCGTGCACGAGCGTCGCGCCGCCGTTCTCGCAGTTGGGCGTGCCCCACTCCGCGCGCAGAGCCGCGCGGGACAAAGCCGGGCCGGCGCGCCTGAGCCGCTCGCCGAAATCCTCGCCGCACTTCGAACGCAGCTCGGACGCGAGAGCCTTGGAGGCGGCGCGCGTCGCGGCGTCGTCGGCGTCGTCGGAGTCAAAGGCGTTTAGCAAGCCGCGCCAGGTGGCGTCCATGGAGGGCAGGTCGAAGTCTCTTTTCTCGAGGGTCCAGTAGCCGCCTCGGGGCCACAGGTCGTCGGGGATGGGCGGCGAGTCGGGAAGCCCGCGCCACCAGTGCGCGTGGAAAGAAGCCAGCCACTGCACGGCCGCGCGCGCGCGGTAAAAGTCGCACGTCCCGGGGAGCTTGGCGGCTGTGGCGGCGGTGCCGACGACGGGGGGGCCCGGGCCCGCGACGGAATCCGCCGGCGCGTTTGATGCGTTTGATCCATCCGCGCCCGCTCCGGGACCGATATATCCGGACCCATCTTTGTCTTTGTCCTCCTTCTTCGCGAGCGCGGCTTCGTTCTCGTGCAGCATCACGCTGGTGGTCTGGTTGGCGATGGAACTCGTCACCGCACCGGTGAGCGCGCCCACGCTCACCACGGGCGGCGGGTTCGAATCGTCATTCGCCTCCGCCGCGTCGGCGAGTGTTTTTTTAAGCCGCTCCAGCGCCTCCTCCTCCCGGCGCTTCTGCAGCGCGCCCGGCCTCGGGCGCGCCGCGTCGTCCATGACCACCGTGAACGCGTCCGCCAAAGCGTCACCCTCTACCAGGTACACGAAGGGGGTCGCCCAGCTCCCGTAGTCGCCGCCGCGCGCCCCAGGCGCTCTCGACCGTTCGCGGTACATAGCGCACTCGCACGCGAACGAGCGCCTCGTGCGGTCGCGGTGTGTTTCGTCTCGGAAGGGCACTGAGGTGGCGTTGAGGTCCACGTGCTTGACGATGAGGTGCCTGCTGCCCAGCAGCAGAGGCGTCTTTCTTGGAACCTCCACGCCACGCTGGTCCTTCGTCGTGATCACTCGGTCGTGCGTCGTCACCGGGATCACCACCGTGTTGGCCTGCACGATGACGCGGTCCGCGTGCACGATGAGCGTGTCGAAGCGGATGCCCGCGCGGCGCACAGCCTCGGACGCGAGCTGCTCGAAGGCGCTCCGCTTGGTCTCGGAGGATGCCTTAGCCACGGCGGACGTGGGCGCGAACACCACCGCGTCCATCGGGCTCTCCAGCGAGATGGGGGGCTCCTCCGGCGGCGGGGGCGGGACCGAACGGGAAGCATCGGCGGTGGAGTGCATCATTTTGGCGGTGGTCTTGAAGTACGGGCGACGCCCGAGCCTTCCCACGGGCACCACGTGCCGGGCGGTCGGGGGGAGGGGTTCGGGGGTTGGTACCGCGCTCCACGTCGGCGACGCAGGGACCCCCGGGAGCAGAACGCTCGCAGCAGCCGTGGTAGGCGTCAGTGGTGGACTCGGTGCGACGCGACTATGACAACCACCGCCGCTTTGAAACGCGTTTTGCTGCCGGCTGCTTTCGCTGAAAACGCGTCAGGCAAACAACTCGCGAGCCATGTGGCGAATTTCGGCTGAGAGCTGAGTCACCTCGGGAACGCGAACCGTCGTGGGAGGCTGTTGGTGGGGAGGATGTTGCGGCGCGCCGCGCACAGCGGGGAGCGCGCGGGGGGTTCGGACGCGCGGGGTTTCTCGGCGCGCGCGGGGGCACCGCGCCCGATTCTGTGGCATGCTCTCCGGCTCGGACCCGTTCGCCACCCTCGGGGTGTCACCCGGGGCGAGCCGGGATGACCTGACCCGCGCGTTCAGGCGGCTGGCGCGGATCACGCATCCCGATAAGGGCGGAGACCCCGAGCGGTTCAAGGCTGTGACCGAGGCGTACGACGCCGCGCGTCGCATCGTCTCCCGCGGGGACGACGTGGCGGGGACGCGCGCGTCTGAGCCCCGCGAGCGATACGACTGGCGCCGGGGCAGGTGCTCGTTCGAGACGCGCGGGGAGGGCGCCGGCGGGACAGCGAGGGAGCCGAACCGTTGCGACGGCGCGGGCGTGTCGTTCGACGCGGCGCGTCCGCGCGGCGGCGGACGCGCGGACGGCCACCGCGCGGCGACGCGTCGCGCGGACCGCGCCGAGGCCGACGACGCGGACGCGGGATCCGGGACCACCTCTTCGTGTTCCTCCTCGTGTTCCTCGTCGGAGGACGGGGACGAAGACGACGCTTTACCCTCGGAACGCGCGAGGCTTTTAAAAAAAAGAGAAACCGCCGAGACGCCTTCGGCGGTGTTGCCGCCGCGCGCCGCCGCCGACGGTACCGCGCGCCCCGCGGTCTCGGTGGCGTGCTCGCGCGACGGGGTGGTCGCGGTGGCGTGCCTCGATGCTGGCGTGCGCGTGTGGGACGCCAATAAGGGCGCGCTCCTCGCCGAGCACGCGTTCGTTCCGGCGGTTTCGGCGCCGGAGGAGGAGGCGCCGACGGAGCGAAAAGAAAAAGGCGCCGAAGCCTTTGGGAAGAACGAAGAATCGAAAACGCGCGCTCCGCGCGCCTCCGACGCGTGGTGGGTTTTGGACGGGCGAAGCCTCCTGGTGGCGTACGACGAAGGAAGCGTTTTGTTCTGGGATACCCTCTTGAACGACACCGACGCGAACGAAAAAAACCACGCTTCGGGTTCGTCGCCGTGTCCTTCGAACGGCGACGGCGGCGACGGATGCGCGCCGGACGAACCGAACACGCGAGCGAGGACGCCGACGCGAACGAGAACGGAACTGGACATGTCCTCCCCCCTCTCCCTGCGCGGCCACCGCCGCCGGGTCGTCGCGTCGGCGTGGTTCACAGATCCGAAAGAAAAAGAAAAAGAAAACGCCATCGATGTCCTGGTCACCGCGTCGCTCGACTCGACCGCGCGCGTCTGGCGATTCTCCGCGAAAGAGGGGAGGTGTTTGTCGTTTTCGGCGGACGCGAGGGACGGAAAGAACGGGTCGGCGGCGCCACCGATTTCCGATAAAAAACCCCGAACCGCCTTCAGGCGGCTCCTTTCATGCACGATCCTTCCCGGGGAAGGATCCTCCTCGCGCGGCGGCGCGTGCGTGACGTGCTGCGCGATCACCGCGGACGGCGCGTTCCTCGCCACCGGCGACTCGGACGGCGTTTTTTCCGTGTGGGCGTTTCGCGATTCAAACCCGTTCGTGATCCTCGCGCAGCGCGTCCGGTGGGCCGGCGACGCGTCTGCCCGCGCGGACGACGCCATACTCAAGTGCGCGTTCGTGGACGCGGAACCTCCCTTTGAACCGGAAAGCTTCGGGGGCTTTGGGGGTTCGGGAAAAAATGCGTGTGAGGACCGAGACGGGTACCGACTGGTCACCGCGCACTACTCGCGCGACGCCGACGCGTCGCGCCTGCTCGTGTGGCGCGTCGCGCGGAAGAGGAGTAAACTTGTCGCGCGAGAAAACGGCGGGAAAAAAAACGTCACCTTCGCGACGGCGTGCGAGGAGAGCGGCGACGATACCGACGAGGACCGAACCCGAACCCACGATACTGACGATGCGACGTTCGTCGCCGAGGACCGCGCGTTTTCCGACCACGCCGAGATCCGCGGGTACGAGCTTTGCGTCCCCGCCGGCGGGCGCACCTGGCGCGGCCGCGTCGCGGACGCGAACGTCTCCGACGGCGGCGGCGCGCCGAAACTCGTCGCGTGCGGCGCCGCGGGGTGGGTCACGGTGATGGAGGTGACCGACTCCGGCGGGAGGTACTCGTTCGAGACGCTGTACACCTCGTACGACGCGAACGTCGGTGCGCGCCGAGCGCGTTTCCTCACTTTGCTAAGTCCGCGGCGGGACGACGGAACCAAAAAAGACGCGCCGAAACAAAACGGAGCGCTCGTCGTCGTCGCCGGCGAGGACGGCGTCATCGTCGCGCGCGACGCCGAGGACGGCGAAGTTTTGGCTCGGTTCGCGGTTCCGAACGGCACGGGCAGCGTTTGGTCCCTGGGCGGCTTCAGCTCGCGGGACGAGCGATGCGCGTTCGTGGTCGCGGGGACCGCGGACGGCGAAGTCGCGCGCTGGAAGGTGCCCGGAGACCTCTTCGGCGGGTCATAAGTCGACTACTATCGAAAGTTTTACCTTCGTACCTTAGGTAATAAACAACGCCCTATATAACAGTCGTCGACTATATACGTTCACATCTCGAACGCGTTTTTCCTGGTGTACACGAACACCTGGTCGAGGTTCTCGCCGACTCGCGTGACGCGCAGCGTGTCGTCGACGTACGTCACCACCGCCTCCGCCTCGACGGCGCCGCCGTCGACGACGCCGGACATGAGGTCGGACGTCGGCACGACAATCTGGTCCAGCACAACGCCCCCCACGTTGGCGTTTCGCACTCGCGTCGTCCTCGGCGCCACGAGCAGCGTGTCCCCGTCGCCTCCTTGCTTCACCTTGACGTTCGCGGTGGAGACGACCGTGCCGCTGATCCCGTCTAAAACCGCGAAGAAGGGGTCGAAGATTTTCATCTCCACCTCGCTCACGAGCTCGTTTGATTCGAGCGAAAACGTCTGTTGGATTTGGCCGAAAGGACCCCTCGTCCCGGCGACGGGGAGACCCGCCGTGAACTCGAACAGCCTTTTCGCGAGGTCCTCGCCCCCGGGGACGATCTTCTGGAAGCCCCAGAAGAACGGTGAGGAGCGGAACGCCTCGACGTTGGCGTACACCAGGCACCACTCGCCGTCGACCGCGCGCGCGGGCTCGGTCGTCGGGTTCAGAAACTCGAGCTCCACGAGCACATCTTCGATGACCGCGCGCGAATCGCGATCCGCCTGCTGACCGCGGCTGGTCGCCGCGGCCAGACCCAGCAGACGCCGCACCAGAGCCTGCCGCTCCAACGCGTCGTAATCCTCCGCCGCGGGGGACGGAGGGGACGGGGACGGAGGCGCGACCGGGGACGCCGCGGGGGGCGGGGACGCCGTCGGGGACGCCGCGGACGCCGCGACGGTCGGGGCCGAGTCCGTCTCGGGAGACGTCCCGGAGGCGGGGGCGACGACGCGCGAGCGCGTCGAGACGACGCGCGCGGCGCGGCGCGCGCGTGCGACGCGCGCGGCGGCGGGAACGGCGAGCTGGGAAGCGAGCGACGCCATCGCTCGGTCGTCACCGCGGGGCCTGCGCGCGCAGCGACAAGTGTCGCGAAGCGACGTGTTTTTTTTCGGTCGCTCTCCGCCGCTCGATTCGGCGGATTCTGGTGACTGGATGCGCCGTGCGCGCGGGGTGTGCGCCGAGGTCGGGTGGGCACCTGAAATCGCAGAGCCCGACGCGAAGGTCGTACTCGACGTTTCACGCATTCTCCCAGATCTCGTTCATTCAGAACGCCCCGCGCGCACAGGGCGCCGCGACAGGACCCCGCTGTCTTTCTCGCGCCCCGCGCCTCGGAGCCTGACCCGCGTCGGCGCTTTCCTCGATGCGTCTCACGGTGACCACCGAGGACGACAAGATCGTCACCGTCGAGGTTGATGCCGAGACGCAGGTTGCGAATCTGAAAGCCATCATCGAGGCGGAGACGGACCTGCCCGGCGCGACGCAGGCGCTGGTGTTCAACGGGCGCGAGCTCGTGGACGCCTCGACGCTCGCGTCGAGCGGCGTGAAGGACGGGGACTTAATCATGGTCCTGACAAAACCTCCCCCCGGGTCCATGAACCCCGCGGCCCTAAAACCGGACGGCTCGGCGGTCGATCCCGGTGCGTTCCAGACCCACCTGAAGAACGACGCGCATCTCATGCGTCAGTTGCGGAGCGGGAACCCGGCGCTGCACGCTGCGGTGCTGAACCCGGACTTTGCGCCGATGCAGGCGCTCCTGCGCGACGCGCACCGCGCGCGCGCCGAGGCGGAGGCGCGGCGCAACGCCGAGATCGACCTGCTGAACGCGGACCCGTTCGACCTCGAGGCGCAGAGAAAAATCGAGGAGGCGATTCGGCTTCAAAACGTCGACGCTAACTACGAAACCGCGATGGAGACGACGCCCGAGGCGTTCGGGAGCGTCATCATGCTCTACGTGGACATGAAGGTGAACGACCAACCGATCAAGGCGTTCGTGGACTCCGGCGCGCAGATGACCATCATGAGCCTCGGCTGCGCGCAACGTTTAGGTCTGGAGCGCCTGATCGACCGCCGGTTCCAGGGCACGGCGAAAGGCGTCGGCACGCAGAAGATCATCGGAAAAGTGCACCAGGCGCCCATCGTCATCGCCGACGTGTCGATGCCGTGCGCCATCACCGTGCTCGAGAAGGAGCAGGACATCGACTTCATCTTCGGACTGGACATGCTCAAGCGGCACCAGTGCTGCATCGACCTGGAGAAAAACGACCTAAGGGTGGGGAGCATAGGAAAGAGCGTGCCGTTCCTCACCGAGCACGCGTTGCCCGCGGCCGCCAAAGCGATCGACGACGCGGAGGCGGAGGAAAGAAACCGCGCCGACGACGGCGCCGGCGCCGCGCCGGGACCTGTGACCGAACCCGTGACTGAAACCACCGGAAACGTCTCCGGTGGCGTTCCTGGTGCTTCCGTGACCCAAACCCAAACCCCCGCCCCCGCCCCAGGCGCGTCCACGGAGTCGAAGATCGCGAAGCTCGTCGAGCTCGGCTTCGATCGCGCGAAGTGCGCGGAGGCGCTCGAGGCGAGCGGAGGGAACGAGGAGTACGCCGCGTCGCTCCTCTTCAGCGGGTTCTGAGGATGCGTTTTGAAACCGATAGTATTAATACATCGATAACACGGGAAATGTTTGTTTAGAAAGCGCGAGCGGGTACGAGATCGTGAAATACGCGCACGACGCGACGCGACCGGTACGCGCGACGAACCGGGTCGAAATGATGATGAATTAATAAGTCTCACGCGTCCTCCGTCGCCTCGGCGGAGACTCGAACCTCCGGCGCCGGCGACGCCGCGCGCGACCCCGCTCCCGAACCCGCTCCCGATCCCGGCGCGGCGAACGGCGCGGCGTCCAGCTTGAGCTTCGAGATGGCCGCGCGCGCCGCCTCGGCGAGGCCCTTGCCTCGTCCCATGGAGAACCCGCGCGTGCCGTCCGGCATGGACGCCTGCGCGAAGACGCGGCCCTGCGTGAACTGCGTGCTCGCCGGGCGATCGCCCGTCGGCTCGGCGCCGAAATCAGATGATTTCGAGTTGACAAACGTCGGCCGCGTCGGCGCGGGAGCCTCCTTCGTGCGCACGATCCGGCGCGCCTGCGGGTCCTTCCCCCCGCCACCCGGCCCGTCCCCGCGCCGACCGCGGAGCTGCACGGGGAGGGTCACGCAGTACTCCACCTCGTCCCCCTCGCGCAGAGTCGCGCCGCCCTCGACGTCGCTCCCGTGGAAAAAAACGCGCGTCTTACCGGCGGCGGCGCGACGCGCGTTTCGCTTCTTCTTCGCCTCCGCCTTCGCCGCCGCCGCGGCAATCTCGCTCTCGTACTGCCACTTCTCGCCCTTGCCCTTCGCGGGGGTCTCGGAAGGGTCCTTCTCTTTCTCCGGTTCGTCCGTGGGTTCGGGGGTCGCGTCGGCGGTTTCCGACGCGCGCGCGTCGTCGTCGTCGTCGTCGTCGTCGTCGTCGGCGCCGTCGTCGCTCGCGGCTTGGTCGGCGTCGCCGGCGCTCGCGGCGACCGCCTCCGGGTCGTCGTGCTCGAGAAACCCGTAGCTCCCCTGCTGCTTGACCGCGACGACGACGCCGGAGAAGCGCACGGGCTCGACGGCGGTCGCCGTCTTGCGCTTCGTGCGCGTGTCCGTCCGCACCTTGAACCGCACCACGTCCCCCGGCCGGGGGTTGGTTTTGGCATCCGCCAAGCCGGCGCGCGAAAACGCCAGCCTGACTTTCCCCCGGGGCTCGGTCTCCTTCTTCGCGTCTTGACCATCGACGCCGCCTTCGTTCGAGCCGCCTTCTTTGTCGTCGTTCGCCGAAACAGGCGGAAGCGCACGCTCGGGCGTGACGCCCTCAACGAACGTCGCCTCGTCGTCCGAGTCGCGGAGGGCGCACTCCAGCGCGCCGGGCGCGCCGCCCTGCTCGCCGCCGCGCGCGCCGTATCCGCCGGCGCGGCCAAACACAAGCCGCTCGACGCAGACGCCGGTTCGAAACGTCTCCTCGACCGTCTCGAACACCGCGCTGCCTTTGGGCGCTAAGCGGATCGCCACCGCCACGGGCTTATCCTCGCCCCGCCTCTGGCCGGGGGCCTGCCTGTGCTCCACCTTGAACGCCACGTCTTTGCCCACCGAAACCGCCGCCTCGCCGCCGGTAACCTCGGTGAAGTGGAAAAACACGTCGTCGCGACGCGCGCAGCACTTGATGAACCCGTAGTTGGCCTTCATCACGGAAACCACGCCGAGTTCCAACGACGGGTCGCTTAAATCCAGGTCGTCTTCCGAGGCAGTCGCGCCGGCCGCGAAGGAGTCTTCAGACTTCTTCTCCTTGCCCCAGCGGTCCGCGTCCGACCCCGTCGCGTTCGCCGACGCCGCGCTTTTCGCCTGCTCGCGCAAAAACGCCTTCTCGCGCGCCTCGATCTTTCGAGCCTCCTCCTCGGGCGCCAAAGAAACGTCCACCGCCGTGGGCTTGCCCGAGCGCCCGTCCTCGCCCCGCGAGAACGTCACGGCACACCCCAGGTTCAAATCCCGCTCGCGCGTGTCCCCGGCGAGCTGCGTGTAGTGGAAGAAGAGGCTCGGGTTGGGGGGTCCGCGCGTTTTTGTCGGATCGTCCAGTCGCCCGCCGATCTTGCGGATGAACCCGTACGAAGGCGTGAGCTTCTCCACTCGGCCCGCCTCGCGGCCGTCTATCGCGCTACCGGATGAATCTCCAGCAGCGGGCTCGTCCGCGGGCTCAGCGCCGGAGCCGGGACCGGTCACGCCTCCATCCTTCGTCGCGAGCTTTTCGGCGGGTTTCCTCTCGGCGTGCCTGACGAAGGTGACGTCCGCCAGCCGCCTCTCGCCGGTGAACTTGTGCTCGACCAGGTCGAAGGACACGACGTCACCCTCGCGCAGGCGAGGACACGAATCCGCCAGGTCCTTCCCCGAAAACTCGTACATCTCCTCCGAAGCCAAGGAGGGCGTCGTCGTCGTCCCCGCGTCGTCGTTTTTTTCGTCATCCTCCGCCTCTTTCGTTTGTTCCGTCTCTCGCGCCACGGCGACTCGCCCGCCGTACGCGTCCAGTTTGGTTCTTCCGCGGAGCGCGCGTTTGACCGTCCCAAGAACGTCCCTTTTAAGCACGTTCGGCTCGCGGTCCTCCGAGGTGAGCGCCGTGACGTCCAGCGCGTTGGCCTTGCCGTCGCGGTCGCCGGGGCGCGAGCCAGGCGCCGGGTCGCGCGCCACAAACTTCACCTCGTCGCCCGCTCTAAGCGAGTTAATGCCTCCGCCGCGCACCTCCGAGGCGTGGAAGAAGAGCTGGGGGCCCGAACCGCGCTTGAACCCCTTGACGAACCCGAAGGCGTCGCGCAACGTGACGACGACGCCGTATTCCCACTCGCGGTCATTGGGAGCGTCGAGTGGGCTCCCCCCGAGCCTCCGATCGCGATCGCGCCGATCGTCGTGGCCGCGAGCCTCGCGGTCGCCGAACCGATCGCCCGATCGGTCGTGCCCGCGGTCGTCCTCGCGCCGCGAGCCTCGCGGGGGGGGACGCGCGCGCGGGGGAGGCGACCGACCGGCGTCGTGGCGCGCGTACGAGGGCACGTGGTCGCTCATCGCGTCGCGCGAGACGACGTTTTGGGGGAGGCGAAAAACGAGGTGTCGAGCGCCTTCGGAGGACCGCGAGACGATCGCCGCGTCGTCCGCGAGACGCGAGTCGCCGTTCGGCGCGGGAGGAAGCTTGGTCTTCCTGTCGCGAACGAATCCAGGCGATCGGGTCGGTTTCTGCGCGCCGTGCGACCTTTTGTCGACGGGATGCCGCGCGTGGAGTTGTGCGGGGCGCCACGATCGAGGCGCCGACTCGGAAGCGCCGAGAACACGAGAAAGTCGGCAGATGGGGCGCGTGTCGAAATTGCGTCGAAAATTCCCGACTGTGGGTGTGGGCAAAACCACGAATTTTACAACAGTGCGAGCAGTCGCAGGTTTCCGCGAATAGCGTGATCGAACTTCGTGATGCCAAAAGGAAACGCTTGTTCCCCCTTGTTTCGCACAACGACTTCGGGAGAGCCCGCGGGGACAGCGCGCCATTCACCGCCGCGTCGTCGAGACGGTACCCAACGCCTCGGTGAACGAAAGCAAAGATGTCCAGCGTCGTCGCGAGGCTTGTGCAGCTCACCGACGACGGTGACGTCGCGCGCACGTTCGACGTCGCCGACAAAGAGCTCGTCATTGGACGGTACGACGGACCCGAGACGCGGAGACCGAAACGCTCGCGGAGGGGAACGCGACTCCTCCCCGTCGACCGCGCGATGACTGACCCGCCCGTCCCCTTTCCCCCCGGTCCCCGCCGCAGGCAAAACGGGTGCGACGTGCACCTCAAGTTCGCCGCCATCTCGCGCAAGCACGCCACCCTCGCCGTGCAGGAGGGCGGCTCGGTGCGTCCCGCCGCGCGCATCTTTTTTCCTTCCCCCCGGGCCGCGTCTCTCGAGGCGCGACCAAACACGCGACGACGGGACCGTGTCGGACACCCACCGGCGCGTACACTCACCGCGCGTTCCCTCCTCGACTCCCCGAACACGCAGGTGGTTCTTAAGAACATGAGTAAGACCAACCCCGTGGTGCTGAACGGCGCGTCCATCGCCGGCGCGACCGGCGTGGAGCTCAAGGATGGGGACGAGGTTGTCTTCCCCTCCGCCGAGTCGGAGCGCATCGTGTTCAAGTACCAGCTGGTGGCGGCGGCGACCGGCGCCGTGCTCGGGACGGTCAAGTCCATCGGCGCCGCCGACGCGAAGGACGCCACGCCGAGGTCGCCCCTCGGCGAGAGGAACGGCGAGGGGATGGTCGCCAAGAGCCCGGCGAAGAAGGCGGCGACGCCCGCGAAGAAGGCGGCGACGCCCGCGAAGTCGCCGACGCCCGCGAAGTCGCCGACGCCCGCGAAGAAGGCGCCGACGCCGGCGAAGTCGCCCAAGTCGGCGGCCAAGTCCCCCGGGCCGACGCCGCACACCCGCGCGTCTCGCGCGCTCGTCGCGAGCGCGGTTGAGGCGCTCGTCGCCGCCGAGAACGACGCCGCCGCCGCGAACCAGGCGTCCCCGGCGAAGAAGGTGGCGACCCCGGCGAAGGCGCCCACGCCGGCGAAGTCTCCGGCGAAGAAGGCGCCCACGCCGGCGAAGTCTCCGGCGAAGAAGGCGCCCACGCCGGCGAAGTCTCCGGCGAAGTCGCCCAAGGCGGCGGCCAAGTCCCCCGGCCTCACGCCGCACACGCGCGCCGCGCGCGACCTCGTCGCGTCCGCGGTGGACTCGCTCGTCGCCGAGGAGGCGGCGGCGATGGAGGTGGACGAAGAGCCGGAGGAAGCCGTGGCGGCCGAATCCCCCGCGGCGAGCAAGTCGCCCGCGTCCGCGCGCAAGTCCCCGCGGTCGGCGAAGAAGCAGAGCGCGTCCCCCGCGGCGGAGCCGGCGGCGGCGTCGCCGGCGGCGGCGTCGCCGGCGACGGCGTCGCCGGCTTCGCCTGCGGCGTCCCCCGCGAAGGCCCCGGCGTCGGGCGTCTTCAGCGCGCTGAAGGCGGCGCCGTCGCCCATGCCCTCCCCCCGCCCTTCGCTGAAGGCTCCCGAGGCGCGCATCGGCGCGCAGGTCCCCGGCTCGGCGAACCGGCGCAAGTCGCTGGGCATCCGCTTCGTCGCCGACGAGGCGATCGAGCAGGTGCGTTTCATCCCCCCGCACAACGGCGAGCCCGAGGTGTGCGGCCGCATCGCGCCCAACCAGAGCGCGCTCGTGAGCTCGGAGAAGCGCAAGCGCACGCCCAGCAGGAGGTACAGCGACGCCATCTCGGAGGCCATCTCGGAGGGGGTCGAGGAGGAGGAAGTCGAGGATGACGCGCCCGTCAACCGCATCGGATGCGTCGGACACACCGGCCCGATTCCCAAGTTTGTCCCCAAGGCGCCGGAGAGCGACGCGAACGCGACGAACGACGCGTCCGCCGTTCCCGCGTCTTCCCCCTCGACGCGGTCGTCCTCGCGCAAGCGCTCGCTGGCCTCGCCCGTCTCGACGGGCGCGTCCAAGCGCTCGGCGGTGTCCTTCGCCATCGGCCAGGCGGAGGTGACGGACGACGTCGCGGGGACGCCCGTCGAGCAGAAGCGACGCGGCAGCTCCGGGTTCAAGCGCAAGGGCACGCCGCACGCGCCCCCCAGCCGCGTCGACGAGGAGGAGGAGGAAATGGAGGAGGAGGACATGGAGGAGACGGAGGATCAGGAAGAGGAGGTGGTGGAGGAGGAGAAGATGGTGGAGGAGCAGGAGGAGGAGGAGGAGGAGGAGGAAGACGAAGAAGAAGTCGTCGAGGAGGACGTCGTCGAGGGCGTGGACGTGACTGTCGTCGAGGAGGGTATCCTCGGCAGCGGCGGCACGGGCGCGCCTTCCTCCGTCGCCGGCACCGAGCTTTGCGAGACGGACGCGGACGCCTCCGGCTCGGCGCTCGGCGGCGACACCGTGGATGACATCCCCGTGTTCCGCCTCGGCGACGTCGGGAACACGGGGCCCATCCCGCACTACTCGCCCGCGTGCAAAGCCTCGCCCATGTCCACCATCAAGTCCGCGGTGAAGTCGAGCCCCTCGGCGGAGGCGCCTCCCAGCACGGGCGGTCGCTCGACGCGGTCCACGCGGTCGACGCGGTCGCGCCGCTCCTCCGCCGGCGTCGGCGGGCGCGCGCCCGCCAACACGCCCGCGGCGGGTCCCGCCGCGGCGGACACCGCGGCGGCGGCGGCGGCGGCGCTCGTGCGCGGCCTCGAGGGCGTCGCGGGAACCATCGCGCAAACCCCGGGTGGACACGCCGTTTGCGGCGCGGTTGCGCGCATCCTCGCCATGGAGGCGGAGGAGGAGGCTTCCCCCGCCGCGAAGGCGGAGACTCCCGCGGAGGCTTCGCCCGCGCCCACCATGCTGGACGTCGACGTGACCCGCGAGGAGATCATCTCCGCGGCGACGCCCTTCGTCGAGCGCGCCGAGGCGGCGGCGGCGGCGGAAGCCGCCGAGGCGGCGGCGGAGGCTGGCGCCGCCGCCGCCGCGCGCGCCGCGGCGGAGGGCGAGGAGGAAGCGCCCGCGTTTGATTTCGACGAGGCGTTCGCCGTGGACGCCGCGCTCGCCGTCGAGGGCATCGCCGACGTCGAGGCGGCGGTCGAGATCGAGCAGGTGCTCGAAGCCGCGCGGGGAAAGACCCCGGAGAAGGTGGAGAAGTGGCTCGAGAAGAACCTCGCCGAGGCGATGGTCGAGGCGGAGGCTGACGAGGCTGCCGACGCCGACGACGCCGACGACGCCGAGGTCGCGGCGGCGGCCACCCCCGCGTCCGCCGTTCGCGGCACGATCGACCCGATCTCGCCCGCGACGGTGATCGTCAAGGCTCGCGGCGGGTCCGCCGGCGGGCGTCTGCACGGCGGCCTCTCCTCCCGCGTCGCGCAGATCCACCGCGCGCTCAGGGCGACGCGCGCCGCGCTGATTCGCGAGAAGCAGAAGAGCGCCGAGTACAAAAGGCTCTACCTCGCCGCCGCCGAGCACGCCTCGGAGGCGCGCGACGTCGCCGCGGCGGCTGCCGCGGAGGTTGCCGCCGCCACCGAGGCGGCGGTCAAGGCGGCTGCCGAGCTGCAGGAGGCGCGGAACGAGCCCAAGCAGGTGATCGAGCTCAAGATTGTCGTCGCGGAGACCGCGGCTCCGGAGGAGGCGAAGTCCGCCGCCGCCGAGGATGACGCGCACGCGGAGTGCGACGCCGAAAAGTGCAAAGTCTGCGGCGTCGCCGACGAGCGCGACGCGCTCCTCTGCGACGGGTGCGACGGCGCGTTCCACATGGGGTGCCTGAAGCCTCCGCGCAAGCGCGTCCCCGCCGGCGACTGGTTCTGCAAACCCTGCGCCGCGGAGCGCAAGCCCGCGCCCAAGAGGCGCGCGGCGGCGCCCGCGGAGGGCGGCGCGCGCAGGTCCACGCGCGCGCGAAGCTGAGATAGACTACCTCCGAGGCGAAGAGGAACGGGGTATTTCTACAAACGGGTTTTGAGGAGGGATGCGCGGCGCGTTTCGACGAGTGTTTTTCGACGCGCGTCGAGCGCGCAAAGGGGAGGGGTTCGAACGCGCGCGACGGGGCGACGCGTCGGACAACAAACGACACGCGCGTTTTATCATACAGCACATACCACGGTACGTATCGTCCGTTTACCTTCGTGGCTCCTGTCTTCGCCGCGAGAGCACTCTCGTCAGACTCTTGAGCTTCGCACGTGCGCCGAGCGCATCTGCTGGCGCGACGCGCGGCGAAGGTGTCGTCCTTCGTTTTCCTGTTTTCGCGCTCTTTAAAAAAGCGAAAATTCAGATCTCGTGCGCGGGGCACGCACAACGACGCGCGCGGTGCACGCGGCACGAGCCGCGATGGTCGCCGCGGCATCGTGCGGCGCCAAGACGCGCGCGCGCAAGCGAAAGCGGTACCTCGACTCGCAGGCGGGCGTCGCGATCCCGGGCCTTCCCTTCGATGTCGCCGTCTCGATCGTCGAAAAGCACCTGCCCGATCCCGCGGACCTCGCGGTGCTTCGCGCCGTGAGCAAAGGCATGCGTGACGCGGTGGACGCGACCGGAC